>Ga0098054_1001763_pt1 | contig 10603 bp, 12 predicted proteins | sample 16_taG_FD_75048 | JGI IMG/M metagenome (GOLD analysis project Ga0098054, IMG submission 75048) | Marine viral communities from the Subarctic Pacific Ocean - 16_ETSP_OMZ_AT15313 metaG | ecosystem: Environmental > Aquatic > Marine > Oceanic | place: Pacific Ocean | collected 2015-01-18
CAATCGGCGCTGGTTTTACTGCCTAGCACCAATGGCAGAGGTCACTCTTTCAACGTCGAGCGGAGACGCCCTACTATTTCGTCGTAGGTCACGAAGGTGACACTCGGCTGTGTCCTGCCTCTCAGCGGCGGCCTGAGATATAACGCCCGTTATTAGCAGTGCTTATTATATAAGTAAAACACGTTAAAAGTCAAATACTTAGATTAGTTGATTAGATGTCCCCGCGCAGCCGCGCCAATGTAGACGCGGGTAACGCATCAAAATCTTCTTCGGTCATGCTTAGCGGATCAACTCTTGGCGTTTTGCCGTGTGAGGTTCCGCGATCACCAGGTAGTTTCGGCACTTGTTTATTAGCCGCTTCTACCTTCTTTTCGATGTTACCGGTTTCCGGGGTGGCTTCCGCCCCCAGTTCTTTTGGTGCTTCCTGCTTAGGCGGCATCTTCATCGCTACCGCTTGCTTAAGCGCCTGGGCCGGTGTGTACTTCGGCTGGCCTTTGTCATTAGGAATAGTAGTTAACGCTGTCATTAACTCGTTAACCTCCCCTGTAAGACGCGAATCAAATGTTGATTCGTTTTGAATATCTAGTTCAGGGTAATCAACGATGATTTCGTTTGCAGCACTTGCAAGTTCCGCCTGCACCTGTTCCTGCGAGCGGTTCTGTTCGTAGGTTGCCGATATCTGCTTATTTAAAGTAGACGTCATATCGGTCTGCTGCTGGGAGAGAATCTCTTGGAAGACCTCGGCAGCCTTATCTGCTTCGCCATCGAGGGTCAGTTCCTGCATCTGCTTATACTTTGAACCGTAGTCATACGCAGGAGCAGTTTCCTCGACCGGCTGTTCTGCCTCACCCTTTTGACTCGATTTTTGAGCCTCGACTTGCGCCTGTAGGAACTTCATCTGTTCCTCCATGCGAATCTTAGCTTCTTCAAGTTCCCGCGTTTTCTGAATCTGGTTATCTAAGCGGGATTTGGGGATCATGTGGGGAGCCTCTTTTTCAGGTTCCTCCACTTTTTCAGGTTCCTCTGCTTTTTCAGGTTCTGCCTTTACTTCCGGCTCCTCCGCCACCTCCGCCACCTCCTGCACTTGCGCTTCCTCTTCTACTTCGGGAAGAACCGCATTCTTATCTAAGACAACGGGTTCCTCGGCAGGAGATTCGTCAGGCAGAAAGTCACCTCGGTTTTCTGGGGTGGCTTCAAAGTCAGGGACATCCCCGGCATTTACATCGTTTTGTACTTCTACTGCTGTATCTTCAGCAACTGCGGTTTTACTCATGAATTAGCTCCGGCTTTTTTGAGTTTTTCCATTTCCACTTTCAATTTCTGTTGAGTACCCCGGCGTTCATCCGCGCTTCTGATAAGTGCGGTATCAACACGAGTTTGACTCTCCAGAACCTTTTCACCCATCGAACTCTGGGCTCCAATCTGTGCAACTTTTAGTTTCGTCAGATTGTCCTGAATGTTCATTAACTGATCTGCCTGGACTTTGAACTCGTCCATTGCAGCAGTTTCATCCGAATTCATTTCGGTCTTGGCCTTTGCCATATTCAGGGCAGTTACAGACTGCAGGTTCTCAACCTGGGCCTGCATTTGCTGTAACTGCAATTCCAACTGTTTAAATTCAATCTCACGCATTGCTGTCGCCATTTGCTGTTGCTCTGCTGACGGCTCTGCGGTTCCTGTCATCTGACGAACCTGTTCTGCGATTTGGTGTTTATCTTCGAGATGCGAATACTCGATGACGTTTGCATCTGGGATCATCACACTAGCAGCGCGTAATGCCATTGCTTCGGCAAACTGCTGATCGTTATACACATCACGGGAAGGCTGACTGGTTACATCAACGTCGTAGTCGCCCACAGTAATGTCGTTAAGTGTTGAACCATCGGGTAACCGTTTATTTACCTCAACGGCTTCGGGCTCTTCTCTTCCTTCGGTCATGAAGAACACGCGCGGGTTGTCGTAATACTCTTGTATAAGCTTTAGAACACGACGCGCGAGCATTGCGCGGGTACGGTTCAGGTTATCAATAGATACCTGAATCTGGACTGCCCCACGATTCTGTTTTGCTTCTAATGCAACGCCAGAAACTTCAGCGGGTGCCACACCTAGCATGGCGTCGGAAATACCGCTGATCTCCTTTATATTCATGGCCGCTTTAAGACCGATACGATCGAGGCCCGTTGGAATCTGATTCGGCGGAATTTTTGCCGGTGCTTCAGCACCTTTGTGGTACTCAATGACCAGACCCGTCTGCGCTCCTTTTGCTTCCAGATCATCAACGTCCATATTGGCCAGTGCACCGGACTCTATGATCCACCCTGAATTAGCAGTGGTGTTTACAACATGAAGCTCCTGGCTGGAGACCTTGTTTAACTGCTCTTGCGGGCTGATTAGATTTCGGACCATGCCGAACGGGCGGCCACGGCGGAAGTAAGGGAAGTACGGAACAATCGTAAAGAAGGGGTAGATCGACCAGTCATCGTGCAGCACTACCTTGTCACAACTGACTGTAAATCGGATCTTCATCTCTTCGCGCTGCACCCGCATAAGACCGTATTCCAGTGCGTGCTGTTCTATACGATTTTCATCCCATGACTGGGGTATCTTTGCCATGTCGCCGTATTCGGGATTGACAAAGTACCAGCACTTATAAGGGATACGGTGCTGCCGCTCGATTACGCGCACGCGCCTGATTGTGCGCTGCTCATATTCGGGTAGGTCTGTGGCGTTAAACGGGCCCATGAACGAATCAGGTACATCACCAAAGCGGTTCTGAGTTACATGGATCGAATCAGGTCCGTAGTACTGATTACCATCTACAAGCGAACGCAACTTGTCCGTCTTATCCTGCCCGTAGAGCAATTCGATCTCGTTCATGGAAAGCCAGCGGGATTTGATCACTTCCTGCCAGGTATCAGGGTCGGCGTCTTTGGCGTCTGGATCGATGTAGATATCCAGTGGGTCTTCGACTGTTACTTTGACTTCGCCCTCGATGTTCTCGGAGAAGTCGATGCCAACCTCAAAAAAGCCCCGATCCTGAATAAGCCCGTCTGAAAAGACCTGGCTCTCTTTATAGTCCATGTCATTTTGATCATGGATAACGCTATAAAGTTTGTTCAGGATATTAGCTGTGCCTTCAGAGCCGGTGCGCTTTGGCTTGAAGTTAACCATCCCCCTTTTCAGAGCCTGTTCGCCAAGCACTGTATTAATAGTAGAAAGAATGGTGTTGATGGTCAGGGCTGGTCGCCCCTGAGCCTCAAGATTCTGTTTATCGGTTAACAGCCATTGCTCGCCTCGGTAAAAACTGTCGCACTTCTTGGCGACCTCTACCCACTCCAAATGACCTGAATCCCTGGAGCGTTCATAACGCCGCCAGTTCGTCTCTGCAATGTTCCATTCTTCTAAATCGCTAGAAGTGGCGTGCTTGATTTCTTTGCTGTCGCCCTTCGACTTGGATTTTTCGTATGCCATTATTTAGCCTTACAAATCGGTTTCTGTTGGATGGTTCTGATCTCCTTAACCATGCTGTTTGGGATATACCAGACGTTTCCCCAGTAACCGCGTTCCGGTTTTTTTCCGGGGACATGTGTTTGCGCCAGTGTTACCCACTTTTTGTCCTTCTTAATTAATAGTCCGTATGTAACTACTAATTCAGTACTTGGTTCCTCGTAATCTACCCACCCGGATTCGGTGTATGCATCCAGCCAATAAACGGCCACTAAGGGATGCGTGATGTCACATGATGTTCTGGTTTTCATCGTATGGAAGAGAATGAATATAGTTAGCAACTTCCGCAGGGAGGTCACCAGTTTCTAAATAAGCCGTATACTGTTTTTCAGTTCTTACGGAACTCCCACTAAGCGCACGCTTAAAAATATCCCACTCAGTACAATCAAGCAGGAATGATGCTCTTTCCAACATGGCGCTCATGGCACTTCTTAACTCACTTCTTTTTGGGACTTGGAACCTTATAAAATTTGCCGTTAATCTCCACAGCCTTGTCCCCAGAAAGAATCTGCTTAACGTTCCCCGCTTGTTCTTTAAGCCATTGACGGCGTTTTTCGCAGCCCGAACAGGCCATACGTTTACTCCTGGCAATATGTCGTACTTAAATATTAGCATTGCTTATTGGAAAAGTCAAACAAATCAAAGACTTAGTATTCCAAAACGAGTACGTTAACATCGACTTGTAATGTAGCCGGTGGTCCCATTACCTGAGATTCAATAATCACTGGAAGAAAAGTACCGACTATAGGAATAAGAGATGCTGAGACTCCGACATAAGGTACTGGCGGAACCATATCAATGGTGCCGCCTACCAACGTAGTTCCTTCAAACAGAACAGTATTGGCGGTCGGTGGTGTCGGATATACCCGACCCATATCAGCGTTTCTTACTATGTCATCGTTATATAGAGCTACCCGTGCAGCGGCACTGGTATTGATCCCATAGACAAGACAGGCCATCCCAGAAAGTGTCAGGTCAACCGCGAGAGGTACACCAGGCGGTACACCCTGCTGAACAGTCTGTAGCGTTCTGCGTTCGGTAAACTTTTTTGTCGGGACCCAGTTATTCCCATCGAAGTAAATCAGATCGCCCGTTACCGGGCCGACGGTAACAGTATCAACATCAGTAAGATCGTTGATTACGGTTACGGGTGTACTTGGTGTGCTTGGAACCCAATCACTACCGTCGAAACTGAATAGATCACCCGCCACCGGGGCTGTTGTAGCGGTATCGACATCAGTAAGATCGTTGATTACGGTTACCTGGCTTCCGCTTATTATCTGCCATTGGCTTCCATCCCAGATTTTTAACTGGCTTACTGCTGTGTCATACCACAACGCACCATTTTCAGTTGTCGGAGCCGTAGCAGCAACCGCTGCGTTCGACAACATGACATTCGTACCTGTATTAGTGCCTACCCATAGTTTTCTATCTGCGGTATTAACGCACAGTTCCCCATAGGATAAGGTAGCCCCGCGACTTGTGGGAGTATCCCCCGCTGTCTCAAAGCGTTTTACTTGAATTGTATTTGGCATCGCCGTTACCTAAATTTCTCCAGAGTTAATTACTACCGACCCTGCGGGATCAGTTAAATCAGTAATGGTCAGTTTCACCCACTGCTTATTTCCAGTACACGGCTCAGTTGCCTCGAGCATATCCACGCAAGTCCTAGAATCTTTATCCCACTGCCGTCCGCTTGGGCAGGGTTCGCAGGCAGCCCGTGAATAAGCCTGAGCAATAAGGGGATACCCCGAGTTAAGCGAATGCAGCATTGCATGAAACGCAGACCGATCAAATCCTTGTCCATTAAACGAATCCGCGTAACCACTTACGGGATGGAGGCGAATTTGTTTTTCAATATTTACCGGTTGATACCCACCGGTATAAATTCCATTTGGTGGGTAGTAGGGGTAATTTGAGTGCGTGGGGCAGTACTCAATATATTGATTCGGGTCAGAGCCACTTATTGTAGGATCACCCCCGTATTTAATTAATGGGTTTGTCCCAGCAGCAGAACGAAAAGTTGCATCTGCTAGATAACCAGAACCCGCGCCTCCTGTATTAAAATTAGAAACCCCTGCAACCCATACCCAATTACCCCCATACATCTGAGCATCAGCACCGCCCCCATGTGGTGGTCTAGGCAACCCCTCATTTTCATACTTCATGATGGGTTTTCTAGTACAGTTTTTCCAAAACTCAATAGTCTGGGGCAATGCAAACGGGGCAGTGGGCAGATACCCCCCAGCCCAGGTCATTAAGTTATTAGCAATCATGTGCGCAAAGACAGGTTGGGCTAATGCCTCATAAAGGCCATCGAGATCAGTTGTACCGTCGTCATAAAACTTTGCTTCTTCTAACACCCCGTGAGGGACTTCCATACTGCCAAAGGTATACCCGTTGTCTAGGTTATATTCCCCGAGAAAGGTAAAGGCAATCATGGTATTTTTCTTTTGCCAATCTGGTGAACTCTCACTAAATGATTCAAGCAGAACGTACACCTCATTATTGAGGGTGTCTTCCCAGGTATCAAAGCAGTGGTAACTACTATTACCTATCGGCAGTACGTGATCGGGGGCATGTATTGCACCCGGTGCACCCGTTGCACTCGTTGGAGGGTCGTTCGGTTCGGGCGGGCCGGGATAGGTAATATGTTTGTACCCAGTGCAAGTTGCAGGTGACACGGTACACGGATCACCGGTATCACCACGCACGACAGGAACTGCATCAAACAAAAGGTCTACTTTTGCTGTTTCATTCAGCAGAATGTCGCCTGCGTCTATCGTAAAGGCCGTCATATAACGCCCCCATCGAGGTCCCAGGGCATCACGGGTTCCCAGTTCCAGGTCCCGCCGTTATCTTTCCCTATATAAGTCATGCCCGTGGTTAGCTCATAGCCACGATAGTCAGTCGCCTGGTTTTTCCCCACCTGACTTAATACCCCACTCCAACTACCCCCGTTTTGGACTTCTGCCCCTGATAACTCATAACAAACACACGGACAGGGGGCTCCCGGCAAACCTTTCGAGGGAGTGATGGAAGTAGGGTAAACAAGCACCGATTGCTTTGGCTCCAGTTCTTCAACGCTGGCTCTTTTGGGTCCGGTCGTCATATCACGCCGCCATCGTAATTAAGCATCTGGTACATCTCATTCCAGGCAGCACCGTCCCATACATGAGAGGACGCTTGCCCCATTGTTTCCTGAATGTGGTGAACTGTCCCTAGCAACAGGGGGTCTGCTGCAATAACTGGGGGGATCGACAGTGTGTCGATCTGCACCCACACTCCGGCTTGACGTTCATACAAAATCCCCGAGGCCAGATCGATGTACTTTTCCCCGTCCACCGGACTGGGGTTGGGTATGACAGGCGTCTCGCCGTGTGTATCCGCATCGTAAACCGGTGGGTCTGAGGGTACATTTGGGAGGATGCCCCCCGTTAACTGATCGTCCTGGTCATAAACCGGTTGTTCGCAGAACGACCCACTGACCGATGTGCCCGGATCACCTTTAGGCCCCTTGACGGTTGTGGGAGCCGTATCAAGGTAAATCTGTACAGCGCCGCCTGAGTACAGTACTTCGCACCTTGTGTATAACTCAGACACTTACGCTCTCAGAGAACTTAACGGTGCCGCGCAGTATCTGTTTCTTCTCGCTGCTGGCGTTCGTCGCAATCACATCGTAGACGCCACTGGTTGGGGTGACGGCAGCAGTCGTTGCGTTAGTTAAGGCGCAATAGAACACACCGGTATCGGTTGCCTGGTTTGCAATGGTGATAGTGAAGGTTGTGACCAGTGTCTGCTCTTTTGCCGATCTGATCTGCCCGATCCATGTCCAGCCCGTCAGGTCTACCGGTGTATAGCCACTTGAACCAAAGGTCTGGTTCTTTTCCTGTACACGGGCAATCAAGAGGAAGTCCGTGCCTTTCACAATCTCAAGGTTAAATGTGCCGGTGTTAGATACACGGCGCTCTGAATAACTGGGCATAAGCGTCTCCTACGCGGTCATTGCCGTTTTCGCCGGTAGATGATCTGACGGCTTTGTAATGAATTTGTTTAACTGCTCGCGCCAGGACTTTTTGCGTTTTATACGCGGTCCCCTGGCGGTATAGAGTTCTGTTAGATAAAGGCCCACCCACGCCAGCGCGTCCACCTGATCGTCATGCTTGCCGTAGGGGAATGTCAGCATCTCCGCATGCAGCGCGTTGACCCACGGCGCATCCTTAGGGAAGAACACCCGTCCCTCCTGCATGCGTCCCTGGATGCCTCGCGCTCTGGCCATCTTGTCGCGTCGGCCTGTGGGCAGACTCTGGAAATACGCCTCCGGCACGCGGTACTCCAACTTGGCCTTCTCAAGGTATGGCCCGATGGACATCTCCACATGCGACTTCTCGATCATGTTCACCACCGGCTTGTGCCGTATATAAGTATTCATGATCTGTTCGACGATCCCCATCGCGTTCCACTTACCGCGCACCATGTCCAGCAGCCAGATATCCTCGTTGCGGTCCAGCCCGACCACGAGCCCTACGGTGTAGTCGTTATGCTCCTTGGTCCCGATGGCCAGGTCCCATGCGCTGTATATGGTCATCTGGTCGAGCGGCGGCGCACCACCGGTCTCGTAGTAGCGGAACCAGTCCGCTTTGAAGTAAGAACCCGTGTCCTGCGTGGGGTTCTGCTGGTAGAGCGCACTCCAGGTTCGCGGCCCGACCGCCCGCTCGATCATCTCTAGAGCCTCTTTGCTGTAACGCTCCTGGTGCAAAGACTCGCCTTGTTCGCGATAGTCTTCGTCGTAAGTGGCAATCGCGGGGAAGGTCAACACCTTAAACTCGTCGCCCGTCTCTTCTTCCATCGCGGTGATGAGCCGCCCGGCCAAATCATCGTGGTGCCAGCGTGTCTGGATGAGAATCACCCCGCCGCCGGGCGCAAGCCTTGTATAAGCAGTTGAGGTGTACCAACCCCACAAGTCTTCACGGAAATTTGAGCTTTCCGCATCTTCAGCGTTCTTGATAGGGTCATCGATGATGAGCACATGAGCCCCACGGCCTGTGATACCACCGCCGGAACCCGCGCTTGTATAAGAACCCCCGGCTTCCAACTGCCAGGACTCTACTGACTGGGCATCCGGGTTTAAATTACTATGGGGCCATAGCCCTGCAAAGTTATCTCCCCGTACAACATCGCGCACCGCGCGGGAGAACTTACCGGCCAAGGACGAGGAATAACTCGTCGCTATGATTTCATCGTCAGGATTGCGGCCCAGATACCAGGCCGGAAAATAGGTTGAGGCAATAAGGCTTTTGCCGTGTCGCGGAGGAACCGTGATAATGAGTCTCGGAGATTTGCGATCCTTGACGGCTTTCTCGAACTCTTCCAACTCACTGCAAAGTAGCTTATGGAACCAACCGGCCTGATAGTCATCGAACTCAGACAGGATGAAGGGCAACAATCGCCGCCTCGCCAGTTCGCGTCGTGCAAGTTCGCGCTTTGCCAGGTCAACCTGTGAGGCGTCTTCAGCCGACACTCCCTCATTGACAGGTATAACCCCTTTCACTTCTCCCCCTCACTAACTTCCTCATCTTCCTTCCATTCCTCAAGTTCTACCCCTGCCTCAATGGGGAGTAAGTCGTTTACAACGCCCTCACCGAACCCCTCTTCTACTGTTACTGTATCGGGCATGTGCGCTAACGCTTCAGTTACCGGCCCAGCCTCAATAGTTTTTGTCGCCTCAAGATCGGAGGCGGTCATCTGCGCGATCTTCAGCAGATCATCATCTGAAAGTTTCTGAACTGTGTTGTGGTTTATCTGAACAGCGGTATGCAGTGAGTTCTTTCTGTCTTCCTGTGCCTGGGCGTATACGTCATGCATCTCGCCTAACTCACGAATCGCAGCGATCTCTTCCGTGCTGTTGGCCGCCTTTGCATGTGCTGAGAAGAGCATCGATGTCAGTTTGTCCCTGTTTACAAATATCTGGTCTTTTTCCTGCTCCTTTACAAACTTAATCGCCCGCTGCACCGCAACAGAGCGCATAGGAGCGCCAGGTGTGGAGTAACCCGCGCCGCTCGCCGCTGCCTTTGGCGGTACGCCAGAAGCCAGCAGAAATACAAAACGTTCCTGCTGCTGCGTTAGCCGCGCTTTCGGATCAGCAAACTCTTTCATTACCCTCCAAGACAAATCTGCCTCTGAATCCGGCGATAGATCAGTCTTGACGGCTTTGAAGCCTTTCATATAGTGCCGGTTACATTAACCAGCAACGTATATTAGCACCGCTTATATAAGAAAGTCAAATACTTACGAGCGTTAAAAAATTTTTAAAAATTTTTTAGTGACTGTCGCCGCATGGGTCCCTCCCACCCCCAACATCAAACAACGGGGGTCCCTCCGGTTCCGACTTTCCACTCACTACTACGACATCCGCTAATTCCGTCTCCTATTTCAGCTCCGCAAACAACACGAGTCTTACGACTCACGGCCTATCACTTTCACATTCATTCTCAACACGAGACACATACCATGACACTTCGCAACATCATCAAACGCTACCTCGAACTCAACCTTAAACTCCACGCTAAATCCCCCAAACAACACCTCATCGCCCACTCCGCCTTCACAGCCATACTCACTGTCATCTGCTTCCCACTCGCCATCGTCCAAGTCATCGCCTCTATCATCTACTGCCTCTACCCCCACGAAATCAACATCTTCTTCGGTCTCTACCCAAAACCCGCCGTAGAAACACGACTAACCCCCGGCGCACTCGAAATCATCCGCACTGCCCGTCAACTAACCGGCAAATCCTAAATATCTCGCCATTACCCCCGCAGCCAGTGTCATTGACGCTGGCTGCTTTTTTTATGGCCGACCACCCTCATCACCCGCAGGGGATCAGGAACCCTGGACACACGACTCGCGTCTAGCGACGCGAGGCAAATCATTCGTGTCGCTCAACACATAACACAGGAGCTACGTTATGAGACGGTCTGCATACGGATTGAAACGCCTATCAAACTAACGTAAGTGGTTGATTTATATAGGCTTTTTTCCCAATGCTGCTACGGTTGCATACGGAACGTTTCAAATCCGTAAGCAACCTAACTCA
>Ga0098054_1001764_pt1 | contig 10603 bp, 20 predicted proteins | sample 16_taG_FD_75048 | JGI IMG/M metagenome (GOLD analysis project Ga0098054, IMG submission 75048) | Marine viral communities from the Subarctic Pacific Ocean - 16_ETSP_OMZ_AT15313 metaG | ecosystem: Environmental > Aquatic > Marine > Oceanic | place: Pacific Ocean | collected 2015-01-18
CAGCTTAAATTACGAGCGGGCCGATTCGACATTAACGATGGTTCCCATGCGTCTTGGGCGGAAAACGATTTAGGTATATTAATTGTTTTACCGTTCGAGCACGCAATGGCTTTCGGGCATGAATCCGAGAATGGGGACTATGACAATAGCCCTATCCACAGTTACGTATTTGCAACAGTTACTGAATTGATTTTGCGTGCCTGTTCGCTAATGGATGACTGATATCTACGCCAACCAAATTTGTGTTCCATTAGGTAAACGGCTGCATGAAGTAAACGTTCAGCGTCATCTAGGTAGAAACCGATACCCCTGTTGCACATATTGCAGAGCAAGCCTCTAACTTTGCCTGTTTCGTGACAATGGTCCACTACAAGAAATTCGCTTATGGGGTGCTTGCTGTCTGTGCCTTTACATATTGCACACTTGCCCTCTTGGGCTTTAAACAACGTGTCATATTCTTCAAGGCTTAGCCCATACGCTAGGCGCAAAGCTTTAGCTCTCCGCCATTCGTAACCTCGGGAAGCTTCGTATTCTCGTGCATATCTGTTATGACATACGCGACAACGCGAACGTCGCCCAAATTTTCCTGTTTTCTGTTTGTGGAAATTTTCTAGTGGTTGAGGGTTTTCTTCAGTACATTCAGGGTTATAACACGTTTTAGTTTTCATCCCCTTGCCCTCAGGATCTCCTCGCGTGTGAATGCGTCACTGAAAACTAAAGGCTTATCCCTGCTGCCAGTGGATTTCCGTTTAGAAACCCGATCTTCTTCAGAGTGGATGCGCCACGCCTCTCGGCAGTCGGCGCATCTACATCCGTTTCCGTAATTACTCGCAGACGGTTTTCCGTTACACGATTTCTTCATCGTCTACCTCCCTTAAAGGTAAGTCCCAGCATCCCCAACTAACCATCATCCCCGTCAGCGCCCATCTTACAAGCTCTATGGATTCATTTTGGGTCCACGCGTATATCTGCCCAGGAGTTAAGTCTTGTCCTCCAGAAAATTCACTGGAAGCAAGTGCCACTCCTTCAAGGCTTTCTATTTGATAGTCAACGTGCATTAGTACGCCATCGTGACCAAGCCTCGAAACGTGACTTGCCCCAGTAACGTATTTGTATTGGCCCACAACGTCTACGGATCTCTGAATATCAAATTCTTCGTAGCCTTTGAGTAGCCAGTCTGCTGCCTGAACGCACATGATGGTGAATCCAGTCCACCAATCAAACATTTCTGTACTTGGGTAGGAGATCTCGTTTCCGTATGCATTTGACATACAGTCATCGAACTCCCCCCGAATCAAACTTAGGGCCGCACCTCCTTTATTGGAAGGGTGCTGAACCCCGTCTTTTATGTACTGAATCACACGGCTCCCGCAAAGTTCTATTGCTTCGTCCCATGTGTCAGGTTGAATTATTCCGTCTAGTTCCATTGAGTAAATGCTCCCGTATTTCCTCGTTTGTGTTTAATTCTTTTCTTAGCTTTTTGTATATTGTGTCTCGTTTCCGAGCAAGAGTTGTCTTGGGTATTCCCAATATGCGCCCAGCAACTCTTAAGCTCAGTTGTTCGAAAGCTAGCAACATAACTATTTCGAGTTCCCAATCTTCGAGCGCTGCAAGCGCTTCTTTGATTGGGGCTTCGAATTTGGCAGTATATCGGAAAGGTCTTAGCGGTTCCGTGTGTGGTAAGGCTTCCATTACTGCCTGTATTTCCGTTGAAGGCACTTTAGGGTGTCTCCTGTTCGCTAAGTCGAACAGCCACCCAGATTCTTGCGTGTCTTTAGGAAATACTCTCTTCGACATCTTCCCATAATAGGGAGGATTTTATTGCGTAATATGCTTTTCCTTCGGGAAACTCGTCCGTTTCAGATAATTTACATTTCTTTCGGACTTCCGAAAGGGTAAGCGTGGATGAGCGGTCTTTGTGGGAATCGTACACAAATAAGTAAACGGGGTGTACTTTTTCCCACCATTTGAGCGCTTCAAGTTTTTCGTGTTTAACTTTTAATATTTGATCTCTGCCTAACCCTTGCACTTCCACTAATCCCTGCGCTGTTAGGTAGTCAGGTGTGTAGCGAAGTTGCGCAGGCAAGGCTGACATATTGATGGGCGGACGACACAGACCGTATCGGACCCACTTCACAGGAGATTCTTCCTCGAATCGTCGTTCAGCGATATCGCCCATTGTCTGTATGCGCACACCAAATGGTTTATCTGCAAAGCTCATACTTTCACCGCTTCTACGTGGTGGACCTGTCTATCGTTGTGGATCAAGGGTGAACGCTGTATGCCATCTAAAAGCAATTTAATATAGTTATCTATATCGCCCCTAAGTGGACTAGAGATTTCCCCTAAATCCTTGATAGTCACAGTTGTGGATTCTTTCCCAAAGATCATGGTCACACTAACGGGACCATCAAAAGCGGGAACATCCTCTACTGCGAGTATGTCGTTAATAGTTTCGGCTATGTGTTCTTCTGCCTCAATGCTTTCTTTAGGCGTGTAAACGCGACCCCTACGCGTCATGCGTGGCCGCCCCTTAGGTACGGGGCGACCATGCACAACAAACGTAAAGTCATCCATCAATGGCTCATCTAATGGATGCGGTTTCACGGGCTTTGGACACAACGTTTTCGATTTGCCTTTGGGCATCTGGCCTTCCTTGGAACTTCGGCCCTTCTGACCACCAGCTTCCCAACTGGGAATCTAGTTTAGTCGTCCATGCCACAATGTCAGACTGAGCATACCCTGCTTCCCACATGGCACGAGCGAACCTATTGAGAAAACCATGCCTGCCCTTACCTGCACCCGATTGACTGTAGAAAGGATGGGGTCCATCTTCCCACATTCTCCGAGCAATCCCTCGTAACCGAGTACCGTCCATTTGCATGAGTGGCGTTCGGCTATAAGTTCTTTCGGGAGGCAAATTCTCTACAGGTGGCTTCCATAAACCTGCTGCTACTTCTAGCGCTGACAGTGGAACCCTGGATTGCGATGCTTCCAGCAGAAAATCGTACAATTCCATTGGATACCCGTTGGGATCGAGCACTTCCTGCCGACCCTCTGGACGTTTTCCACCATACGGAACTCGCATGTAGTTCCCAGGTGGGCCTTCCAGTTGGTCTTGCTTAGGGTACACGGCGTCATATTCGGCTTCGGAAAGTTGCAAAGCTGCCAACAACGCTCTTCGCATTGTGGGTGCTTCGGTCCATTCTTGGGCGAATACCCACACGTGGCATCCTTTACTTCTGGACATTTCTATCCAGCCAACAATATCCAGAGCCTGCAATACGGTCACAACGTTTTCGGCATAGATCCGAGAATTATCTCCTTCGTCTATGTCGATTGCGCCCCATTTGCATTTCCATAGGGATGGCTTCATGTCTGGATAAACAGGACGGTTGTCGCTGCCCGTCACAAACCCAGCGGGTCCATGATTTTCTTTATCGGGATCATAAACCATTGGGTAAATGCCGATCATGGCTTTCCCGTTTATGTGAGCTTCAATGGTGTCTGAATTAACCGACACCCAAGCGCATCCGCCAGCATCCGTACCATAGGCATAAGGGAAACCTTCAAATAAGTGTAAAAATGCTTCACTCAAGGCTCATCTGCTCCCATGTCACGCCAGGTTCTAAGAGGCGTCCGCTTCCGTCAATCGTGAGATTTACTTCAGCTTTCTCTCCTTCGCCTGCCTTGTTCTTCCACAAGCCTACGCTAACTTCGTTCTCGTAGTAGCGACGGGTGTCCTCGTCAAGACTGGTGTCATCCCATCGCCTCCACGTTTCTATAACGAAGTGGCTTTCACTTGTGGAGGCAAATCTGCCTGAATCGATGCCTCCTGCTTGTCCGCGGCTACCTGCTCCTCTGCCAGATTGGTGAATGACTATGCCTATTATGCGCCAGTCAGACACAAGCTGCTTAAAGGATTCAATCTTGGATTGGACGCTAGCTGCATCGCCAGCGCCTCCTCCTCGAATGAGTTCGAGGTAATCGTAGATAAGTACTTCTGGACGCTGCCCATCCCAAAGTTGTGTCGTGGCTATGCGTAAAGCCTTATCCAGATCATCCACGGACATACCAGTGGATTCAAAATGTAAATTGCTTTCTTCTGCAATGATTTCACTTGTACGTTCCCATGCTACGGGATCTTCACGGATCAGGCGACTGATCCATTCTTTCTGCCCTACTTCCAAGCGTATAGCTGCGTAACGCCCCCAAAACATGGATTCTGTTTCGTCAGGTGATACCCATAGCGTCCGATGCTTGCGATTCCTCGCAACCATGTTCATCGCTAACAGGGATTTCCCTGTGTAGGTTTTACCTATGAGCGTCAGCAAATTGCCTGGTCTGGCACCTCCAAGTGTCACATCATCAAAAGCGCGAATACCAAATTGCCATTCGCCTCCAGCTTTCAGGTCGCTTCGCATCCTCTGCATCTGCTCTGTTTTTGGTGTAAACAGTCGCTTGATGTCGTTGGTAGAAACTCCCTCCACTTCGACCTTGGGGTCAGAGGCGGAAACTTCCGCCTTCTGACCCACCAATCGAAGCGCATCTTCAACACTGATGCGCTCAACCATTTAAACCCCCGCTAACCAGTTCTGGGGATCCAAAGGATCGGGTCGCTCGCCCCAGTTAAACGGGGAGTTGTTGACGAGTCCGCCAAAATAGCCGCTCATGCCTGCAAGGGGATGGTTTCCCTCTCCTTGAGCCAGGAACGCATTGCCGTCAGCGTCAACGCTTACACCCTTCTTGATTTTGAAGTCACCAAGGGCGCATTTCCCATTCTTGGTTATGGGGATTGTCTGTCCACGCATTTTCTCTGCCCAGTAATCTTCGGGAAACTCTCGTTTACCGCCTTGGAAGAGTTTGCGTATAGCTTGGTTGTCCATGAACATGGAGTCCTTGGACCCATAGTCAACACCAGTTGCTCGTTCAGCAAGCCAAAGCTTGTGCACGAGCGCATATTCGCTGTCGTCTATGTAGCTGCTCTTGCCGCCTTTAAACGAAGCGGCTTGAGTGTTCGCAACGGGTTCAGTAGTCGCGCCAGGGAATACTGCGGCAATTGTTTCCGCCGCTACCGTTTCCACGGCAACCCCCAAGCCTTTCTTCGTGTCCGTAAGGATGTTCACAAGCACCTTGGCCGTAAGGTCAAGAGTGTCGTAAATATCCTCGTTCGGATCAACGCTACCCGATGATATTTGCGCTGACGTTATTTCAACAGCGCCTTTCAATATAACTTGAGCCTCTATTGAAGCTCGTTCTTCTGGCTTAAAAGCCATTGGCTACCTCCTATGTAGCTCCTTTGCACCGTGCCCAATTTGGGCACCATTTCTCAGAACACCACCAACCGTTGTCACCGAGAGGCCACGGGCCTCCCGCTTGTGATTTCTCAACGAATTGGCAGAGTGCCAAGACCTTTTCGCGAAGCCATTGTGTGTGGCTTTCGTCGCGTTCTAAATCGATATAAGAAACACCTTTAGGGTGGACAATCCCGAATCGGAAATTCGGTATACCTCTCGCCCAACAGTATGCGATTGATTGCACATCCCAACGTTCGTATTCCCATTTGTTTCTTGAGTAATCCCGTGAGGGGAACTTCCAATCCCACAGGCAATCATTTTCAACTAGATCTATCGTCCCTCTCATGTGAACGATGCGTTCGTGATCCTCGAAAAGCACCTTGTTGTAATCTTCTTCAACCGCTATGGGGTTCACGTTTGGGTAAACCTCTTCGTGCCACATAGCGAGGCGTTCGTGACCCATAGGAACCATGTCCGCTGGCGAATATTTGTGCCACTGGTCTACGGTTGGTTCGGCCTGTTCCCAATAGTATTCGAATGCCCCTTGTAGCGCAGACAGGGGTTCATCGGCCCCGTTCATCTTCGCGTTTAAGGCATCTTCGGCAACTGCGTGACAAGCTGTACCGAATGCTGTCGCATCCGTTTCCTGTCGATCCGTCAAGTTGTATATGTCTGTACGCAGACGTTCTAGGCACATGTCTGCTGTTTTGATAGCGGATTGACGCACCCAAGTGTGTGCCCAGCGTCCATCCCCTGTTCTATGGAGTGAGTATTTCATATAGCCCCCTGTACTTAGTACCAACGACCACTTTCTGTGGTCGTTGTGTTCTAGGTACCATTTGATTTTAGTGTCCCATCAACAAGATTCCTCCTGCTAAATGTTACATTTTCATTACTTTACGTCTAACTTGGTAAATCTCTGGCCTTGAGGGATTCCAACGTTCCCAACGTTCGATGCATTTGTCGCACCTGCAACCTCCCAGAGCATAAGTAGCGATGAAGCCGTGTCTTTCGAAGTCCTCGGCCCCCCACTGAATACCGTATGAATCTTTCTTCATAAACCCTCCCTATGGGGGAGGGGGTGAGGAGGGAGAAAGGAAAACCTCCCCACCCCCATTGCATACCGCCCAAACGTGGGAGGTACACTCAGGCGGTACACGACCTACTAAACCGCTGCTGCGAGTTCAGTATAGCGATCAGGACCGCCGAGTAGTTTGATTAAGTGATTCTCGCATTCATCCGCAAGAGGCGTTTTGCCAGCAAGAGCTTTGGATAACCCCTCAGACTGGTCACGGTACTTTTGACCGTTCTCATCTATCAGGGTATTGGGCGAGTTAATCACGTGTTGCTCTGCACCTTGAACCGCATTGTACGCGATCCACATATTGGATGAATCCGTAGAGCGTTCCATCTCTTGATGCCATGCTTGCTTGCAAGCCGCAATCTTATTTGCTCTGCGAGTATGCGAAGCTTGATGGTCGGATTCGGGCACAGGGATCAACTCGTTTACCATTTCGTTAAATGCAAATTCGGTGAACGATTGGTCCTTCATCACGAAAGCCATGCGCTGCATAGCTTGCGCTTGGTTCATACTCTCACGCATAATCTCTGCTTGCAGAGTTAAGCGTGTGTCGTGATTCTTGGTTGCCTTAACGCTGATGATCGCACCAGAGCTACCTAAAGCATTTTCGCACGAAAGACGAGAAAGCTTAGGTATACATTGGGTCGCCCATTGCCTATTCAAAGACATACGAGTGTACAAGTAAGGCTGAATAAGATCGCCCCCACCCAAATCGATGGGATCATCCAACTCTTGAGCTATAACCGCACGCTCACCTGCCCCGAACAGACTGATACCAGTACAAGTTTCAGGGAACATAAGCTCCATCGTCTGATAGATGTGGTTGTAACCATCACGTGCAGGATAAGCCCCCGAAACAACACCTAACGTATCTTCGGTGTCCGTTCGGTAAATGAATTGGAACGTCGGCTTACCTGATTTTTCGCCCCTCGTGTAACGAGGAACAACAAGCCTGTCCGTGCCCCTAACCGTGAATCCTGCTGGCGCATAATCCACATTGAAGTCGCCACCCATAATTCTGGCGGCATTCATGCACGTGGTTTTGGCTAGCTCCTTACCTGGCGCAACCTCTTCGCGCTCGGGAACCTCACGTAGCTCAGGGATCGGATACTCATACCCCTTCTCCTTCAATGCATCCCCTATGGAAGCCTCATCAAGCTCGTAACCCATCTCTTTGAGCTTTTCCCCTAGAGACGAGAGCCAATTGTGCTCCCCATTTGTGTTATCAATTGTCACCATTACACATACCTCCTGTGTCGGTGCCAGTTACCTGCGACTTGCAAGTAAGTGGTTAGGACCAACCCCCGAGGGAAGGGGTTGGCCCCGATCACTCACCTAGCTTGTAGGCGTTCATCTATACGTGCATCAAGTAGCTCCATGAACCACTCGTTTTCCTCGCTGATGAGGAGGTCAACTTGGTACTGCACAAGCTCCTCCATGCATTTCATCATGCGACCAGTGATGGTTGTTGCCATCACGTGTTTGTCGTATTCGGTGTATGCTTTCATTCGCTCACCAAATCCATGAAACTTCTAAGCCTGTGAGTGACAGGCCACGGGATCGAGTGGCAGAAGTCACGTGCTTGCCCAAGCCAGTCAAGGACAGCTTCATCCTCACCGCATGGGGAACACACATATGTTTGGTTGTCTTTGCGAGATAAAGCGTTAAACGCTTGTTCTCGCTGCAACACATTTCGCTTACAACGAGGGCATATCATGCCTCGCTCCTTTCTGTTTACGGTCATTAGCTCAACGCCTCAATGATTTGCTCAGAAGCCCTGTTGGTCTTTAGAGCAGAAGCGTACTTCTCACGTTCCGAACGACCATTCCGTGCAGGATGGGGTTCATCGTTGTGTGGGTTCAGGTCGTTCCATGTGTTGTGCATGGCATAGATCACTTCCTCCAACGCATACACACGAGCCTCCAAAGCCTCAACTTTGGTCGCCCACTCCACATTGGCATCCGTAGTCGTGACTACAGTGTTGACCGCTTCAGTAAACGCCTTACCCAATTCGCATCGGCTATCTGTGCTAGCGGGTATGTCCGTCAACTGCGCCTTCAACCATTCGGGAAGATCATTCTCGATTGCCCGTGATATGTCGTCTGAACCATTACCGTATGAAAAGTAATCACCCAGAGCATTACCTATAGCGTCATCCACGTTGTAGTCGATCATGCTCCAAACGGTATCTTGATCATCCGTTGTCAACACACCGTGGTCGGACAAGCTGTCACGCATGTAATCAGCGAGCCAGTGCTCGTCCTTGCGAACCAGACCTGCGTCCTGCACATAATCCTCGATGCAAGCCTCTATCTGGTAGCCCTCAATTGTTACGTTTGTTTCTATGTTTTGCATTTGCTTAGCGCCTCCCTGCGCTCTTAAAGAATCAGAAAATTTTCTTTCTTCTTCTTTTTAATATTTTCTTCACTTCGTTCAGAAAATATTTAAAAGAAGAAATACCTCAAACGTGTGAATCCTATTCATCCTCCTCGCTTCGCATGTATTTATCCCAACAAACCGAACACGGGGTAGGGACCTGAGAAGAAATTATCAACTCCCTCTCATCCGCTGACAAGTCAGGCCAAACATCCTGAACTGCTAGCCCCTGATTCACGTAACGGTCCCAGTCCTTAACCTTGACTGTCACGTACTCAACTTTCTTGCATATCAAACACCTGGCTCGACGTGTCAGCGTCTGCTCAAACGTATTCATATCAATCTGCATATTCCTGATACCTCCCTCCCCGAGTAAAGTCCCAGAGATCATGTTCCATCAACCAATCACACACTTCCCACGAAAGCCAGCGAGATTCCTCATTGAACCCCACCAACACACGCTCAGGGAAGCTTTCAAACTTGTGAATCCAAGTATCCACGTCTAAATCGCGGGCAAGAGACACATCCTCAATGTCCTTTTTCGTCCACAAGTCAGGGACACGACGCAAATGGCCCTCGCCCCACTCAACTAAACGTATTTCCTTCTCTAGCATTTAATTTTCCTCCACAGGTACATAATACCCCTCTTGGTCAATCGTGTACTCCACACACGTGTGAATAAAATAACATTTATCATTCACACCCTCATTAGGGCAATACTTAACGCCCGTGTACATGAGAACTTCAGCAGCATTCGGGTGAGCTTCCCTCATGCAACCCACCACCCATACGCATCCAACAGATACTGCGAGTCATGGTCCCAGTCAGGGCCATACCAATGTGGCGCTATGTCATCCCAATCGATGTCAAACGGGTCGCCCACATCCTTGAGGATGCTAGCCATCCACGGAAACTGACCATCCCCATGCATATCCGACCAGTACCAAAACCCGTTCTTCAAGGCTTTAACCACAACCTCAGACGCAGGCCTACACCATCCGTATTCCTGATAGTGTTCACCTTCATCTATGAGAGCAGCAAGCACCTGCATACGCGTTTCATCATGTAGCCCCTGATCATTAGTCATATGCAACTGCCACGCCCACGTGGCCCTGTTCGTCCAACCGTTATAACTCATAACTTTCTCCTGTCTCTCGCTTACGCCTATCCTCCAACAAAATGGCATCCCAATAAGAACGCCCCCTAACAACATGCCTACGTCGCTTACGGTCCTGCAACCACGCAGGCAAATGCACCATCAACAGCATCGACCCATACGCAGCAGCCACACCAAAACAAAACATGGCTAAACCAGACATAACATCCTCCCCTATGCCACCTATACAAAGTAACTAACCCATCACAGCCACCTGTGATGAGTCACCAGTGAGGCGGTGGGTAACCTCACACGTGAATCCACGCCTACAGCATGAACTCACGTGTAAGGGCGAGCCGAAGCTCGCCCCCACACGCCTAGCCTAGATAAACTCCATCGGGTCACGGTCGCTAAACTCGTTGACCTCACCATCGTGCATGTCCGCGACAGCCTGCCAGAAGTTTTCTTCCGTCAAGCGTCCACGGTCATCCACGTCATCCCAGTCGATGTAATCGTCTACGGGTGATCCAAACATGTACCTACCTCCAGTTTCTTCTCGGTGTAAGAGTGCCATTAAGCCCGTCATACACGTAGAACGAGTGCGGAGGATCAACATCCCCAGCAAACGCCACATACGTGTCAGGGTGAACATGCCAGAACATGTCCCTAGCCGCTGACCCACGCATAAGCGTAGCCATCGACATCTCCCCACTCGGCATAGGTGTATTCCACCAACGGTCCTCATGCTCAGGC
>Ga0098054_1001766_pt1 | contig 10599 bp, 3 predicted proteins | sample 16_taG_FD_75048 | JGI IMG/M metagenome (GOLD analysis project Ga0098054, IMG submission 75048) | Marine viral communities from the Subarctic Pacific Ocean - 16_ETSP_OMZ_AT15313 metaG | ecosystem: Environmental > Aquatic > Marine > Oceanic | place: Pacific Ocean | collected 2015-01-18
CGTCATATAACGCATCTCCGACATCAAGAGCCGCAACACCCATATGGATGGAACGAAACACATGGGGCTTTGTACCATTTGTACACTCATTTGCAGGTTGGGGTATGGATATGGCAGATACAGGTGGCGACCCTAAGAACTTTGCTCAAGGCATATTGGGGCCTAACAAAGAAACAATTAGAAAAAGAACTCAGGAAATATCTGCGTTTCATCAGATACTTTTACGATTTGCATATGCACCAATGGGAACATCCCGTGACCCGATAACATTGGCACAGGCAATATCCAATGAAGGTATATTGGAAGGAGATCCACAGGATTTCTGGGTAATGAATACACCAGACGTACCAGGATGGGCATTACAACTTAGAAGTCAGACTGATTCCACACTTGAAATGGGTACATACTCCTCTGCACTAGCAGGTGTAAGACAGGCAGGTGTTACAACCGTAGGTCAACAGGCAATATTAAATACAGCCGGTATGAGAATCTTTTCAGGTGTCGCACTTCAAAGAGAACACATGGCATCTATTGTCGGCTCAAGAATATTACAACTTGTAGATAGCGTATCCGAACTTGCAGGTGGAATCGGTGCAAACGGTAAAACACTAAACAGAAGCACAATTCATAACGTCTACGGCATAAAAGTAGCATTCCCACACGCAGAACCTGTCATGGAATTACAGCAACGTCAGATGGCTATGAGCGAATACGGCGCAGGATTGATAGATCCAATGACATATTACGAAACTGCAGGATACGAAAACGGTACCGAAATAAAACAGCGACTGATAGAAGAGTCAGTTAGAAATCTACCTGCCGTAAGAGAAAAAATAGAAACACTTGTAGCACAACAAATGGGACTGATAGATGAAGAAAATCAAGAAGCTGCTGCACAACAAATTGCAGCTAGACAACAAGCTATGGCTCCACAAATACCGGGAGTTTCGCCAGAAATGGGTGGTGGTATGGGACCCGATATGGGAGGAGGAATAGCACCTCCGCCCGGTGGCGCAGCTCCGGCAGATTTAAACGCACCATTAACACCAGATACTTTTAATCCGGAGAGAATAGACCTTGCCCGCTGAAAATACAATAACAGACGCAATATCACAGATAACGCAAGAGTATAAGCGTTTAAAAAAAGACGCACCAAAAAAACAGGCACCGAAAATTAGAGCAATGAGTAAAAAACAAGAAAACTCTTTGCCACTTCTTAAAAAAACACTTGCCGATTTGGGAATCAACCCAAAGCCAAGACCTTGGGTTCGTCACACAAATGACGAAATGGAAGGTGTCTAATGGCAGAAATATCGGGAGCTGATTTACCATTTTTTACTTATTTTGAAGATGAAGAAATACGGATAATTTTAAACGAGTTGTTTACGTTTTATGATGGCGAAGCAACAACAGAAGAAAAAAGACTTATAGAAAAATGGATGCCATTTATTGCAAAAGATAGAAATAGCGCAATGGAGTTTTCTCTTGTTGTAGGCAAACAAAATTCTCGTATTGATAGAACTGTTCTAGCAGAAGTACCTGAAGATTATTTAGAAGATTACGTTACAAATAGAGATGCACGATTAGAAGCATTAAATGACCCTCTTCTATCTTATGAATTCAAAGAAATAGCAAGAAACGCACTAATAGATATTGACAAATCCGTTGGGTTTGATGTTTTAAATTTAGGCACAGAACCTTTTACAAAAGACGAAATAAGAGCAAAAATAGATGAACAACAAAATGCTTGGTTTTCACAAGATATCAACCAGTTTGACATTATAAAATCTTACGAAGAAACTGACGTTCAATTTCAAACTATTGACAGAGCCAATAACCGAGACACAAACCCAGTAGAAAGAATGACTTTTGTTATTGACAATTCTTTTGAACCAATGCCAATTGAATCAGAAAGAGAGTTTGAAGATGAAAAGCGTTGGGAATATTTAGGACCTAAAAATGATTCTGCAATGATAAGACCAAGTCTTTTAAATGAAGATGATTTTTTATTTTTCTTTTTAGATAAAGCAGTTGAAATGGGAAAAATTGACTCACAAGTTAGAAAATATATTTTAAACCCAGATCAAGAAATAACAGAAAGTGCGGCAATATCTATTTTAGCGGTACTAGGGATAAAACCAACTGCAGAAAGTTACTTTACAGTTGGCGCATCTTTCAATCCTATTGCACAAGTAGATTCATTAATGGCTGAATACGTTACAGATCAAAAAGCAAAAATTCAAGGACAACACACAAGTTTACTTAAAGCAGAAGACCCTGATGAATTTGTAGCAAATCTTTTAGAAAAAGACGCTGATGACTATGTCGCAATTGTAGGAGAACAAGCAATAAACAGACAGGCTCAACAAGACTTGTTTGATAATTACAGTTGGGATCCGACAAAAGATATTGATGCAAACATTAAAGAAATGTTTACAGTTGAACAAACTGACGGAGAAGGGTTGCTATACAGCTTAAACCCAAACAACAAAAGTTGGCCCAAAGAATTACTTGATGCTTATGATATAAAAAATATCCAAAACGTTGCAGGCGAAATACAAAGACAAATCATTAGTAATATTAAAAGAACCGATGCAGGAAAAGCTTATCTGGCAAAACTCGCATCTGGCGAACCCATAACAGTACAGGAATCATTTAATGTATTTAATGAAGTTATAGAAATAATTGGGGTTGAAGGAGAAAAGTTTTTAGCTTTAACTGCAAATCAATTAAATTTAAGACTTGCACTTCAATTTGGAAAAGATAAATTAGATCCTAAAAAAATGGAAATGTATACCGATCAATTAATAGGAGGATTGGCAAATGGTGGTGTCGTAGACCCTAGTTTAATTGAATACATTGATAGGGATGCAATTAAATTAGCATTAACAAAATACGAAACATTTGAAGATGCTTTCGGAGATTTAGAATTCCACAATGACTTTGTCGCACGAGCCGAAGAAAACAAAAGACTTGGCGATTTTAATGAAGATATGGGTTCTATTTCAGGAAGAGAAGCAGCAACAGAAAAATTTTTAGATAGTCTTCCCCTAGAACAAAAAGAAGCATTTGATAATGCTCCTGAAGAATTTAAAAACGCAGTATATAACGCAATAGGAGGTTTCACAAAAGCATCAGATGCTTTTGCTAGTGAGCCTTTTATGGATATAGTAAATAATGCAATTGCCGCAGGAGATGTTGTTATTTCTGAAAACCAGGCAAGTGCATTTCAATCAAGTATTCCAGATTATGTCCGTGGCTCATACAGATCGAGAGGTTATATCAACGCAGATACTTCTGAAGAATTTTATAACCATATTGAAAACGAAGTTATTCCAAACATAGCTTTTAGAGCGCAAATGGTTGGTGTTAATACTCCGGACAGTTTAGAAAAACTAATAGACTCAATGCTTTCCGGAAAAGACGAAGAAGGTAACGCTGTAGATTATGCACTTCCTGCATATGACTACAATCAATCTGATTACGATAGACAGCTTGGCGTTACTGCAGCAGATGTAATGTCGGGTGCTGCTATGCCACCAAGCCCTTTTGGTCGCAGAGGTTTTGAAGATATAACTGCAAAATATGATTTAAGTAATTTGTTACCAGAAATAGAACCATACGCAAAAACAAATCCGGAATTTGCAGCATTTATGGCACAGGAAATGCAAAAAGAAGGATTTATGAAAGAGTGGCAAAAAGCTACTACAGCACAACCACTTGAAGATAGAGGTGCTTTCTTAGAAGAACGTGAAGATCAGCGAGCATATTGGGGTGGTAGATTGTCAGATGCTCAATCAGCATATGACGCTAATCCGTCACAAGAAAACGCCGATGCGTTGCAAAAAGCGCAATCAGACGACGCAAAAGCTCAACAGCATTACGAAATAGAAACAGGCAAAACAAAGTTTGCAGTTTTTCCACCTGAAGAAGGTGCTGATGACCCAAGTCAATATACTTTGCCTGACCAGTTAAAAGACCGTCAATTAATTACTGACCCTAGTTTGCCTGAGGAAATAAGATATGCCAGTTATTTTAAAGCGTTAGAAGATATTAGCCCTGAAGATCCAATGACAGAAACTGAACGTCAAAAAATATTGGCAGATTTTATGACACCTACTGCAGATGAAGTTTTTGATGCTCCTGGTGGCGCTTCAGAACTAGCACAACTTATGACTACTACACCGCAAACAACACCTGAATTTTTCCAATCGCAATTACCGGGATTTGAAAAACGGTATAAAGAAAGTTCGTTCTTTAAACAAGAAGAAGAACGAATTAAACGTGAACAAGAAACCGCAGAATCACAAAGACGCAGACAACTTAGACAAAGACCGACTGGAATGTCTGTCTTTACTAGAGCGAGGAGATAGCCATGACAATGGGAAAAGGGTACGGTCTTTTAGGTGAGTTTTTCTTTGGTAAAGATGAAGAAGAAGAAACTGAACAACAAGAAGAAACCTTATCTGCAAATGAACAGTTTTTGCGTAACAGATATCCTTATCTTCAAGGAGAAGGAGTTACTAACCCGTATGCCGCAACAACTAGGTACGACCCTAAAGCTGAACCGTTAGCAGAAAATGATCCAAGAAAATATTATGCGTTAGACCCACGAGCTGATTCTATGCCCGGTCCACAAAAACAAGGCGTGTTTAGTTTTTTGGGAGGAATAGACGAACTCGCAAGCACTATAAGTAAAGAAGCAATACAAAATTTACGTTTGCCAAATGCTCCTTTTATGCCATCTCGTGAAAGTCCCCTATTTAACTTTGACCCGCTTAAGCCAAACCCTGAAAGTCAACAAGCAATAGCTGATATTTTTGCAAAAGAATCCACAGTTCCAATTTATCAAGATCAAGGTAAATCTATATTGCCCGGAAAAGAAGTTTTAGATCGTTTAAAAAACGCTTCAGTTACGTTAAATGAAATAAACGAAGAAGGTAGCGTACAAAGTAGTATTGTAAAAGGTTTTACTAATCCTCTTAATTATGTGTCTTTAGGGATTTTAGGAAGTACTAAAAACTTAAAGTTATTAAGAAATCTTGCTTTGGGATCAAATGTAAGTACTGTTGATAATCCTGCTGTTTACAAATCATTAATTTTAAAAATACCCGCAATAATTGCAGGTGATAAAAATACTGCTTCTGCAGTTCAAGGTGCAAGGTTAGAACTTTTAGACGCAACAATGAATAAACCTATGAACATAGAAGGTTTACCTAAAAACGCTTTATTTGAAAATGATTTTAAGTTTTGGTTAAACATGTCTAACGATGAAGTAGTCGATACGGCAAAAATGTTTGACGAAATGGGCGGTGCCATAGACCCTAACGTTACTCTTACTATGTCTGGCGTTGACGGTATTTTACAAAGACTCGTTAAAGTAGGTCTTATTGAAAAAACCGGCAAGTATACTTTTAAAAAACGTGTTAGTTCAGGTAGCCCAGAAGCAATATCTATTTTAAATAGCTACGGAAAATCTTTTGCTGTTTCAGGTGGTTCAGGAACAGATGCTTTTGTTTTTGATATTCCAACTATGGAAAGCGTTGTAAAACAAATTGTTACTGCCGAAAATCCGGCCTTAGCTAACCTTGCTAAAAGCACCGGGATTAACCCTTCTGCTGCTAAGACAACACCTACAGAAAAAGCTGTTATTGCTTATTTAAGACAAGAAAGCAGTATTGATGAACTTATAGAAGTTACATTACAAGCAGGTCTTGATTCTCATGCCGGTTACAAAAAACTTTTTGGGAAATTGCCTGTTGGATTTGGAAGAATTCCAATTAAGATTGATAAAGACGGAATTGTCGAAGGAACAGGAACTGTTTGGAACGATGTTTTTAGTGACCCGAAAGCATTTGCTGATGATTTGTCTGACGCTGCAATGGCTTACATAAATGATTACCAAGCTATTGTTAATCAAATAGAAAACCTTCGTGTAGCACATGGTTTAAAGTCAGTTGCTAAAGATCGTAATGGTTTGTATTACATACCAAGACAAGTTGATGCTAAAGATGATATCCCAATTTTAAGAGATTCAGATTCGCACCAGGCAAGAACGTACGAACTTCTTGCAACAGAAGGTATGATTGGTCATTATGATGAAGCGACTGGTACTTTTATAGATCAAGTTTCTTATTTAGCTAACCCAAGAGAAACTCTTAAAATACATTTAAAAGCTGCTTACAGAGAAATATTAGACGATCAATTAGCAACACATTTAATTGATAACAATATTGGCACTACAGTAACAGATGCACTAGAGGAAATAGCCCCTAAAGTAGTAGGCCGATTTAATAAAGCTACAAAGGCAGTTGCCAACACAAAGAAAAAACTAAAACAGTTAAATGCAAAACTTCCATTAGATCCTTTTGAGGTAGACCCTTCATTATTGAAAGCTTCTACATTAGATTGGAATCAAAGAAAAATAAAAGGATACAAAGCGTTAAATGATGAAATTGAAGCTACTAGAAAACAATTAGGAAAAGATGAAGCTGAATTAGGTCGTGCAAAAGCTGCTCGAGCAAAACAATTAAAATCACTTAGAAACGCCGGAGCTGAAACCGGCAGTATATTTGGTGATGCCCCTGAAAATATTGGCATTAAAGTTTGGCGAGACAAAATATTTAAACAAGAAGACTGGGATGAACTTAAAAAATTATTTGACAGTAAATACGGAGATTCACCATGGAAAGTATTAAGAGTTATAGACAGAATTGGACAATCAATTAGATTTTTATCTTCCGGGTTTGACTTAGGCGCACCTTTTATACACGGCTTGCCTGTTTTATTTAGGCACCCAGATGTTTGGAGAAAAGCAACTGCAGCGCATTATGCGGCATTTTTTGATCCTTCAGTACAAAGTCGTATGATTCGAGACAATTTGCAAACCTATCAAGAAATGGCGTATTACGGAATACCTATTGGTGACGTTGAAATTTTTAGTGCAATAAAAAGAGGTGGAGGACTAAACCCCAAAGATTTAGAAAAAATGCTTGCGAAAAAATTTCCGTCAGTAACAAATTCTAAAATCTTAAAAGATACTATGTTAGGTAAAGGAATTAAAGAAACTTATAGAGGAGCCGGATTTGCAACGGGGCAAGTTACAGGTAGATTTCAAGCATCGTATTCTTCGTTTCTTGCGACAAGCAGAATGTTAATGTACAAAGGAATGCGTGACAGTTGGTTAAAATCAGGAAATGCTGATAGCACATTACCCGAACTCGCAGCATACATCAGAAATATGACAGGTGGACTCGATTCAAGAGCGCTTGGAGTATCTGCAAATATCCGTGCTATTGAATCAACGTGGCTTGCATTTTCTCCTAGACTATTGAGGTCAACTTTTGCTCTAGTATCCGATGCTGTAAGTTATTTACCTTCTGAAGTAAAAGGAAAAATAACAGGGAAAGCAGTTGCGTCAGCAAGACAACAAGCTGCATTTAAAGCGTTAGGAGCTTATTTAGTAGGGTCAACAGGTCTTTATCTTAGTGCAGAATTAAGTTTAGGACTTGCTAAAGGGCATTCCATGGAACGAATAGGAAATGATATGCAACAAGGATTAAATCCATTAAACGGAAGTAAATTCTTAAGCGTTGAAATTGGCGGACAAAACATTGGGATTGGTGGGCAGATAAGAGCAATCACACAATTGATGGGAACTGTCGGTTCAACTTTTGTTCCGGGTGGAAAAGATTTTAAAGATTTATTTACAGGAGACGTATTAGAAAATCCTATCTTGCAATATCTTTCATACAGAGGAGCTGTCGGAGTAAACGCATTCCGCACGATACTTGAAGGAACAAGCGGAGTTGACGCACAGCCTTTTGATAAAGTTGACAGCAAACCAGATATTGCATGGCATCTTTTTGAAAACTCGTTACCGTTTGCACTTCAAGGGGCTATGGAAGGCGATAACGCTTGGGGTATAGCTACAGGTATGCTCGGACTTAGAACAAGTCCGCAAAGCGGAAATCAAGAAATGATAGAGAGATACAAAAACTATTGGGATTCTTTATCAATTCAAGAACGTGAAAAATACGGCATGCTTAAGTCTCCTACTAAAAAAAGTGACATGAGTCTTTTGTTTAGACAAGCTGCCGAAGAAGCAGATCCTGAAATTGCAGAAGCAGAAAAAAGAAGTTTTGATGAAAGTTTAGAAAGAGGTGATAGTTTTGGACTATACAAAGATAAACGAAATACATTACAACAAGAAAAAGATTTAAAAATTCAAGAATCTTTTAACGAACATGGATTTTCAAAACAATTTAGAGAAGACGTTTCAAAAGCATATTTAATATACGCTACACAAATGAAATCTTTAAACGAAACAAATGAAGAATTATTATCTGAGTTTGATGAAGAAAACCCAAATCAACATCCGTTTAATATAGCAGTTGACGAATATTTTACGACATTAGAAGCACCTGGTCTTGAAAAAGTAACAGGTGAATTTGATTTTAATGAGTACGACAAAAGACTTGAACAACTACAAGAATCCGAAATCGTAAGACCGTACTTTGACCAAATCGTAACTTTTTTAAGAAACAACAAATCGCCAATAGAACAAGAGCTTGATCGTGACAGAGAAAAGTTACGCCCATATTGGGACATAATAGATGCTGTTGTAGAGGAAGAAAATTTTGTTGAAGAATATGAAATTTACAATTCACAAACACGAATCAAACAAATAAGTATGCTTGAAGGAGCGGTGCCTTCTTTAAACTGGTCTATAACTGATTCGATAAATTTGCAAATCGTTAAAGCTAAAATTACAGAAAAAAGAAATACATTAAAACTATCCGATCCAGTTATAGAAGCATTGCTCTGGAAACACGGATACTCTACTACTAAAGCAAGAAATATGAAAAATTTTAGAGCAGCCATGTGGATAGCAACGCTAAATGCCGAATCAGGAAATAATCCCAAAACAGAAGATATAGAAAGATTCATACAAGAATACGAAGCAGCAAATCCTTAATTTTAGGTAGGAATACTCTTTTTTTTGCCTAAAATGACAGAAATAATTTTGACCAAATAAAAATAATTGCTACAATCAAATAAATGATTAAATCACAGGAGTGCTTTAATGACATTACAAAACGAAACGGCGAGCTTTTCCGATAACGGCACAACCTCGTCAGTAGAAGCAGAAGTAGAAGGAACTGGAACTCTTGAGCAACAGACTCCCGTAGCTGATGGCCTTGCAACCACATCTCCGGAAGACTCAAATGCACAACAGCCCACTATTGAAACTCTGCAAACGCAACTGAAGAAACTTGAGAATGACAACAAGGCTCTTCAGGGTCGGCTACGAAGTCAACAAAAAGAGAATCCTCAATTTGACGAACTCTCTGACAATATGGCGACATTAGTAGATACAGTCCAAGCGTTAATACGCCACCAAAGCACGCAGGATCAAGAAGCATATATGGAAGACTTACAAAAGGTTGAAGCAAACGCTGCAACCCGGAAAGCTACCAATAACTTCACGAGAACTGCAAATAGCTTTATTGCCGAAATAGAAGAAATAGTTACAGAAAGTGGGCTTGATTTAATGACTGCACCTGAACTAGCAGCTTTTCGGGAATTATGGAGTCCTGCATTTGAAAAGCAGGATTTGGCTGGCATCTATCAGGCTCATGCTGAATTCAATAGAACCATGAGAAGGATAGAAAGAGACCGTAGGTTAACTGAAAAAGATCAGCTAACTAAAGCCGCCGAAGATCGAGTTAGAAGTTTTGCCGAAGAAAACGGGTTAAATGCTTTGGATTTAGATTCAACGTCATCAGCTCCGTCAAACGCAAGTGCAAACAATTTACTACAAAGAATGGGCGACTCTAATACTACGGTTTCCAGAGATGAAATAGCACAAGCGGCTGAAGTGCTTAGAAAGCAGGGAATCCGCATATAAATTAGGAGTTTAATTATGGCATCAGGTAATACAACCACAGATGCTCTCGCTGATTCGATTCCTACAATGATAGCTTCTGCTCGAATTGTAAGAGAATTTGCGGGCGTAATGCCTAACCTAGTAGATAGGCAAAGACTTGACGAAAATACCGGTACTGTCTGGAACGAAGTTTCAATGGCGAAACTTAGCGCACAGGCTGTATCAGAAAACACAGAACTAGATAACCCACAGCAAATGGAAGACACTTTGTTCTCCATTACACCTACAGTTGTCGGAGTTCACACAGTTATAACAGACCGTGTTGCTATGAGAATAAGCTCCAATGCTTACGCTCAGACAGGGTCATTGGCACAAAATGCTATTGAGCGAAAGAAAGACCAGGATGGAATTACCGCAATAGATGGTGCAACTACAGCATTAGGTGCTGCAGGAAACGCCCTTGATTCCGGTGAGATCGCAGCTGCTGCATATCGAATTACATCGAATACAACAGAGCCTGCTCCTGCCAATGTTCCAATACACGCAGTTCACCATGGATTCTGCTTAAAAGACATTGATGACGAATTAATAGCATCAGGTCTAGACGCAAGTACAAGTGGTGCGCCATTAACAGATGGAATATCTGTTGAAGCCTACCAGAACCGCTACAGAGGAACTATCGCAGGCGCAAGACTCTACGAAGATGGAAA
>Ga0098054_1001769_pt1 | contig 10584 bp, 12 predicted proteins | sample 16_taG_FD_75048 | JGI IMG/M metagenome (GOLD analysis project Ga0098054, IMG submission 75048) | Marine viral communities from the Subarctic Pacific Ocean - 16_ETSP_OMZ_AT15313 metaG | ecosystem: Environmental > Aquatic > Marine > Oceanic | place: Pacific Ocean | collected 2015-01-18
AGCAGGTTCTCTATTGCATCCTCTAATTCATCCGATGGTGTTTCCCAAGTCATCTTCTCGTATTCGTCTGTGTCAATCATTCTTCATCACCTTCTTTCCATCTGTAAGCCTTAACCAACCTTTCATAGAATGAGTAGTCACCTTCAAAAAACTCATCACATACATCCTCTATACAATAATCAGCAAGAACATTTCCCATCCTTCTGTGTCGTTCCTCAATCACACGCAACCGCTTGACTTCTTCTAAGAGAAGTGGTGCGTCTACGGCGAGTCGTGCATTGGCTTTTCCTATTTCATTAGGATTTAGTTGAAAGAAGGCATTAGAAATAGCATTACTAATTTCAGTCGGTTCACCATCAAACCACAATCCTTCTGTGTGTCCTTCGTATTTGTCTGTGTCAATCATTCTTGTTCACCACCACAATCAGGACAATCCTCATATCCTATTTCCCCAACCAAATGACCTGCATTACACTCAGTCGCTAAGACATAATCCGCCTCACCGTCTGAATGAATAGAATCATCAACAATCTTTAGGTAGGATATTCCTCCGATTTTGATGTTGCTTATTTTGGGCTGATTCACCCCATTCACCCAAGTCATATCTTTCTCAAAATCTATTGTGCTTAGAGGCTCTCCATTGGATTTCTCGATGGTGGATTGTCCGGTTTCAATGTTATGTGCATAGATGAATAGTGTATCACATAGATGACGCAACCGCTTGTATGCTTCAAGGAGAAGTGGTGCGTCTGCGATGAGTTCAGCAGTAGGAACATCATACGCACCAACCTTTGATGCTATTCTCCTTTTTGTCTCGTCACTGTAATCTTCTAACTCATTACATCTGAGGCTTTCATATTGCCCTACTCCACTTATGTCCCATACCCACGGTGCGGGTTTATGTCCTTCGTATTTGTCTGTGTCAATCATTCAATCACCTCTAACGACTATCATCCACGCTTGTGCGAGTTCTGTATATTCATCATCTGTAACAGTAAAAACCGTTCCACTGTCCATGTGTATGTCAACAGAAGGTGTATAATCCACCTTAGTTATCGCTATCACGTTACGTAGATTGAGTATCGTCAATCCACTTTGTGTGTCTATCTCTATTATGCTTGTATCTATTTTTTGTTTCATTCATCATTCTCCCCTGTTATGTATGGTACACCATCTATTTCCTCTATTAGCCCCGCCTTGTCTGCAAAGACTAGTAGAGATTGTATGTTCTTGGACATAGGGTGTAAGTTCATTATCGCACCATTAGGATGGTTCGCTGTATTAGTAGATGGTATAAACATCTGACAAACAGAGTTAGTGTATCTGTATAATCTGAAAGGTATGTACCACACACCATCTGATGCTGCTGACTTTAAGCAAGGTTCTTGCTCATTCAACCACATACTTACATCAGGTGTAGTTCTCATTTTCACTGCTATACCATAGTCTCTTCCCATTTGTATATCATTTGATATACCTTGGATATGTATTCTTCCTTCGTCGTTCTTACACTTCACTTGTAATCTACTTTCCATTTTAACCAACCTTGTTTACTTAATTTATTTATATAGTCCAATCTATTATATATACCCCTTGCTTATCATCTTAGGTAATGCAGGTAAATCAGGATTATCCATTACCATGAACGATAGAGGATACCAATTATCTTCGTACTTTACTTCGTAACCCCGATTGAAACACCATCTATAGTCTTGTTCATGGTATTTTATATGCACTAGTTTACTAATGTCAGTATTAGGTATCATCTCTGATGGGTGACACATCATATCTGTATCCAAACATTGTATTGTTCTGTACTCATCACCATACAACTCATCATCTACGAGCATAATACTTTCGTTATCATACAAGTGTAGACCTACTTTGCACCACTCATAGGTATCACTATCTACACAGTAAGTAAGTGTCCAACCCTTCACCTTAGATTGCTTAGATTTAGTATGCTTCTTAGGCTTCTTAGATTTCTTTTTCTCTCTCTCGCTCTCTTCTTCTATACGTAATAACTCTTCTATATCCATAGTGTTGTTATCATACAACCCAGCCCACATATTGTTAGACTCAGTGTGAGATATTGCTGACTTACCCACAGGTATATCACAGACATCTGCTATGTACTGTTGTTGTACTTGTGCCTCTACTAAATGATTACAGAACAAAGACCTAACATCTTGTATGAGTTCATGAGCATCTGCCCACTTTCTCTCAGCAACAGGTGTGAGATAGTGTCTAAGTATAGCAACTTGTACACCTGTACGACCATGCCCACCCATACATTGTGTAGATACACTCTTGACACCTTTACTCTTGATGTCATCTATGAACGCTAACCACCAGTCTTTACCTAAGTTATTAGGTATATTGTAATCAGGCCAATCAATTTCTATGATGATAGATGTAGTGCCTGTGTCTACTTTACCACTACATGACCAACCATCAGGCATAACATCTCTAGTTCTACTTGTTTCTATTACACCTATCGGTCCAATCGCTACATCAGGCATAGGTGACATTCTGTGCCAACCACCATTTCTATTCACTCCACCAGCATATACATCTATACCACTAGCAGTAAATACTAGTGGGTTACCTGTATGACAATCCATTCTTTTCATTCTTTTTCCTCCTTTAATTCATTAAATATGTGTAAGACTTTTTCTGTCCATTCTTGACTATCGGCCATTTGATTCTTAACAAACTTAGTCAGTATACTACTTAGTTCAGGGAATACAGGGTCTTGATTGTTCAAACCATTCCATGCCTGTAACCACATACGTGGTGTAATTTTGTCATACTCCCTGTCTCTCAACATTTGTACAGTAGCATAAGACATCACATCACTCTTTTCTTCTCCTTGTGCAAAGAATATTTCAGGGTACTCAGGTGTCAGTAATAATCCCGCTATGTCTTTACCATATTGTAGTTTCATTACTACAACATCATGCTTCTTACAAGTTACACAATGTTCTATACCACATGGTATGAAATGCTCTTCATGTGAATATTTGTTATCTCTGTGAAGATAAGATTCACCACATGCTATTGCTGCTTCTCTTAGATATTTAGGTACAGATTGTGAGTCAGCGATAAAATTGTTTCTCCAGTATGAAGGTGTCTTACCTTTTACAAACTTGAATAGATGAGTCCAATCATTTTCTGGACGCGCTACCATATAGTTACTCTTACTCTCTACAAAAGAACGAGTGACCTCAAATGCCCTGAACATATCTTGGATTGCAGATGGGTCATGTGAGAACAAACCTGTTTGCTTCTTCTCCCCATCAGCCATCTCTTCTACATGTACACTACTGTAATCAAAAGCCTTCTTAGAAAGGAACTTATTATACAAGAACCCACCATTATGTTCTGCATTCTTGGCTGAGTTTACAGCACCTAATAATACCTTGAGTGTTTCTGAATTACCATCTTCCTCAAACTTGATAATTGCATCACACAATTTGATACCTCTGTTACAACACTCTGCCCACGCTTTACCACCATACGCACCTGACCACCCCGTAGTAAACTGTTTTTCAGTCCACTCTAGTGCTAACTTGATTTCATCATAGTTCAAATCTAAATGTTCCATCATAGCATAGTAGTGTTTTCTACTACCAGTTACACCGTTAGGTGTAGCATGATAATCACCTGATACACTCTTCCAGTTATTCCGTCCCATCATAGCAGTTAATACAGGCCATGTATCAACAGTCATATTCTTCTTCAATGTATATCCATGACGTAACTCACCAAGTCCCAATGCTAGTATTGCTTTAACCATCCAACCACAGAACCCACCTGCTAAGAAAGCAGTATGCTTACCATTAGTACCTGTACCAACCCATTGATGAAAGAAATGTGCAAGCCATCCCTGTTGTCGCTGCCATGTAGTCTTACTATGTTGTAACCCTGCATTAAATTGTGTTAGATAATCAGGAGAGCATGGGTCGTATGGTTGTGCTTTGATAGACCAAGTAGGGTCTAACGCACCCCAACATGGTGAACCCTCAGTCCATCTATCTCCTACGTTTACCTCACCTACTACGTATGGTATACTATGTTCTCTTGCATGAGCACATATATGTGAGAGTAGTGAACCGTTTGGTTCTGATATTACATAACCTTCAGGACACTTTTCCTTAGTGATAAACTCTTCTAGGTATGCTACTGATTCAAGGCCACTAGCCACCCACACTTCCTTACATTCTATTCTACCATCAGGAATTGCTACATGGGTGTCAGCAGTACACATAATACCATCTTCATTTTTGTAATTAAAGGGCGCACCCATAATTGGATGAGGTGGTGCACCTCTTATCTGTGTGAGATATGCTGTACCTAATGCCCCTCTTGATACATTAAAGTTAGGAGTACCCTCATAGACAAACTCTAACTCATACTCTCCACGGTTATGACCTATTGTCTCCATGTGTTCCGTCAAAGTAGATTCACTAGGACTCATCAAGAAATATATATCATACCCATGACCAGCAGTTATACCATCGTGACCTATACCAACAGACGCATATTGTTGTGGTGCTAGAACACATGAAGTTGTAGCAGGTATGAAGGGTTGTAGTATTAAACAACCATTAGGGTCTTCCTTCTTCATAACATCAACAAGATATTTCCACTGTACTCTAAGGTCATTCTCTTCTACCTTAAGTGATTCTAACACACCATGTCTAGCAAACTCAGGGCAAGCACGTAGGAAACTTATCTCACCTGTTCTCTTAAACGCAGCCTTGATTACATCAAAACCATCCTCTAGTAATATCAATTCAGTATCAGGTGTTACCCAAGGTGCATTCCCCGCTTTATAACTTCTAATGTAATTTAATAGAGACTTAGCCTTCTGCGCTTTAACTTCTAATATACGCTCAATGGTTACTGTGTCCAATAACTCACTTGATTCGTTTTCTACTTGGTCTGTCACAGACTTAAAGACAGCCTCAAACATCTTTTGTTGCATATTTTCTTCATCTTGACCCACAATATTCATTCTTCATTCTCTCCCTTTTCATTTGTTGATTCATTAATTGTTTTTATGGAGGAATGAGCAATAGGTTCTATTTGCTCACGTGCTATTTTATTCTCTTGTGGTGTACCAAAAAATATATGTTTAATACACTCAGAAGGAGACAATAAGTCTTCAGGTTCTTTCTCTAACGTCATAATTAATCCATGCTCATTAGATTGTATACTTAGTAGACCCTCATCATGAAGTATCATTTGTCCTTTAGTAGCGTCCCATTGCATTTCAATGCTATTAGCACCACATTTTTCAGCCATCATTGTAATGAATGCCTTATACTGTACTGCTTCTGATTTGGTAGTAAATCTAAACGGAAACTTTGAACTGTTATAGTAGGAACTACCCTTGAGTGAGATAAGATATGTAGTCTCATCTTCTTTGTTCTGAGATACCCACCTAAACTTAGCAATCTCATGACCAAATGACTTACGTACATCATATTTCTCATACCTCCATCCATTTACTATATCACCTGCTTTACGATTCTTCTTGCTAGTATTTGCTATCTTTGATTGCATGGTAGTAAGCCAACCCCATTCTTTCCAACGGTATGTTGCTGTATTACGCTTACCTGTTTTGCTAACTATGTTATTATTCCTAGAGGTCATACGCCTCAGTGCTGCATTTATCTGCTTCAATACAAGTTTAGTGTTCACAGTGCTGCCTAATGTTCTATTTACATCACTCCATAATGTAACCACTGATGGTGGTATTTTATGAGGTTGAACTTTTATACCATTAGTATTCCACCCATCATGTACAGCAGCATCATACTTATCCCTAGACCATAATTTTGTAAAATTATCATTACTATCCTTTAGCATGGCCCAAGTTGTTATCACGGAGTCTTCATTGTATCTGTTTATCTTATGATGATTACATTCTCCTTCTACTCCACACTCACCCATCGTATATTGAGATGAATACCAATTGTTACTGTGTCCAATACCTTGGTCAAGATACCAAACATTACAATTGTGCTTAACCTCTATTGCTTCTCTTATCTCTTTCATAGAGTCGCTAAACAGATGTTCAAGTCTAAGTCCCCATCTATTATAGTTGACATAGTCTCCATCAATATTCATACGGAAAGAGTGCCTTTCTGAGTCAGATTCAGGTATATCATTAGTAAAACGAATAGCACCGTCAACTAACTCTGTATTGTGTAGTGTAATCCTGAGAGCAGTTATTTCATCATGCCCACAAGTGAAGGCTTTAGGGTTAGGTACTTTACCGTAAGCAATCTTTTGAGTCATCATTACTGATGCCATTTTGGTATATTCATTTATCATATCTTTAGTAGTCAGTTCAGCGTTTGGCCCTGCTGCTGCTAATGTATATGCTACTGCTGCATCCATAGGCCAACATTTACCCACTTTTTGCCCTGTTTTACCAAGTACGTGGTCTGTAACTATATTATCATCTGTAAAATTGACGTGTTTACCTACTATACCTGCATCTTGAAATCTACTCCATGTTTGCCATCCTTGTCTTTCTCCACTCATTATATCATCTCCACTGTTGAATATCCTACTTGTGATTCTACTATTTCTTCTGTTTGATACTTATTTATTTTAGTTATTTTACATCTATCTAATACATGTTTGGGTAAAGGCCATGGGCAAGGGGAGTATATTCTGTATCTATTATCATTCATATCGTAGATACAAGCATTGGATATATAGGGTAAATATCCAAACCTTTTCCATTTAGCATGACTATCCGCTAATTTATTAGATGAAACCACAGTTATCTCAACAATCTCAATATCATCCATAGTACATTGTAATTTGTGGGCTACAATACTCATTAATTCAGGGATATTGGTTACATCTTCCCAATGCCATTCTGTTGTGTTTTTTCTAACACTTCCACCATCTGAAGTTATTGATTCCCTTTTAGATGTAGTTTTTGTCGCTGTATTATACAATAGTTCATTCTCTTTGCGTAGTTTATTCTTGGCACTTATGATATAGATTTCGTCATTATGTTTGAAACCTATAAATGATTCATCTTCCCCAGCCCACATTGACGCATAATATCCTCTACCTGTTTGAATACTAACTTTTCTCTTTATATCTTCAATTATACAATTTACTTGCATTCTTCTCCACTCCTTTTTTGTAATCCTTGTTTACTTAATTTATTTATATAGTCCATCTTCATTTCTCCATTTTAATACCACTCTAATTCCACGTGTGATTGGTGACTATCATCTTTCACCACCATTATCATGCGCGTGTATCACCTAATCTCATCTTCAGCATATCAACTTCGGCTCGCAGTACAGCGTTTTCTTTCTTCAATCTTCTATATCCATACATCCATTTAGTCATTCTTCTTCCTCTGTGTGTGTCTTTGGTATGTGTTTGTTAAGCATGGTAGCAGGTATTTCCCCTGCCTCAACCATCGCTTGAAGTAGTGCCTTAGCAATACCAGCACGTTCTTCACCTATCTCTCCACCATCTAAGATGGAACTAACTACCTGTCTTTTCTCCTCAACTATCCTATCAAATCTCTCATCAATAGTACCTGATACTGATAGGTATGTAGCCCATACTGTATCACTATCCTGACCTATTCTGTTGATTCTATCTTCGGCTTGCTCTTCCCAACCTGATACCCATTCTCTCTCAATGAATACAACAGTATCAGCACGTGTGAGCGTAAGTCCTTCTTTCGCTGCTATCGTTGAACAGATGATACCATCTAATTCACCTGCTTGGAAGGCATCAACATGTGCTTGTCTTTTCTCAGAAGATACACCACCTGTGATGGTAGCAAATCTCTTACCATTGAATCTCTTATCTTGTTGTAATCCTTCGACCAAGGCTTGACCTACATCTTTGTGATGATGAAACACGACCAATGGTTTGTCGTTAGCATCATAGTAATCAGCCATCCAATTCATAGTAGCCCCTACCTTCATTCTGCCAGCGTGGTGTCTAAGGTCAGTTAACATCTTCAACACAAAACCTAACTCATTCTTACCACCACTTGAATACTCTCTCATCCATGAGCGATGTATATTCTTGTACTCTCTCATCTCTACTGGTGTAGGTACAACAGGTATGAACTGACGAATCTTATCAGGTAACTCATCCATTACTTCTTTCTTTAGTCTACGAATCATGATGTCTCTAAGTTTCTCATGTAACTCACCTTGATTGGTAGCACCTGTAAAGTCCCAACCCCAACCATTGTGTTCAGCACCACAGTATCTCTTAGCAAACGGAAAGAACTGTCCCTCATACTCAGCAGGTCTAACTAACTCTAGTGTGGTGAACAATTCTATTGGTCTGTTAGTCATAGCAGTACCACTCAAACACAACACTGACGTAGCATTCTTACCCAACTCTACTGATGCTTGAGTGCGCTTGGCCTTACTGTTCTTAAGATAGTGTGATTCATCATAGATAACAAGGTTGTAACGCATGTCAAGTAACTCATCCTTCTTCTTACTCATCAGGTCATAGTTGATGACTGTGAAGTCAGACTCACGTACCTCATCCTTACCATTCTTGATTACTTCAGTATGTACATCAGGTAACCATGACCTCAATTCTTTGAGCCAATTGTATTTGACATTGGCAGGGCATACTACTAACACAGGCCAATACTCTTGATGTAATGATGCGTATGCAATTGCTTGGATAGTCTTACCAACACCCATGTCATCACCAATAAGTGCACGACCATCTGCTAACTCAGCAAACCTAACACCAGCATACTGAAAGGGATACAACTCATAACCTACGGGAAACATTTCTGCTAGTCTCACACGCATATCTTCCACCACTTCATCATTACTAAGTGACGAGGCACTACTGATTGCTATTCTCTCAGCCTTGCCCTTAACTTGTGACATGATTGTTTCATTAGCCATCATTGTTATGCTAAGTTGATGGTTGTCACCTAACTTCTTGATTAGTGTATGTGCTTCACTCAATGCTATGCGCCATACCTTTTGTTCGTGTATCCACTTACGACCATTGATTGTCTTAACTCTCTCTCTTGTGGTAGCATCAGCACGTGGGATACCAAGTAAGATACCATCCTTCTCCACTGTAACACTATACCCTTGTGATACTGTTGCTTTAGTTTGGCTTTTCAGGCTAGAACTGTATGCTTCTAAGTCTGTTGTAATATAATCATTGGCTCGCAGTACGTTGATTGCTTTGTTCAATACATCTTTGTCTTGCTTGAATGATATTGTACTACCATCATATTTCATAGCAGGGAATGGCAACGCTTCTTTCAACTCATTCCATAGTTCTTTACTACGTCTATGCCATTTCACACCTACTCTTATGCTAGTCTTCGGCCATCTTTGTGAGTGGTCTGACTTAGCATACCATGTCTCTTCTATTTCTTTCACATGTACGTGTGTCCTGTCAACTGATGGTGTTTCGGTAAGTACCTGTGTATTCACGTAACTAACTAAGTCATCCCACTCAGGTAGTGTGATGTTTAACTCATTAAATACTCTAGGCATTTGTGTGTTCTTGTATTTACTCAGCCTTCTTATACAATTAGCAGCATCAAACCATGACAAGTTTTGTACTCTCGCCATCTTATTAACAAACTCCCAATCAAACTTGTTCGGTCCTTGGTCATCATACGCGGTAGGTGCACCATATCCATGAAAGCATTTGATTATCTTATGTATTTCATCTCTTGTTATTTTTACTTGAATCATATGAAATCACCATAAGATAGAACTCTTGTTGATAGGGTGTCCCACCCTTGATAGGAATACGGTTTGAGGTAGTCACCATAGAGCATATCCAATACTCTCTCTTTCAATTCAGAGGTGTTACGGTTGTAGTTTACAACCAAGTCAAGTAAGTGTCTCTCAACACTACTACCATGACCTGCATCCTCCACCTTCTGCATCATCTTAAGTGCAGGTTTGTATGGTTTAGCGTAACCTGCCACATTAAATATCTCATGCCATGTTGGTAGTTCATTCATGTCCTTCTCTCCTTCGTAGTTGGGGTTTGAATTGGGTCTGTGGGTCAACCGTTCCTTGTGTCTTGATATGCACACCACACCATCTACTCCCTTCTTGTGCGCCATTTTTACATTGAGTTGGCCTCCATCTTGGGCCTTTAACCAACGCCGCACATTGATATTTCTGCTTAATTGGACTTGGACTCATTCTTCATCATCTCCTTTATTCCACGCTATGAGAACATTAGAACTAGATTCCCACTCAAGTAAATCCACTTGGTAATAATGGTGTAATTCCTTAGCAAACACATTAGTCACTTGCTCATAAACTTCCATCGCTTGCTTAAGTGTATCTACATTGTATTCTCTACAAGGGCTACCTAGACAACCATCTTCATCCCATGCTTCTTGGTCTTCAGGAGAATCCCATATTAACACAGCATACTCCGTTGCTTTCTCAGGTAGTGGGTGGGTTATTTCGCTCATTCTTCCTCACCTTCCATCACTACTGAACCTAATGCTACACAGTCACGCTTTGTTGTTTCATTCCTGTCGAAGTATATCTTTTGCCATACATC
>Ga0098054_1001773_pt1 | contig 10578 bp, 14 predicted proteins | sample 16_taG_FD_75048 | JGI IMG/M metagenome (GOLD analysis project Ga0098054, IMG submission 75048) | Marine viral communities from the Subarctic Pacific Ocean - 16_ETSP_OMZ_AT15313 metaG | ecosystem: Environmental > Aquatic > Marine > Oceanic | place: Pacific Ocean | collected 2015-01-18
ACGCAGCAAAATAGACTGGATATAGCGGATCCCCATCTTCGAACCATACCCATACATGAGCTCCTACATTAGGTATAGAGAATGTACCTTTTGCACAATTGCTATAACTAGATGGTTTGTAGTTACGTGCATTAGGATTGACATTCTCCGGCATACCTGTTTTAATTGTACCGGGAATTTCACCACGCGCGTCAGCATAAGCATCACTCACTCGAAGCTCATTAACTTCATATTTCCTAGCTGGCTTCTCGCCAATCCCATCCTTATTTAAACTGTATTTAGTAGTAATGAAATCTGTTATAGGATCTAACAATTCGGGTTTATTACTATCAGAGATGGAACTTATTTCCTTTTTTGCATTAAATCGTCCGGTTGAGGTGCTCCCTAATATTGGACCGGCATATTTTGCCCATGGGAGTACTTTCTTTAATTCATTATATATTCCAGATAAGTCAGATTCGATATTCTTACCTAAATCAGTAAAGGTTTTATCCTTATTAGCATCGTACAGATTTTCATATACAGAAGGTGATACGTGAGGTACCCAGACTTTAACTTTACCAGAAAGATCAGGATCATTATTCTGAATAACAATACCTACATAAAAACCATCATATGATTTTAAATGCCTTTGACGCTCTCTCCCGGTTGAATCAATATTACTCAACCGAGAATAGAGATTTTTGTTTAAACTATTATTTTCATTTGCAGATGACATCTTAGCAATTTACTCCATCCTCAATATCTCTATTCTTCAAATTATAAACTTCAATAACTAGACTCTTAACTGCGACATTTTCTTCTAATGTCATCGGTGACTTATAGGGTAATAGACTATTTAACTCAAGCTGCGCATCAGTCAACCGCTGCTGCGTAGTTTTTAACGTACCGTCTGAGTTAACATATGCATCCGGAGCCCTAGATGGATAACCACTAGAACTTTCTATAGCTAAATCTTTTAATTCATCTATCATTGAGCTCATAGTTACTCCTACATCATACTCAGCTTTAGAAAAGTCATTTTGCCAATCTCTTAGTTGAGAACTTTTCCGTCCGGGGTTACATAGTCCTCGAATCCAATCAGTAATTTTTTTATTAAATTCTTCCAACTGAAATATTTGTAATTTCCTATAAAGGAGATTTTTAGTTTGACTATCCAAAAAATCCTCAACTAGACGCTTATACTTTCCTATAAACTGACCAATTACTTCATCTATGTGCAGAAGCGCGTAAAGCAATGGGTGCTTTCTCTGCAGCTTCATCAGCAGGTTTTTAATGCATTGAAGGAGTGTTGCTTTGAGTAAATCCCAAAGACCGGCTAGTTTATCGGTTAAAAGATTTCCTAATTTACCTAAACTGAAGTCACCTGTCCCGAAGCCAGTGATCCTCTTTACCCACTTATCAAATCTTGATTCTTCCGGAGTTTTATATGAATCTGCGATATCATTACCAGATATACCTTTTACAATAGGCTTATCTGGTAAATCTTCCCAAAAATCCTGAACCTTTTTAACAGGGTCATACTGCTCAACCGTTGACCGGACGCCACTACCAAGCGCGGCCAATTCTTTTTCAGCCGCTTCGGATAATTTCTCTAGTTTAGAAGCTTCTTCTCCCACATAATTATTTAGTTTGGACCTTGAATTTAACTATCTCATATACTATAATCATATTATGAAGATGTTAGTATCCCATGAGTCTCCTATCGAGCTCTTTGAAGAATCATTAGAATATAATGATTATCAGTACTGTTTGGTTCATTTAATGGAAGAAGATGAAGAATACCGCGAATGGTTCCTAACAGTTAATAAGAGATTCGGAGCTGATGTTCTTCTAGATAACAGCATTTTTGAGCTCGGAAAGTCATTTGACCCTAAAAAGTACGCACACTGGCTTAAAGAGATTAATCCGAATTATTATATTATACCAGATGTCTTAGAAGAGTCTCGTGGTACTATGTTGCAATGGGACGAATGGAAACGGCATTACCAACCGTCAAAAAACAAATCTCTTAAGATTGGAGTAGTTCAAGGCAAGACATGGCAAGACTTAGTTGATTGCTATCGATTCATGTCTGAAGAAGCTGACTATATTGCTATTAGTTTTGACTACTCATATTATCAGTCGACTGGCTCTGGGAGAACTAAACTTGAGCGTATGTGCTCTGGTAGACAGAGATTTATTCAAGACTTAGTTGATCGAGGATATTGGGATTGGAATAAGCCCCATCATCTGCTCGGTTGCAGCCTAGCTAGAGAATTTAGATATTATGTTAATAACAATATTACCAATGTTAGGAGTTGTGATACTAGTAATCCTATTGTGGCCGCGCTCAAAGGATTGAGGTATAACGGAGATATAGGCTTACAAGAAAAACCTTCAACAATGTTATGCGATTTAATTAGTGCATCTGTTGATGCAGATATACTTGATTTAGCGAGATATAACACTACAATGTTTAAACACATTCTAGGAAGATATGAAAAGTTACAAAGAAGCACCCTGGCAACATCCTGTTGAAGAAACAGTGAGGTATCTTGTTTATAGAGACAAGTACCCAGTAACTGATGGTCATACACTCATCGTACCTAAAGATAGGTCAAGTAACTCTTTGATAGCATGTTTCCAGAGAGCATATGAATTAGGAGAGTCCTTAATAGAGGATAAAATTTGCACCGGTTATAATATAGGTCAAAACGTAGGCGAGAATGCCGGGCAAACAGTCATGTGGCCTCATGTACATCTTATACCCAGAACAGAAGGTGATCTTGGAAGGTACGAAAATGGCGCACCATATGATCCAACTGGAGGTGTACGAAATGTGATTCCAGAGAAAGGTAATTATAAGAAATGACAGATCGAGAAAAATTTTACGAGCTACAGGAATGGGCAGGCGGAATTGCTAAATGGAATCATATTGCTTTTTTTAAGACAAGAAAAGCCGCTGAGAAACATGGTAAAGAATTTAATATCGGTGTTGAAGTAGCAACAATAAGAGTTGTTGAAAAGGAGTTTACAGAATGAATAGTAAAGGATCATTTATAAAGTTTGAAGATATATCATACGCTGAGCCTCGAGCAGTCTGGGTTCGAAGTGATATGGTATCTGCTATAACTGACTTCGGTCATGGTAATGTTAATGCATGTCACCTTATCTTAGAATCAGGTGATTCATATGTTCTAGCTGGCCGGCCAAAAGCCGTCATAGACAAATTAGGAGTAGATTATGAGTAACTGGGTTGCATTTTTTTCTCAGACAGGGTCAGAAATTGTCAACGTCTGTGAAAAAATTAATAAATGGCCAGATCTAATCGTCACTAACAGACAGTCCGGCTTTGAAAAGATAAACAAAGAGATTATCAATAATCCTAGCTGTAGAGTTGTATTCACAGAAAAAAAGCCTACAGCTGAAAGATATAGACAGATAATTCGAGAAGGTAGCATTGTCACACTACATGGATGGTTGAGAATTATCCCTGGTGAAATTTGTAACGATTATAAGATATATAATGGCCATCCGGGCGATATTATAAAATACCCTGAGCTAAAAGGTAAAGACCCTCAAGAGAGAGCTTTTAATTCTCAGCATGAGACAGCTGGGTGTGTTCTACATGAAGCAGTGGCTGAAGTGGATGCAGGTAATATCATAGCACATAAAGAAACTAGTATTGATGGTTTAACACTTGATGAAGTATACAATAATTTACATACACTTTCTGTCGATCTTTGGGTGGATTTTCTTAATGAAAAATTAAAATGATTCACTTAACTGACGGACAAGTATCTAAACTCCTCCAAAATAGAGAACATGAAATTCTCACAAGTATGTCGCGTGTCTTTAGCGATTACAAATACGGTCGTGCACAAATGGTACCAAAAATTTACCTAGATAATCATAATGGAGATTTCCGGGCTATGCCGGCTAGTTGGGACAATGTTGCCGGTGTTAAGTGGATAAGTGTTTATCCAGGTAATCGACAATATGACAGACCGACTATACAAGGGACATTTATCCTTAATAATATTGATACTGGAGAGCCGCTGATATCGATGGATTGCGGTGTACTAACGGCATACCGGACAGCTGCAGTAAGCGCGTTGGCTGCTAAGAAATTATCTAAGACAGGGATTGGTGAAGATATCGTCTTCATAGGTTGTGGATACCAGGCGAAGATACATTTAATGATGTACGAATCTGCTCTCGGCTCTATCGGTTCAGTCGAGCTTTATGATACAAATAAAAAAGCCATGAAGGAATTCCATGACTGGATCGGTGAGGAAAATATTGCGCGTAGTTGGGGGTGGAATAAATCTGTATCGGACGCTTGTAAAAATCCTAAGATCATTACCACTCTAACCCCGGCAACTGAACCATATTTGAATTGTTCACATATTTGTAGCAATACACACATAAACGCTGTAGGAGCTGATGCACCGGGGAAGCGAGAAATAACAGATAGCATCTGGATGAAATGTTCGTTAATCGTTGATGATTACACACAAGCTTTGCATTCTGGAGAAACTCAACATAGCGAAGACTCACCATACATAGACTTAGCTGATATAATCGCAGGAACATGTAAGCTACCGGAGGGCCCAACATTATTTGATTCTACTGGACTAGCAATTGAAGACGTGGCTATTGGAAAATTAATTTATAAACTTTATAATGAAGAACAACTGGAGATCATCCACTCTTAATAACGATCATCGCGAACCATGGGAAATTTTAACACTAGGATGTGCATGCATAGGTACATCATTAGTACTCGAAGGGATAATTTACACACTCGATATAATCAATATTCTCGCAATATACTATACAATGTAGTGAATTCTTAAATTTTAATATGGCAAATAAATGTAATAACGATACTGTAAAGGAGATAGAGAAAACTTTTCCGGAGACGTGTAGAGAATTTAAACGGCTTCAGAAGGAGCAATACGAGACTTTTTGCAAAAAGCAACATGATTACGGGCAACATAATATCACTCTAGGAATGGATTTATCAGACCCGGAGAATATCAATTTATCTGTCTCTGCTATTATCATTCGTATTAGTGATAAAGTGCAGAGACTCTTTAATTTAGTTCTCCGGCGCAAGGCTAAGGCTCAAAACGAGCCGATAGAAGATGCATTTAAAGATCTGTCAGTATATGGCATCATCGCGCAAATCGTTGCTAATAAAAAATGGGGTAAGTAAATATTATGAAAATTAGCTTTACAGGTACAGGCTGCTCCGGGAAAAGTACATTACTTAAATTGTGTAAGGATCATTATGGAGATAAATTTCAATACATTGAAGAAGTGACTAGACCATTAGCTCGAAAAGGTTTTAAGATTAACGAAGAAGGTGACGACGCGACCCAAAGAGCTATAATAGATGCACATATAGAAAATAATAAATTAGATAATGTCATCATGGACAGATGTATTATTGACGGTTACATATATACAGAATGGCTGTTTAAACAACAAAAAGTACACGAAGGTACGTATCAATATGCATGGAATACTTTTAATGATATTATTAATGATCTAGATATTATATTTTACTGCTGCCCGCTAGATATGGATGATGATGGAGAACGCAGCACTAATAAAAATTTTCAAAAAGATATAGATAATAATATGACATTGCTATTATTTCAGGATCCATTTAATCAGCCATATAATGGAACTGTAGTTACTCTATATCCAGATGCAGTAGAAGATAGATTTGCCAAAATTAAACAAGCTATCGACATTGAATAAATGAAGTAATATACTATAATATTTTTTAATCATGGCGAAGAAGAGAAAGACTAAGAGAAAGACTAAGAGAAATAGTAAGCCAATATCAGACCCGATACAGGATATGATGGCTGTTGTTGATACTCCACCCTCTGCAGAAGTTTCTACAGAAGCAATCCGCAGTCAACAGATAAGTGAAGCTGAATCAATGATGACAGCCGAGCAGGTCGATTTGACTGCAGCTGTGAATGCTACTGAAGGAGATATAAATTACTTCGATCCACCGCCTGTTCAACAATTAGAATCACCGGAAACTTATGATTGGAAGTCTACAGGCTTCTGGGGTGGATATGATCAGCTAGGCGGTGATGATATAAAAGCAGCACGAGAGGTCGTTGCCGCGAAGAAAAGAGCTACTAAGAAAAAGAAATCATCTGAACCTGAGTCAATTGATACACATCTAGGTAAAAAATCTAACTACCCAGATCAATATGACCCGAGCGTGTTAGTACGAGAGCCAAGGCAACGAAATCGATCAACAGTTGGTTTGGATGATGATGACTTACCATTTACTGGGTACGATTTATGGAATGTATATGAAGTTTCATGCTTATCATATAATGGTGTACCGGCAGTGGGAGTCGCTAGAGTATTGTATCCAAGCAATAGTGAGTTTATTGTTGAATCAAAAAGCTTAAAACTATATTTCAATTCATATAACATGTCTCGGTTTGGAAATACATCGACTGAGACATTAGATATTGTTCAAAAATCCGCTCAAACTGATCTAATTCAATTGCTAGGAGCTGATGTGAGAGTTGAGATCACGCCAGCTACTAGTCCTTTTGACCCATATACTAAACATAATAACACCATACAGCACAATACAATATTTACAACAACGGATCGACGACCAGATCAATCTAGTAAATGGCTAAATTTAGAATCACATTGTACTATTAAGGATATTGATGTATATCAGGAAGCTCCGGAATTGCTAGAATCTAGTCCTCATACAGGAAACCAAACCGGGTTTTATCATAGCGCTCTACTTAAATCAAACTGTAAGGTAACACACCAGCCAGATTGGGGAGATGCATTTATCTATATAGGTGGCGACACTGTACCGACTCCGGAGAGTTTATTAAAATATATAATCTCTTTTAGAGATGAGAATCATTTTCATGAAGAGATTTGCGAAACAATATATAAGAGATTGTGGGATAAGTTTCATCCTAAGGAGCTAGGTGTCGCGTGCTATTATGTCCGAAGAGGTGGTATTGATATTAATCCGATTAGAGTGTCTCATGATTACCTCCTAGGCCATGTGCAGAACCGGCAGACCTTTAATAATAAACAAAACCATCTTAAATTAGTTCGTCAGTAGGATGAACGTATTAAAGCCTAATAAGAGTGAACAAACTGTAATTATTATTATAGTTTCTATATTTGCTGGATTTAGTTTAGGAGTATTATCTATGACATCGAAAGTGAATGAAAAGGATAAGCAAATAAAAGAGCTTCTAGACGCTACAAGTGTTCTATTAAATGATTTTGAGTGAGAATTGAACAAGATATTAAATTAGATTACAAAGATGTTTTATTAAGACCTAAGCGTTCTGTCTTAGGCTCAAGAAAGGAAGTAATACTAAAACGTGAGTTCCATTTCAGACATTCCGACTATACATGGACTGGCCGGCCTCTCGTAGCTGCTAATATGGACCATGTCGGTACAATGGCGATGGCTCATGCATTAAAGCGACATCACATGCTAACATGTCTACATAAACACCATACAGTAGAGCAATACCAAAATAATTGGCAGGAGATTAAAAACAATGCGGCGGTGTCTATAGGTATAACAGAGACAGAGTATAATAAAATAAAGCCTGTATTGAGACATCTAGATGTCAAGTTCATTTGCATTGATGTAGCAAATGGATATTCAGAGAGATTTTCTAAATTTGTAAGAGTTGTAAGGAAGGAATTTCCTGATAAAGTAATAATAGCCGGTAACGTTGTTACTGGTGAAATGACAGAGGAGTTGATATTAAATGGAGCTGATGTGGTTAAAGTTGGTATTGGGAGTGGGAGTGTTTGTACTACTCGCATGCAAACTGGTGTCGGATATCCTCAACTCAGCGCAGTCATTGAATGCGCGGACGCTGCTCACGGGGTTGGTGGGCATATTATGGCTGATGGTGGTTGTTGTTGCCCTGGGGACATCGCAAAAGCCTTCGGTGCTGGTGCTGATTATGTTATGTTGGGGGGCATGCTTGCTGGTCATGCAGAATGTAGTGGGACGGTCGTCGAAAAAGAAGGACAAGAATATAAACAATTCTATGGAATGAGCTCTGATACCGCTATGCGTAAATATAGCGGAGGAGTTGCAGAATACAGAAGCCCAGAAGGTAAGACAGTTGAAGTCACCTACAGAGGATCTGTATCCGAAACAATCGGTAGTATCTTCGGTGGTCTACGAAGCGCATGTACTTATATTGGCGCCAGCGCGATTAGATATATGCCTAAATGTACAACATTTGTTAGAGTAACACAACAATCAAACGAAATATTTGGGAGAAATATATAACAAAAAAAATTTATTGTTAATATAGATAAATAGATATATAAATATGTTTATGAAGAAGTTGATAGCAGTCATGATATTCAGTACATCTTCTACCTTCGCCGGTGAAGATTTAATTAAACAAGGTAAAGAGCTCTTTATATCAAAGAGCTGTGCACTATGTCATCAGACAGATGATAATATACCATGCCCGACAGGAGAAGCTCTAAAATCTCCAAAATTCTCCGGTAAGTTTTGGGGTACTAAAAGAGAAGTCCATATTGGAATTGGTGGCCCAGTCAAGGAGATAGTTCTAGATGAAGAGTATTTCTTAGAATCAATCGAAAAGCCTTTCGCTAAGATTGTTAAAGGATCAATCCCAGGAATGGCACCTCTACCTACGACAGAGGAAGAAAGAAAAGCTATAATGGCTTATGTAAAATCTTTAGATAAAGATGAATAGTTCTAACATATAATAAAAAGCCCATGGCCTTTCGGCCATGGGTGATTTTTTTTGATCTCTGACTTTCGCTTAGAGGTATACTTTATTCGTAGATGGGGTGAATCCACCACTTCCGAGGCCTTGTACAATTACCATATGGTAGTACAGATCAGCTCCGAAGATGTTATCAACAACACCATAACGAGTAAGCAAGCCAACACGAGGACTGAAGTCATTCGGACCTATGGTTCGTTGGACCATGACAGGGATATACGGACAGTAAACGATACCAGTGTCATAGAACTCAGGACCTTTGTAGCCCAGTAGGGCATACTCAACGCGGGATGATCTAATACCATCCTCGAATTGGGCCTCAGTCCTTGTATCACGATATACGTTAAACCTACCAGCAAGATTACCAACCTTGGCAATGCCAACAGGTTGAGTATTTACGTTTCCATTAACCGGCATCCACTGGAACTCGGGCAACATTTCCAAGATAGCAGCCACGCGAGGTGTTGCTACGATGAAGTTTGCTGCACCGCGTCTATTGCGGATTGCAATACGGTTAGCTTCAACAATAAGCTTCTGATAGAAGTCACGATTTCTCTCTGCAAGCCAACGGCCATCGGCCGATGCTGGCGTCCAAACGCTGACACCCTTGTTGTTAGTAGGATTGTTCAAGCAGACTTGAATCATGCGGATTAACATCTCACGGTCGATCTCTGCCTGGAGCTCATAGCTCATGGCATTGGTCAATTCCGAGTCAACGTCAATTCCGTTCATGTTCTTGAGGTCTTGCTCAAGTTCTACACTCCAACGGGCAGCGAGCCTACGAGTACCAGCTTCAACAGCGGTCTTTTCAAACGCGACGACAACCTGAGGGATCTTGCCTGTCAATTCAAAGTTCTGCAGAAGTTCTGCTACACCTTTGTCTTGACCCATCATCGTGAAGTCTGTACCACCAGACAAGCTCGATGAGCTTGTACCAGTGAAACGGGTATCAAGATGTTGGTAACCAATTTCCTTATTGGTGCCACCGGCTGGAGTAGACGTATTACGCGGGTTAGATGCGAACGAGTTACCGTCAACGCCATCGGCGCCAAGGGAATCATCCTCATACTTATAACGTAAGGCGAACGCCAAACCTACCGGACCACTCATCGGCTGAACACCAACGATTTCGTTAGTAATCAACTCAGGGAATGTACGACGGATCATCGGAATGAGAATCTTCGGTAAACGTGCATCACCTGCAGCATAGTTATCAGCACTATAAGGCCAGTTGCCTTGAGTACCACTAGTGGTACCCAAAGAGCCGCCTGTACCAGCACTGTTGCTAGCCTCGGTAACGCAGTAATTCTCTTGGTTCTCCAAGAGAATCGCAGTGTTTAAGCGAGTATTATCATCTTCAATCGCGCCAACATTCTTTGATGTGTAATCCAATACAGGACTCCACTTCTCGACCAGAGATTTCGCTCTGTTTTCGTCGATGTAAGAGTTAGATGGTTTGATGCTTTTCATTATTTTATTTCGCTCCTTTCGGGACAAATAGGTAGATCGATGGACCTACCTCAACTAAATTACCATTTCTGAAGTTCATCCATATAAGAGGTGCGGAATGGTACATTCCACTCACCGGCAACATCAGGTTGCTCTTCCTGTACAGATTCTTGAATAACCTCTTCAGGACGATCAGCTACTGGCTCGATATGACTAGTAGCTTGCGCTTTCAGTTCATCTAACTTTTCATCCTCCGTCTTATCAAACAAGTTAGATGTATAATCAAAATTTTCTGTGATAAAGTCAGAAGACTTATTGTTAAGAATCTTCATCA
>Ga0098054_1001776_pt1 | contig 10572 bp, 18 predicted proteins | sample 16_taG_FD_75048 | JGI IMG/M metagenome (GOLD analysis project Ga0098054, IMG submission 75048) | Marine viral communities from the Subarctic Pacific Ocean - 16_ETSP_OMZ_AT15313 metaG | ecosystem: Environmental > Aquatic > Marine > Oceanic | place: Pacific Ocean | collected 2015-01-18
ATTTACACTTCGATAGAAGAAGTTAGAAATGAATTGAGAAAGAAAGGTTTAATAAAAGATGAGCCAATAAGCTTAGATCAGTTAAAGCTATTTCCTCTTTATCCAGATGAAAGCACTTTTGAATCTAAAAAGCCTATTAAAATTAACCACGCTTTAAACAAATAGACAAGATGGAAACATACACATTATTAGATGAAGAAATAAATCAAGGATATGACAACATCAAAAGAATTTCACCGTCAAATGGACCAATCATTTAAGAAGCTAGGGTCTAAGGCAAAACTATGCGACATCATAGGCACTGATGAAAACGGAGAAGAAACATCAAAACACGCTACTACCTTTAGATTAGAGGGTGTTAATGATGAAAGTGTAAGCAAGTGTATTGATAGGGAGATAAAAGAGAATCACTTGAAAATACATGAAGCGGTAAACGGTTTAAGGGAAAGTATAAATAGATTTTAATGGCTAAGTATAAAACCAGTAACGATATGAAAGAAAAAATTGATGAATTAATGGATAGGTTTGACGAAGGTAATATGTGTATAGATGACTTGCATAGTGAGTTATTGGATTTATACAATGTTACCCCTCGTTTTTTTGTGGCTTTAGTTTACCAAAACACAGAAGCTACAATGTTAAGAACCTTAGTCACAAAATCTGAAAACAAAGACGAAGCATTAGGTAAAGCCATAGAATACTTTGCAGAGGAAACCAAAGGGTACGGATTAGTAATGAAAACAGTTACCTCGCCAAATGAGGGGTAACGCTATGTGTAAAAATTGAAAATTATGGCAAAGAAGAAGAAAACACTTGAATTTACAGAAGCCCAACTAAACGCTTTCTTCCAATTGGTAGAAGATACTGAGGCAGGTGTTGGATGTTCAGATAGGGATGTTGAGACAAATAAACAACTGCGTTTAATTTATAGAATGCTGAAATGTAACGGATATGATATTCAGTAATAATTTTTTGTTTTTACATAATGTTGTATGGCGAAGCGTACCGTTTCAATGGCATACAACACCCGTGTAAACCCCGTTTTAATGGGTTTTACACATAGTTAAAAAGTTTAATTGTATAAAACAGACAAACAATGGAAGTACTACACCAAATACTAATTGAATCGGTAAGCGGAGGCTTTTGGAGGTTTGTAGGCTATTGGATATTGATAGGGATGATTATAGGCATTCCTGCAAAAGTCTTAATAGTAGCTATAAACAGACCGCTAAGGCACTGGAATATTAGAAAGCATGGTTACCCTCCTAGTCATTGCGATGCTGATGGAGATTTAAAAAAGAAGATTAAAACACAAAGACATGAATAAAACATATAATATTTTTCATAAAGGCAAAAGAATTGAAAACAATCATTCTGATTCTTTAGCTAAATCTATAATAGGAGCAGGATTGAGAGAAGGCGATAGAATAAAAAGCACTCCATTTAATTTAATGGATGATGAAAATACGGAATTTAAAAAAGAGCCATTGGATTACCAGTGTATTCCTTTAGAAATTATAAGAATAGAATATAATTTCATTGATACTTGGAATGGGTGTATAAGAATCGTTATTGATATTACAATAGGACACGTAAACAGGCGTTTACACAAATAAAGATTAAAACAAGCTAAAGACAAAACAATGGAAAAGGATAAAAGATATTTAGTATTTACTTATTCTTCATACTACCCATTAGGGGGAATGAGCGATATGAAAGAATCATTTGATACAATAGAAGAGGCTATCGAATTTATTAAAAAAGATGATTACGATTACAAAGAGTTATACGATCGTGTAGAGGGAGTAGAGATAAATTATAATATTTGTTAGCATTTAAAAAACAAAAACTTTAAAAAAGTATAATTTTACTTACATCTGCTTGACTTGTATTACTATAACTTGTACTTTCGTTTATTACATACGAAGACGAGTAGTAAACTCATTACCTCTAGTACCCATGCTACCAACATAGGGTACTTTTTTTTTGCCCGTCTGGCATTTTATCAAAAATAGTTTTATATTAGTGCTCTAGTTGTGAAAGTTGTTTAGTTTGAATTTGCTCATTTCTATTTGATTCGCCCAATCGCCAATGGTTGGGCTTTTTCTATGCTTGGCCCTCTTCTTCCTCCATATCCTCTATAAACTCGCACACCTGCTCATACAGATCAAAGAATCCAGTAATAGCCTCGCGCCCTTTATCAGAACAGATGGCCTTCAAGCCCTTCAAGCCTCTGCCTTTTTCCTTAGCGCGTTCTAGCTTGCGTAATAGTACCGCTTTCAATATCTCAATCAATGATAAAATCATAATTTTATGTTTTGGTATAAATACAAATATAATACTTTTGCAGCATTTTGTATATATTTGCATATCTTGACACAAATAAGTAATTTTAAGCCAATTTAATGTCATAATAGTATTATATGTCAGCAACTGATTTTGATATAGTTAATGTAGGTGGGTTTACAAAAGTGATTAATAATGATATTAATATCATATCTTTTCATGGCCCGTTATTCACCATAACAGTAAGAGGTATTGAGCCCGATACTTTTATTCAAGTACTAGACACTGATACAAGGCTACTTGATGATAAGCTTACTAACTCGGAAAGAATAAATAGTACTGTAGACTATAAAAACCTCATAGACAAGAAAGGCACAACTACCGCAGTTGAATATGTAGAGTTGCTTATTAACAATGGTGAGTTCGAAACAGGAAACAGCCAGATATTAGAAGACTGGAATAATGAAGGTGTGCCACTGAGATCACAACAAGGCATATCTTTTGGTATTTCTAGCAGGGAAAACAACATACTATCAGGAATAAATACAGGTGATGATGAATGCGCTTATCTATTTAGAGCCAAAGCAGGCTCAGGAGGTGTATCACTAAGATCATTCTTTTTATCTTTTGAATCTACTACTAATGATGAATATGAAATAAGATTCAGCGTAAACCCCACCTTTTCAAATCACACTTTTATTGATAGTAACTTCTCAACCGGTCCAATAGTACAACCAACCAACCCAATACAAAGCAAATTAGAAGTAGCTATTGCTGGTGAATTAGGTGTGCCTGGTGACCCTTTAATAAATGGTTACGATCAAGCTAATGGAGGAAGGTTCTTGCTAGGAAAAAGAGCTTTAGGCCGTGAAACTGTTGATAGTAGACTACTTTTTGAGCTATTTATCCCAGAAGGAGCTACTTTCGCAGTTAGCATATTAGCCACTGGTAACGGTGCAGCAGTTAATGCAAGTGCAAATTGGAATGAATAACCTATAATAAATAACAAAAACGTTGCATATTTTAATTATTTGAATAACCAATTTTTTTCAATTTGGCAGACAAGAGAAAAAATAACGGAGGAGCAAGAAAGGGAGCAGGGCGAAAGCCTAAAGCTGATGAGTTGAAGAAATTAGAAATAATGGATTCAAAACTTAGTCCTGAAAAGGCATGGGAAGAGTTGTCCAAACTTGTTAAAGGTGGTGATATTAACGCCATAAAGTTTTGGATTGAGCATAGGTTTGGAAAGGCCAAAGAAACAAAACAAATTGATCATACAGGGGAGTTGAATTTACCTCATGATCTTGTCAAGTGGGCAGATGAAGAAGAATGATTACGCTATTACCTCAATACAAGAAGCTATCAAGCCCTAAAAGGTATAAGGTATGCACAGGAGGAAGAGGGGGAGGAAAGTCTTTCCATGCATCTTTAAGGGTGTTATTTAAGACTTACAAAAAAGGAGAGGTAATATTATATACTCGTTATGTAATGGACAATGCCTATGACTCCATTATACCAGAGTTTAAGGAAAAGATAGAAATGCTTGGTTGTGATGATCATTTTACTATCACCAAGAAAGATATAGTAAATAAGTTAACAGGTTCAAGGATTCTATTTAGAGGGATTAAGACAAGCTCAGGAAATCAAACAGCAAAACTAAAAGGTATTAAAGGCTTAACAGCATGGTATTGTGACGAAGGAGAAGAAATGCCGTTAGAGAGCGAGTTTGACAAGATTGATAATTCGATAAGGGTAAAGGGAGTTAATAATGAAGTTGTATTGATACTCAATCCTTCTGATACTGATCATTGGATTTACAAAAGATGGTTTGAATCGGGGAAACTAGACAATACTGAGTACATACATACAACCTATTCAGATAATCTTGATAACCTTTCTCAAAGCTTTATCGATATAGCGGAGAGAATGAGAGTAGAAAACCCCTCAAAGTATAACAAGATTTATTTAGGAGAATGGCAAGGAGTAGCGGATATAGTTTTTGAGGATGGATACAAGGTGTATGAAGAGGAGTTAAAGGAGTATGAATGGAGGGTGTTTGGTGGTGACTTTGGTTTTACAGATGACCCGACAACAAACATAGAGATTATAAGGAACGGAAATAAGCTATACTTAAGGCAAAAAGTTTGGCAAACTGGCTTAAGAAACAACCAAATTGCTGAACAACTAAAGAATAATGGAGACAATTTAGAGCTGCATATATTTGACAGCGCAGAGCCTAAAAGCATTAAGGATTTAAGATCTAATAATTGCAATGTAATAGGAGCTAAAAAAGGTGCTGATAGTGTTAATTATGGTATACAGAAACTAAAGGAGTTTGAGATATTTATCCATAAAGATTCCAAAGATTTACAGAGGGAATGGAATAGGTACAAATGGAAAAGAGACATTAAAACAGGGGGCTTTTTAAGGAATGCAAAAGGTAAAAGAATCCCTGAAGATAAAAACAATCACGGGATAGATGCAGTACGCTATGTAATTACATATTTTTACAATGATTAGCAGATTAAGAAACATATTTAAAAGCTTTTCAAGCGGTAGTAGGTCGGTTAAATTAACTGATCATACATTTTACCCATTGGACTTTATAGGGCATAGCTACAACGAGCGTAATTTCCGAGAGTATATATGTGAGGCATTCGGTAGAAATCCTTATATTAATATGGTTGTTCCTCGTATCGCTGACATACAAAGCACATTGCCAAGGAGCTTTAAAGACTTAGATGGGAATCCAGTAGAATCAAGCACTGTTGATTCAGGGTTAGTCTCATTATTGAACCAACCCAACCCAAAAACCACAAGAACCGATTTTTATAATAAGATTGACCAATTTTTAAAGGTAACAGGCAACGCTATTATATACGGTGTTTCAGCTAATCCTACAAACTCAGACGTGCTTAGTACTATGGGTATGGATAAGTACATGGAACTGCACATAGCTAGTATTGAGGATGTTTACATAAACACTAGTAACGGTACTGAAACAGGCGCACCAATAAGCTACCAAATATCAGACAGCACTTTTAATGGTGCTACTTATACCGTTGCCGCTAAGGATGTTTTGCACCTTAAGATCAGTAATATTATTTCGTCATCTAGCAATTACGGGTTATCGCCTTTGTTTGGTCAACAAAAAGCGTATACGGGAAGCACCGCCACTTTTGATGCTAGAGTATCAAGTTATCAGAACGGAGGCGCAAACGGGGTAATAAGTCCTAAAGGGAGTGAAGCGGTAATGCTACCAAGTGACCGAGAGTTAATGCAGGAAGAGTTTACCAAAGGTATAGGAGGTACACACAATTTTGGAAGTACCTATGTAACTGGTTCGCCTGTTGATTTTACAAGGGTTGCCTTGTCTCCTGAACAGCTAAGGTTAATCGAGTCTTTGCCTATCGACTTACGCATTGTATGCGGTGTGTATGATGTTGATAGCGTTCTGTTTTCAGACGTTCAAGGGACTACTTTTAATAATCTAGAGACAGCACAAAAAAGGATTCTGCTAACAGCTACAAGAGGCGGAGATAAGATAGATGAACAGCTTAATAAGTGGCTAATACAAGACAATTACGGGATTGATGATCTCAAGTACTGCATTGACAAGGAAGATGAAACAAAGGTTGCAAAGATTAAACAGCGAAATACTGATGCAGGAAAGCAACAAGTAACCAACATTATAAAGGATTTTGAAGCTAAGTTGATTACTGAACCATCGGCCACAAATACTTTAATTATTAACTACGCTTATTCCGAGGAAGAAGCAAAAATGTTATTAGGATTATGAGTGAAAAAGACAAAACAATAGGATTTTCAGATGGGTGGGCAATGTACGAGGCAGTTAAAGACTACAATCAACATAAAATATCTATTGAGCAGCTTGATATTATTCATTTGGCATCAACTGGAGTAGGAATACCGTCCTTTCTTAAAATAAGGTTAGAGCAAACCAAAAAGGAAGCAATGCAATTCCGAGGTTTATATGTTGAAATTCAAAAACACCAAGAAAATGAAAAAATTTGAACAAGTAGTAGATAAGCTTAAGGAGTTGAAAGGCTCTAAAACGGTTAAGTTAGAGGAATTGCAAGAAGCTGTAAAGCAAAAGATTGAAGGAGGGGACAAGGTAAACAAAATGCGTAAAATAGGTTAATATGCTAGTATTAAAGAAACTTGAAGAGATTACAGACAAACAAGATAGGCTTAGTTTCTTGTTTCAGAACAAGGCTGAAATTAAGCAAGCAAAAAAGGACTTAGGAAAAAACTTTGCTACTTCTTACTCTGTATACTCAAACGGAAACATATCACAATCCAAGGCTTTAAATGTAGAGCTTGAAAATGATGAGTTTTACATAGTCGGTAACTCGGTAGGTTTCTTTGATTCTCATAAGGATGTTTCTATCCGTGGAAGCTGGGATAAAACGGTAAGCGAAAGAGGGGATAGGATACCTATTATAAAAGATCATAGGATGAGTGTTGACAACTTATTTGCTGAGAACTTAGGTACATCTATACAAGAGATAGATATAAGGGATCTAGGTTTTGACAAGGAAGGTACCACGCAAGTAGTAGGTGCTAAGATAAAGCCCATTGATCCGATCATGCTAGAAAAGTATTCGAGCGGATTGATAAAGGAGCATAGTGTAGGATTGAGATATGTTCAACTCGACCTAGCTATTAACGACCCTGAATTTGATGAGGAATTTAAGGCATGGAATCAGTTTGCTGGGCAGATCATTAATATTGATGATGCTATGCAAAAAGGATTCTTTTGGGCAGTAAAAGAACAGAAGTTAATTGAAATTTCAGCAGTAGTATTGGGATCAAACCCTTATACTCCTGCATTGAAGTCACTCGACAAAGAGCCGCACAAAAGCACTCAAAAGGTAGAGCCGACAACTATAAACAGATTGAGAATTTTAAAAGGATTTTGATATGATTTTAACAAAAGAAGAGTTCATTAAACAGAATGGACTTGAAGCAGATCATAAGTCTGACGACCTTGATAAGGTCACAGGAGTATTCAATAAGTATAATGAATACTTTATTGGAGAAGTGAACAAGATCAAAGAAGACAAGGCAAACAAAGCTGAATTGTCAAATCTTAAGGAGAAGTACTTTGATGAAAAGTTTGCCCAAATTGATAGAGTTGCAAAGTTGCAACAAGTAGAACTAGCCAAGGTTCTAAGCACTACAACAGCAAAAGAACCTACCTTAACAGGACAAGTAAAAGAACTGTTAAAGGACGGTGCACACTCAGCATATAAAGCGTTATCTTCTCCTAGTGAAAACGGAAAAGATTCTGGAGTTTTTTTAAAAGCTGCGGCAGGAATGTCTTTAGGAACTAACTTTATTAATGGGGCTACTGTACCACTTCAATATGAAAGCGGATATAGTAGAGTAGTAAGAAGACAGCCGTTTGTAATGGACTTAGTAAGCAGAGGCACTGCCACATCAAACATTATTACTTGGTATGAACAAGCTAATTTAGATGGTGGAGCGGCCCCAACCGCAGAAGGCGCGGTAAAACCTTTGTTTGATTTTGATATTGATCAAAAGCAGGAAACCATCAAGAAAATTGCAGTCCGTGCAAATGTAACCATGGAGCTTTTAGACGATGCACCACAGTTTGAAACATTCCTAAGAAACGAACTTTTTAGAGATTTAAGACTTGCTGTTGATGCTCAGTTAATTAACGGAAATGGTACAGGCCAAAACCTAAATGGATTGTTTACCATGGCATCTACTTATAACGCTGGCGCTTTTGCTGGTACAGTAGATAATGCAGATAACTGGGATGTTATTATTACAGCAATTGATCAAATTGAAATTGCAGAGTTTACGCCTAGTGACACATTAATGTACCCTTCTGACGTTACAGCCTTGCAATTAGTTAAAGGTAGTGACGGGCACCCTATTGTTGACAGGCAATTAGCTGCACAACAAATGTCTATTGGTGGCGTGCCGATCACTAAAAACACAGGAATTACTTTAGATAACTTCCTTGTTGGTGATTTATCACGACCTATCATTTATGAAAAAGGTGGAATCTTCTTAAGAGTTGGATTAAATGGTAATGATTTCAGCGAAAACAAAGTGACTTTAGTTGCTGAGTGGAGAGGATTGCAAAAGATTACTACAAATGACGTTCCTGCACTGGTTAAGGGTGACTTTACCACGGCTATTGCAGCATTAGAAACGCCTTAAAATAAAGTATAAACTAAAACTCATTAAACATGAAGTTAAATAATAAGCCAGCAACGGGAAGGCCAGACAAGGTTTTAAAAATACAAGAGCAAGTGCTTGTAAAAGTCAAAGGAAAGCAGGGAAAAACAGTTGAAAGATGGGTAGGCCATGCTTTAGCTAAAACTTTGGCTGACAACAAAAAGCTGGTTAAGTAGCATTAAAAACAGAAACACCGTGATTGAAGCAGTAACAGTAGCAGACTTTATAGGGTATTGGAAAATCAATTCCGACCCTTACCAGTCCGAATATTTACAAGACTATCTAAATCAATGGCAAGATAGGTTTATAAGGTATATTATAAGCCCTGATGCCTTTGTTGAAATAGATGATAATGGTATTGTAAAGCCTAAATGGGTTGATTTATTTAACGGTGTTTCTGTTTACTTCAATGATGCTTGCAATACTAAGCTTTACCAAGAAGGTTTAAGGACTGCTTTAAAAGGGCTACTGTACTTTGTGTATGTAAAGGACAGGATGTTTGACCCTACGAACTCAGGTAATGTAGAACCATTGCAGGAAGTTTCTAACAGGTCAAACAATGTCCATAATGGCATGATTGCAGCTACTAGGTGGAACAATGCTATAAGCATACTAGGATCACAGATATTGCCTTTTATCGATAACTATGAAACGATTACTGAGCCGATTGCTTCAAGCATTGATAATGGTGGCGGTGGCTACACAATTAATGTTAATAGCACTTTCTATTTATCAAATAATGAACCCATAACTATTAATGGGGTAGAATACACTACCTCTAACTTGGTTGCGGACACTTCTTTTGATATTTCGGATGCGGTTATAGGTTTGGACTTTACAGGAGATAATGCAATTTATCATCCTTATAAGGATTTTCCTTTGTGTGATAGCTTAATGAATCAATTAAGAGCAGTTACTATATGAGTGAATTAGTAGTCGATAGGGTAAGGTACTTTGTGCAGGGGTTAAACCTTGAAAGTAAAGTTATTTCATTGACTAATGATGGAACAAATACAACTGTTTTTGTTGAAAATGTCTTTCATATTAGAGCTTTTACCGCTCCAAATGTGAGGCAAGTTAGCATAGATTCTACTCTGTATAATGTTCTATCTGTTGACTATGATACAAATAGTGTTGTAGTGCCTGGGGTTTTAGTGTCCGCAGAATTGTATAAGGTTGATAATCCGTTTTACTGGCATGGTACTTTGGTTAGTACAGCTAATGAGATTAACTTGTTAAAGCCAGAAAACAAACTGCCAATGATCTATTTAAATGAGATCATAGACGAAGAATGGCAACCAAGAAGCTCAAGCTTGGATAATATTGTTCCTGTTAGATTAGCATTTGCTGACTATTATAGTAACGATTGGACCAGAAAGGACCACTACAATATTGCTTTAAAGGCATTGTATAACCTTGCTAAATATGTTCAGTTGGAACTACAAAAAGGCAAGTGTTTGCATATTGGAGAAGATGAAAGTATAAGGGTTAGGTTGGTCCCTAAGTGGGGAGAGATCACACGAAAAGGGACTAAAGCAAAAACATTCAACGAGTACTTGGATGCTATTGAATGGCGATTTAATTTGAAGATTTGTAAATGTGATTAAACGATAAAAATATGAGTGCAAGTTTTTGCGGATGCGGAGGAAGCACAAACGGTAATACTGGAACTGTAACAGGGAAAGGGATTACTTTTAAGAAGTCCGTATCTATGATATTAGTCTTTAAAAAAGACACGACAGGCGAGTTAAATGTAATTCAAGAATCTGATTTTGTTGATGGAGTTTTGCCTCAATCATTCATTGATGATAAACTGAATAACTCTGACCCGTCTAAAAGATGGTATCCTATTAACCAGTTGACAACAGTTGATAGCGTGCGAGGTGATAGGGCGTTAAGTTCTGCCGAAACTGGAGAGAATACACAGACAACAGCAGTCGCAGTACGTCCATTCTCAGCCATGGTTGAATATGGAGGGTGTGTATTTCTCAGGAACTTAGAACGGTTTGCTTGTGATGAATTAGCGGTGTATCTGATCGATAATTGTGGAAC
>Ga0098054_1001779_pt1 | contig 10563 bp, 14 predicted proteins | sample 16_taG_FD_75048 | JGI IMG/M metagenome (GOLD analysis project Ga0098054, IMG submission 75048) | Marine viral communities from the Subarctic Pacific Ocean - 16_ETSP_OMZ_AT15313 metaG | ecosystem: Environmental > Aquatic > Marine > Oceanic | place: Pacific Ocean | collected 2015-01-18
CCCATTCTATTTCTCTGTTGCATACATCCACCACCACTTCAAAAGCTTCTGCTGTTGTCTCTGGTATGTCGTACCCCTCTGCGTTTTCTCTACTCATAGTGTTTAAACCTCCTTAAGTTTTTAACTTCTGTATATTTTAACATTCATTCTTCTAAAGTTCAACCCCAAGCCCTGTCTATCTGTATAAATATTATACTTAGTAATTGAATCTCTTGCGTAAGTCTTCACTCTAAATTTAAAGCCTAACATATTGATATGCCTAAACTTTTTCTTCGGTGTGAAAGTATCTCTATATATTTTAATCATAACGTTTAAACCTCCTTTAGTTATTTAAGTCTGTTAATATATATTCGCCACTCTGAATTTTTTTCCTTGTGTCAGCTATGCCTTCATTTAGAAATTGATTCCTATATTTTCCTGTAGTCGTTGAGTAATCCCAATAACATTTATCAAGATATATTAATCCTTGATATTTTTTAGCTATGATACTTCTATAGCTTTGGAAATATTCAGCCCCTTTATCATTTATAATAAACTGGTTAGCCACCTTATTACCTCTTGTACTTCTCATATTTTCTACTCGCATTGTTTAAACCTCCTTTTATATTTGTATTTAATTAAACAATATGAACACCTTATAAAATTATTAACCATATTACAAGAACTATTTTAAAAATAAATAAATTATTTTTCTTGACTTTATCTTGATTTTGTGCCTGTCATATTAACTGTATTACTTTACTAACACACTATTACACTACTACACTATTACACTATTACACTATTACACTATTACACTAACACACTTGCCACGCATAAAAATAATTAAAAGTCAATAGCTTTTAAAAGTTTATTTAACTAAATTACTGTACGAATATACAACGTTTTAAATGCTCTCTGTTGAACGTTTAGCAAGTGATTAATGCTCTGGTATCAGATAGACAAACAAGCCTTTAAAACGGCTCTAATTAGCTTGAATTATTAACTGGTGAAGTTTAAACGCTTTCAACGTTTGAGAAATTACAGGCAAAAAAAAGCCCCTAATTAAAGGGGCTAATTTTCCAAGCTTGAGAAGTTTAGCTTATTTCTAAGCTTTCACTTCCGCAACCATTACAATAATAGTTCTCCATTCTTTCAATCATGCTTCGTGATGCTCTCCAACCGAAGCCACAAGACGAACACTCAACTTTTAGATTTCTTGTTGTCTGTTTCTTTCTATCGGATATGTTCATCTTATCATGCGGATATTCTCCAACCTTTTCAATGATTGACTTGATTATATCGCCTAACTTTTCCCCTGCTTTAGCGTGTCGCATTTTGGTTGTGCCATCTAACCCAACCGCAAGACAAATATCTTTAAAGCCTTTACCGTGTCCAGACTTGCAATCATCAACAGCGTGTGCCAATTCATGTGCTAATGTGTCCGCTATTTCAAAGCTATCCGAAACAGTTGGAACAATTACAATTTCGTTAATGTCCGCATCGCTCCAACTTCTAGCAAAACATTGTCCCAAAGTCTTTTTATTCTTTGCACGATTTCCAAGTGCCCAACTGCAAGAAATTTTGACTGGTGGCAATTTATGTCCAGCAGGTTTAAACGCTACCTTGTCCAACTCTTCGGCTACTGTATTAAGCCATTCTTCTCTATATTTAATATTATTCATGTTAATTATCTCCTTTTGTTTATTGTTTAACATAAGGACATTTTAACCCGAAAAGCAGTTTAAACGCAACCGATTTTTTACATTTATTTAATTTATTTTTTAGGGGTGGTTTTGTGACGCTTTGCAAGTTGAAAAGTTTTAAATATAAACTGTACAAATTTTGTACAACTTTACAATCGCATTAACTAGCTTGTGAAGTTTTGCAACTGTACAATTTTTGTACAGCTTTAAAAGTTGTACAATTTTTATACAGCTCTAAAAGTGAGCCGACAACGTGCCACGCTTTGCAAGTGTATCAAGTTTAAACGCTGTAGCTATGGGGCTTTCAAGGGGAGGGCAGGTGTGCCACGGGGGGTGGGTGGGTATATATATAGTGGTTACACATTTCTACCCAGTTTTAGACATTAACCAGTTGCCCGGCTTAACTCTACAAACTTTGAAATCTTGCTAATCTTGATATAATTATTTACAAGTTTTGGAAGTAGTTTTGATGGGTATTTGGTAGGTATATAACCGGGGGTATCGTTACACTCATTATACATATGAAAACACATTTTGTCAAGTACTATCGAAATTAATTTTAAAAAGCAATATAAAGCTTGACAAACTGGTAAATGGCGTATATAATAATAGGCATGTCTTACTTACCGGAAAAGAAAAGAAACTTAACGGAGAAGCAACAATCTTTTTTAGATAACCTCGTGGAAACACAGGGGGATTTCAAAAAGTCTGCGGAACTTGCAGGATACTCAGGCAATCACTATCAAATCTTAAAATCACTTAAACATGAAGTAGTAGATTTAGCCTCAGACGTACTTGCTAGGGAAGCACCTACTGCTGCCTTTAAGTTAATTGAAGTGCTTAATTCAGATAGACCCGTGCCTCAAGCTAATTATAAGCTACAAGCTGCACAAACTATACTGGATAGAGCCGGTGTGGTCAAGACAGATAAAGTTCAGGTAGACCATAATGTTAGCGGTGGTATTTTTATATTGCCAGAGAAACATACTGTAGACCTTACGCAGACAGCCGAAGGTGTATATGAAGACATACCTGAGTGAAATTTGGGAATTTTGTAAAGTTTATCCCGGCTGGGCTGCTATTTTTTTCTTTTGTGGTTGGCTAATAGGATTAACAATAAAAGGATGAAACAGATGAAAGTATTTCTTACAGAACTAATTATGCACGGTAAAACATTTGCTGGACCTAATATAGTTGCTGAGAATATGGACACAGCTATAGAAGCTGCCGAACAAAACGGATTAGAGCTAGTTGGTGAGTTAGATACAATAGTAGTTGACAGCTCTGGTAATTCTTACCATACTGAGCTTTCGTTGAACGAAACTTTACATTAAATGACAATAGAACAATTATTAGTATTGTTAGTCATAATAGTTACTATGTGGGGATTAAGCTAATGGCATACTCTCAAAAAGTAGTAGATAGGTTTGAAAGTGTTTTAAACAACCCTGAGAAACATTCAGTAGGTCGTTTTGACCCTAAAGACCCTAATGTTGCTACTGGTATGACAGGAGCACCTGCATGTGGTGATGTAATGAAACTACAATTAAAATTAGACGGAGACATTATTGAAGATGTTAAGTTTAAAACTTATGGTTGTGGTAGTGCTATTGCATCCTCTACAATGTTTGTAGATATGTTAAAAGGTAAAACTATAGCAGAAGCTAAACTTATTAAAGATAAAGATATAGCAGACGCACTAGAGTTACCACCAATCAAACTACATTGTAGTGTATTAGCAGAAGAAAGTATTTCTAAAGCTATAGAAGATTGGGAACATAAACTAACACATAGACAACATAATTATTATATATGAGTAAACAAGTAGGAAGCGATGAAAAACCTTTCATGTTTAGAAAGAGCATGTATGGTAAGGCTGCAGGGAAAGGTGCAAGACCTCGCCCCGGATTCTATACTAAGCAATATAAAGATAATTGGGAAAAGATTTTTGGTAAAAAATCGGGAGAAAAAAATGATAAGACAGAAGATTAACTTAGTTGGCGATTGGCTACTGGGTATGCGTAAGAGGCTTTCTGAGACACTTAAACTGTGGAAAACATGGTGTTCTCAGAAGGTCCAGCAATTCCATACCTTTATGAAGACAAGTCGAATTAATAAAATTGTAAGGAACTTTATTGATGGTAAATCGAAAACAGTTGCGAAAAAAACAACAACAAAGAAGAAGACAGCAACGAAGAAGACATCATCAACAAAGAAAAAATAAATGCCTACCAAATTCAAACCTTCTATCAAGAAATATGATAGAAAAACAGGGTTAAGTAGTGTTGAGCATTATTATATCAAAACTATAAAAAAAGAAGAACTACTTAAAGAATTAGAATCTACAAATTTAAAACCTAAATTAAGACAGAAGATTCATAAGGAATTAAGTCGTAGAGAAAAATATGAGAAATGAATATATTAGAAGAACTTCTTCTACAATTCCATTTGGTTATGAGTTAGTTGATGAATCAAGCACATATTTAAAACCCATTGAAGAAGAATTAGATTCATTACAAATAGCTGAGAATATGGTAGTGAATGAAGAAGTTTCCCTCCAAGCTGCCTGTGATTGGTTAGAATATAAAACAGGAAGACGAATTTCAAGTCCGGGCTTAAAAAAACATATAGATAAAAAATATGGATTACGAAGCGAAAGATTGGGAAATTAATCCTCATCTTTATTTACAAGATGGCGAAGGCAATTTTGTAAAAAACAAAGATGGTACACCTAGGAAAAGAGGTGGTAGACCTAAAAAAGATGCGGAAACTGCAGCTCGTAGTACAATTACTCGCAAACAAAAGAACATTCAGAAACTTGAAGAGAAATTACAAAACGCTAAAAAATCTTTCAAGAAACAAAAAGACACCCTACAAAAACTAGATAATACAAAAGAAGGAGTGGTTAGTCCCGAAGACTTAGACACACTTCCTAAAGCTGTTAAAGAACAGTTAGACCAACACAACGTATTATTCCATCCAAACGAAGGACCACAAACAGACTTCCTTGCTGCAGGTGAGAAAGATGTACTCTATGGTGGAGCTGCTGGTGGAGGTAAATCCTATGCCATGTTAGTAGACCCGTTAAGGTATGCACATAAGAAAGCTCACCGTGCTTTAATATTAAGAAGGTCTATGCCAGAATTAAGAGAGATGATTGATAAGTCTCGTGAATTATATCCACAAGCTTTTCCGGGTGCTAAGTTTAGAGAAGTAGAAAAACTTTGGAACTTTCCAAGCGGAGCAAAAGTAGAGTTCGGATTCCTTGAAAGAGATGCTGATGTTTATAGATACCAAGGACAAGCATATAGTTGGATAGGCTTTGATGAGATAACACATTTACCTACAGAGTTTAGTTGGAACTATCTTGCTTCACGTTTAAGAACAACAGACCCTGAAATACAAACATACTTACGCTGTACTGCTAACCCCGGTGGTGTTGGTTCACAATGGGTAAAGAAAAGATACATAGAACCTTCTGAACACAATACAAGTTTTGAAGGTAGAGATGGATTAAGTAGAAAGTTCATACCAGCTAAATTAGCAGATAACCCATACTTATCTGAAGACGGTGTGTATGAGCAGATGCTTAAATCACTACCTCCTATTCAACGTAGACAACTACTTGAAGGTAATTGGGATGTAGCTGAAGGAGCTGCATTTGTAGAATTTGACCCGGATGCACACGTTATTACACCATTTGAGCTACCAATTAACTGGGAAAGAACAAAATCAGTTGACTATGGATACGCTGCAGAAAGCTGTTGTTTATGGGGAATATTAGATATAAATGACGGAACTTTAATAATTTATAGAGAATTATACAAAAAAGGCTTGACAGGAGAGGAATTAGGTAGTATAATAACAGATATGGAAATGGAAGACCCATTTTCTGTGAATGGTGTATTGGATACTGCAGCATGGGCAAGAACAGGTACAACTGGTCCAACTGTAGGAGAAGCTTTAATAAAGGCTGGTCATAAATTAAGACGAGCTGATAAAAATAGAATACAAGGTAAAATCCAAATACATGAGTATTTAAAAATTAAAGAGAATGGTAGACCTAAGTTACAGATATTTAATACATGTCCGAACTTAATAAGAGAATTACAATCTATCCCTCTTTCTAAAACGAATCCTGAAGATGTGGATACACATGCTTCGGACCACGCATACGATGCGTTACGTTATATGATAATGAGTAGACCGAGAATGGAAAGCCCGTTAGAAAGAATCAGAGGATTAAAAAGAGAATTGTACAGACCTTCTGATTCTACATTTGGATATTAAAGTATGGTAGAAAAAGATAATACATTTCTGAATGCTGATTCTATTTATGAAGAAGTAGAAGGCGAGTCTGGAGTTAAACTAAGTTTAGAAGAAGACCAGCAAAGAAATCTAATTGGTATTATTAAAGGTCGGTATGCTCAAGCTGAAGACGCTAGGCAGACTGATGAAAAGAGATGGTTACGAGCTTATGAAAATTACAGAGGCTTGTATAATAAATCTGTTAAGTTTAGAGAATCTGAAAAATCTCGTATCTTTGTAAAGATTACTAAAACAAAAGTACTTGCAGCATTTGGTCAATTAGTAGATGTTATTTTCGGAACTGGTAAATTTCCAATCGGTGTTCAAGAAACCAAAATACCAGAAGGTGAAACTGATTATGCTCACCTAGATATTAATAATCCTACACCAAGTTTAGAAACATCTGAACCACAAGATGTAGATGGAAACTCTGTAGAATATCAAAGTCCTTATGACGTTGGCTACGAAGGAGATGGTAAAACATTAAAGCCCGGAGCTTCTTTTTATAATGGTATATTTGAAGATAGCCTTGAAGACCAAGCTGAAGAAGCTGGAATACTCACCGATGGTGTAAGCCCTGACCCACAGGCGATTGAACTATCTCCAGCACAGAGAGCTTCAAGAAGAATGGAAAAATTAATCCATGACCAAATTGAAGAATCAAACGGTTCATCAGAAATAAGAAATGCTCTTTTAGAATCTGCTTTACTAGGTACAGGGATTGTAAAAGGACCATTTAATTTTAATAAGAAACTTCACAAGTGGGACACAGATGAAGATGGGAATAGAAATTATAGCCCATTAGAAGTTAGAGTACCAAGAATTGAGTTTGTAAGTTGTTGGGATTTTTACCCAGACCCTAACGCAACGAATATGGAAGAATGTGAATACGTTATCCATAGACATAAAATGAACAGAAGTCAATTAAGGCAACTAAGAAACATGCCTTACTTTGATGAGAATGCAATACGTGATGCAATCAAAATGGGTGCTAATTACGTAGAGAAAGGTTTTGAAAGCCAATTAAAAGATGATGTTAGAGCAGACGAAGAACACGGTTCTAACTTTGAAATCCTCGAATACTGGGGAATCATGGATGCAGAATATGCCCGTGAAGTAGGTATAGACCTTTCAGATGATATTGATGATTTAGATGAAGTACAAGTAAATGTATGGACATGTGGACACTACCTATTAAGGGCAGTTGTCAATCCGTTTACACCTTACAGAATACCTTATCATTCTTTTCCTTATGAAAGAAATCCATATAACTTTTTTGGTATTGGTATAGCAGAAAATATGGATGATAGCCAACAGATTATGAATGGTCATGCAAGAATGGCTATTGATAATTTAGCAATGGCTGGTTCTTTAGTATTTGATGTAGATGAGTCTGCCCTTGTTGGTGGACAATCAATGGAAATATATCCCGGAAAGATATTCCGTAGACAAGCAGGAATGCCCGGACAAGCCATACATGGTTTAAAGTTTCCAAATACAGCACAAGAAAATTTAATGATGTTCGATAAGTTTAGACAACTTGCAGATGAGCAAACAGGAATACCAAGTTACTCACACGGACAAACGGGTGTTCAAAGTATGACAAGGACTGCCTCTGGTATGTCAATGTTACTTGGAGCAGCCAGTTTAAATATTAAAACAGTCGTTAAGAATCTTGATGACTTTTTATTAAAGCCATTAGGAGAAGCTTATTTCCAATGGAACATGCAATTCTTAGAAGATGATTTGGATGTTAAAGGTGATTTAGAAGTTAGAGCTACAGGAACAAATAGCTTGATGCAGAAAGAAGTACGAAGTCAGAGATTGACTACATTCTTACAAACTGCACAAAGTCCAGCTATTGCTCCGTTTGTTAAGATTTCTAAATTGGTTAGTGAACTTGCTTATAGCTTAGATTTAGACCCAGATGAAATACTCAATGACCCTGAAGAAGCAGCTATCATGGCACAAATAATAGGAATGCAAAATGCTGGACAAACAAATGGCGAAGAAACTCAACCCTCTGGTGAACAGTCCCCAATGGGAAGCCTTCAAGGAACACCTGAACAACCTCAAGAACTTGGAGTTACAGGCACTGGTGGTGGCAACATCGGAACAGGAAATGTACCGGCTGCAGGGGAAGCTGAATTTTCTGGGGCGGTTGGAGCAACTGGACCTACAGGTTAAAGAAGCATTACTTAGGAAAAACGAGGAAGTATAATGGGATTATTTAAAAAACTTAGCAAAAATAAAAAACGTGGTAGAAATCAACATATTTCTTATGGTCGTTTAGATGAAGACGGAAAAGGTCGTAGAGGTAGACGAGGACCTAAAGTTAGAGACCATCGAGAACGTAAACCTAAAAATCCCAGAATAAGAAAAATTGCTAAGATGCCAATATCTATTGAAGAAAAACCAAAGAAGCCTAAGAGTCTTTTAGATGATGATTCTAAAATGTATAAGGTTACTCCTAGAGTTATGTATAACGAAGGAACTCCAGACGAACCTATTATCAATCAACGTATAAAAGCTACTATTAATTCTGAGGCTAAAAATCTAGAAGAATACGGAGATGAATTTTGGAATTCTGGTGGAGGGTGGTTCACTAGACTAAAAATGGATTTAGGTGCAAGTAATCAAGGTAAAAGATTATTTACTGAATTACGTACTATTAATAATCAAATGGGTGGAGATTTTTCTAATCAAGAACTATTAGAAATGGCAAACGAAGGTCTAAAGAACAAAGGTTTAAAATATGTTATTTCTAGCGATGTATTACCTAAAGAAAAGAAATTTGATGGTGGCGAAACACATATGATGCCAGACGGTACTAAAATGCCGGGTGCTACCCATGAAGAATATATAGAAAAGCAACAACTTCCAGATGATGAAATGGAAGATGATTATATGAATTTTATAGTTAATGAAGCATTAACAGAAGAAGAAGAAAATATGTTAATGTCTAAATTAGAACAAGATATGGAGCTATCAATACTATTTGATAAAGTAGTAGATGTTGCTCAAGAATTCGCTGGGTCTGGTCCTGTTGAAGGTCCGGGTTCAGGAGTATCCGATTCGATACCTGCAAGGTTATCGGATGGGGAATTTGTCTTTACTGCTAAAGCGACAGAAGAAATCGGAGGTGACACTTTAATGTCAATGATGAAAGAAGCTGAAGCCCAAGCAGATGAAAGACAACAAGTAGCTACAGGCGGAATGCTTGATAGTGGAGAAGAGGAAATTGATGCTAATACTCAGCGTAAAACGGTGGTACTTGACAGGGGCTTTGTTCCTGAAGAGGATGACTTAGTAGGCGATGAAATTAAAAAGCGTATGATGGACCCAGCTACACAATCAAGATATGTTCGTAGCTAAATAGCGATAGAGCTACCCTATTAGCGTAGGCACTCTATCAAATAAAAAACCGAAAGGCGACCTTTACAAGACAAGCCCTGCTAGTGCACATTGCAGCTACCTTGTTAAACGAAGCCCTGATTAGGAGAAAAGAAAATGACTAATGAAGTCCAAAAAGAGGAAACGCCAAATCCTTATAACCAAAAAAAAGATTGGCACGTGAAAGATGAACAACCTTTTGTATCAGCAAATAGTATGTTTTTTGAAGAGCCACAAAATAAGCTTTTCAATAGTGATGACATAACTGAGGTAGAAGCCGAAGGAAGTGTTAAAACTGAAGAATTAGAGTCTAAAAAGGATACACCTTATAAAAGACCTAATTATAAAAAACGCTATGATGATTTAAAGAAACATTACGATTCTAAATTGAATGAGTTTAAATCTAGGGAACAAGAGCTTATAGAAGAAGCTACTAAAAATAGAACTGAATATACAGCTCCTAAATCCGAAGAAGAACTTGAACAATTTAAAGAACAATATCCTGATGTTTATGAAGTTGTAGAAACTGTTGCACATATGCAATCGGAGTCTAAAGCAAAAGTTCTAGAAGAACGCCTTAGTAAACTCCAAGAACGTGAACAAGAGTTAATACAAGCTGACGCAGAAAAAAGGTTAGTGGACAAACATCCTGATTTTGAAGATATTAGAAACAGCGATGATTTCCATGATTGGGCAAAAGAGCAGCCAAAGTCTATTCAAGATTGGATATACTCAAATGCTGACGATGCTGATTTAGCTTCTCGTGCTCTAGATTTATTTAAGCGTGATATTGGTATGGATGTTTCTTCCAAGGCAAAGTCAAATTCTAAACCGACCAGAAAAACTGCTGCAGATATGGTTTCAACTAAAACAACAACAGTTGAACCAAAGCAGGAGAAAGTATGGTCAGAAAGGGAGATTGCTGCATTGAGTATGGCAGAATTTGATAAGTATGAAAAAGACATATCAGATGCCATGCAAGAAGGCAGAATCACAAAATAAACTATAACTTAAAGGAGAAAATATCATGGCTCAATTTTTTGAACCGAGTACTGATACTAATGCTAACTTTGCAAACTCCGTAGCAGGACAAACTAATAGTTTCTTTTTACCTTCGGTTTACTCTAAAAAGGTTTTAAACTTCTTTAGAAAAGCCTCGGTAGTGGAAGCTATTACA
>Ga0098054_1001780_pt1 | contig 10563 bp, 12 predicted proteins | sample 16_taG_FD_75048 | JGI IMG/M metagenome (GOLD analysis project Ga0098054, IMG submission 75048) | Marine viral communities from the Subarctic Pacific Ocean - 16_ETSP_OMZ_AT15313 metaG | ecosystem: Environmental > Aquatic > Marine > Oceanic | place: Pacific Ocean | collected 2015-01-18
CGCCACCTCTATTGGCGAGTTACCCGAGGGTCCAGGAGCAACAGGAGTTCCAGACAATAGAGGTGGGCCAGGAGGAACTTATATTGGTGAGTTTCCTGAGGGTCCAGGAGCAACGGGAGTTCCAGACAATAAAGGTGGTCCGGGAGGAACTTATATTGGCGAGTTTCCTGATGCTCCAAGCCTTACTCCTAAATTTCCTGGGGAGGGGGCTACTAATTTCCCTGTTAACTTTGAAAAGATTTCTCCAAAAAATGTAGGACTTTTAATAGATGAATTTGAAAAGGTAGACTTGTCTGACCCAATTTTATCAAATTATATATTAAGTAAAAGACCTTCCGGGTTTGAGGATGAAGAAATCTTTTTCGATGACACTCCCAGGAAGGCCGTTACAGTAATGAACACGAGTAAAGTTACTGACATTTTTGCTAACGTAATAGATAGCAACATTCTTTACCTCTTGGAAAACTTGTCTACCTTCGGTGATTGGGATAGTAGAAGAGCGGCAGGAGTAACTCCTACTACAGTTTATAGTAGCCTTGATTCAGAGACAAAAGAGATACTATCTACAATACTAAACTACGATAGAAGGCCCATAAACAGGTCACAAATATATCACTTAATAGGTAGCAGGATCTTAGATGGAACTATAGCTCAGGTGACTAAGGGTAGTCTTAGGAGATTAGCTAAGGGCAATGTAAAGGAAAAGCCTTTAGTTATTACCCCAAGTAAGTCTAGTATAGTAAATGAGACTGTTGCTTTAGCATTAATCGAAAGAAACTACTATCCTCTTGAGCCTTCAGCTTCTACAGGTAGAGCGGCAGAAACATTAAAGAACAAGAAGACCTTATCCAGCGACATAGACAGGTATATTGAAATTACTTTGAGAGGCGATCCATTAAGGTATTACGTTAATGATGATGATACTTTTATAGATAGAAGCACTCTCTCTTTGGAAGACGGGGAATACTTCGATGTAACATTAGGTGGTGAGACTACTAGGCTTTACGCTCAATCAGAGAAAGATCACGCATATTTTGTTCCTGAAAAGACTAGACAAATAGCCTTGAATCTATTGGGGGGCGACTCAAGTAGAACTCTTACTGTTAGTGGTGATCCTAGTGGAGTAGAATTAGACTATTCTCTATCCGCTCCTAGAGAGAATCTTTACTTTTTAAGTTGCGTCCTAAGCTCTATAACGACCGCGCCAGACCTAAACAATAACAGGCATGTAAAGACAACTACGGCTCGTTACGAGTACGCTAGCCCCAGGAAACTAGAAGAAATAAACGAATACATCAAATATAAGGACAACCACCAAACCTTTATCTTAGATGACGAAGATCGAATACTAGATTATGTTGAGAGAGATGGGCAAGTATTCCTAACTCAGAGTGATATTATTGTAGACTCACCAAAGGAAAATAAAACGATGCCTCTTTTGACTAGGCAAATTCCTTGGTACATTCTTCTTTACCCCACAAACAAAGTAGAGAATAATCCATTCAATGCCAAATCTCAAATTGTAGATATTACACCATCCTCCGCTACCCTAGCGGGAAGTATCACTCGGCAGCTAAGGACTAGGACTAGTATAGTTCCTGAATTTAGGAACAGCTATAATCAGTTTGTAAGTGTAGATTTAGTTGGTAGAGGTGCTCAGGATGTATATCAGAACAGCACTAATCAAGCTAGGATAAACAAAATAAATCCTGACAACAAATTAATAAACTCTGGGTATGTAGATTCCGAGGGAAATAAGATCGCGGCGTCTGCCTACAAGACAACCAGATCTAAGACTGGCTATAGACTGTTGGTAGAAATAGTTAAAGAGCTAGATACTAATTACTTGCTAGGTCTTAACGGAATAGGAAAGACGGTTACAGAATTTGATGTCCTTTCTAGGTTAAATGAAAAACAATTCAATCTTTTATCCCGAGGGGAAAACTATAACGTGCTTAAGCAGGCGGTGTTTAACGGCTTAATTAGCGATGTTAAAGTTACTCCAGGAACTAAGAATGCTGACTCAATGCTAGCCATTCGAAAGACCCAATTAGTTAGAAGAAAGTCTACTGCTACGGCTCAAGATCAGTATCCTGAGGTAAAAGCTACTAACTTTAACCGGTCTATAACGCCCCCCACTACAGAGGAACCACCGACATTCACTTCGTTTGAGCCCGCTGTGCCTCCAACGGCTCTCCCGTAACATTTTTTAAAACAAAAAACATTTGTATCTCTTAGCCTGCTAAATAACCTAGAGATGAAAATCTTACTCTTTTTATAGGATATAATTATGGATCACATGAAATTAACTGACGAACTACGTCAACAGCTTATGGAAGCTGCCGTCTGGAAGGACACTGATATTGCTGCTCGCCTTGACGAGTCTGGTGAGGTTGCTGAGGTCGAGGAAAGCGCCACTGAGGTCGAAGACACCGAAGACGCTGAGGAGCTTGAGGAGGCGGTCGCGCATGTCTGCCCCCTTTGCACTTCTCAGCTTGACGAGTCCATCGACGAGGAGCGCATCCTTGAGCACCTTAACGTAGTCCTTGGTCTTGTAGACCGTCTTAGCCAGCTTAACGAAGGCGACGAGGACATCGAGTCCGTCATTGACGAAACTATTGCCGAGCTACTTCTTCAAGACGACGAGGAGGAGTGATCGTGAATAGTATCGGAGACTTCGCTGAAAGCCTGATACTAGGCAACGTCGAGGACATAAAATCAGGAAAGTCTTTGCCTCCTAAATTAGAGGAGGCAAAGGCTGCTTCTGCTGGCGCTCCAGCTAAGGATGTATCTCAGATACAGGTCCCTGACGACATGATGCGGCAAATTCTTGGTGAGGGGTTTAGTCCTCAAGACACTCCTCCCGCAGAAGGATTACCTGAGTTAGTGTGGGAACAGCCTGAAGAGGAAGCCCCTGCTGCGGAACCTGCTTACCTTACAGAGGAGACAGGCCAACAGCTTGTTTCTCTACTAGAGGAAGTAAAAGGCTTGGTGGATGACCTAAAAGAAATGACTACCTGTGGTATGATTGGAACTAATATGGGTGGCCCTGTAGCTGACCCCATGAAGAAATCAGCTAAAAGTTATCGCACCCCTGCCAAAAGCAAGAAGGCTGTCCTTAAGGCGGCAATTAAAAATAGGTTAAGATGAAGTTTACTGAAGCCTTAGAATGTATGAATGAAGCCCAAGGTTCAGAGGAGGGTAGGAAAGCCTATACCTCCAAAGCAGCAACAAAGGACGACAAGAAGAAAACATTCAAAGGCAGAGTAAAAACTTATTCTAGTATTAAAGATGCCTTATCCAAGGGGTCTTACGGACAAATCTTTTCTACCAAAGCGGCAGGAAGGATGTATGTTATTTCTAAAGGAAAGTGGGGAGCTAAGAGTGGTAAGGGAAAGATTGCAAAAGGATTTACTCCAGGCAGTGCGACCCCCTCAGCTAAGTTTAGTAGTGTGAGAAAACACGCAGCCAGGACGCTACTAAGACACGGACAGGGTTCTGATAAGCTGGCTCAAAAATATGGTAGTAGATCCATTAGAAAATCTAGAGGAATTGGCGGCAAAGATGGTCGCCTATCAAAAGGAGAAAAGTGATATGCAATTACTACAAGACGTATTTATCGTAGAGAATCTTCAGGTTCTCTCAGAAGGCAAGACAAACCCGACGATGAAAATTAAGGGTATCTTTGGCCGCTGCAATGAGAAGAACAACAATGGTAGAATTTATCCTACTGCCGTATTAGAAGGTCAACTATCTAAGGTTCAGCCTATGATCAACGAGCGGCGTCTTTGTGGTGAACTCGATCACCCCCAGAACGACACGGTAAAGCTTTCTAACGCCTCTCACCTTATTACTAAGTTAGAGATGAAAGGTAATGAGCTTGTAGGTGAGGCTGAGATCCTCAATACTCCTGCTGGTCTAACTGCTAAGGCTCTTGTTGAAGGAGGTGTTAAGATAGGCATCTCCTCTCGTGGCATGGGAACTTTGTCAGAGGACGCTAACGGGCAGAAGATTGTCAACGAAGACTTCCGTCTAGTAACTTTCGACCTTGTGGCTGATCCGTCCACAAGAGGAGCATTCCCCGGCCTTTCAGAGTCCACCGAGTCCAAGTTTGTCAGAGAGAGCCAGAACAAGCTTCAGAAGGAATCCAACTTTGTCACCATGATTGAGGCTCGCTTAAGAGATTCTTATACTCCTTTCCTTGAGGAAGCTAAGAAAAAGAAGAAAGAAAAGAAGGGAGGCTTCCCCGACCTTAACAAAGATGGTGAGATCACAAAGGCTGACGTTCTCATGGGACGCGGCGTCATTGGTAAGAAGAAAAAGATGACGATGGAGTCGGTTAAAGAAGAGGGTAGCTGGCACAAGATCGCTTTCGCTCTAGCTGACGCGATGGGTTTAGATGAAGACTACACGCAAAGCAAGAAGCAAAGAGACGACTCTTTCAAGGCATCAGTACGAGCTTCTGAGCGCGGTCCTCAAGGCGGTAAAGCTAGGAGAGATCGTGAAGCTCTACTTAAACAAAGCACTTCCTACCAGCGGATCGGTGATCTAATGGCAGAGGCTCTTGGTCTTACTGAGATGAGAAATAAAACACATGCGGACCAAATAGCTACAGTTGATAAATCAAGAAAAAAAGCTTTTCAAAAGGCACATAAAGGAGAGGGTAGACGTAGTAAAGCCGAAATCAACCGCGCGGCGATGAAACGAGAAAATCAAATCAACAGGCGTCAGGCTAAAAAGGACTGATCGCATACATTTTCTAAAAAAAAGTTATTTTAAGTAAAACAATCCTATACATATAGCTGAACCTAGGAGAAACCTCATGAGTAATATAAAAAATATAGCCGACATTCTACCCGAAGGGCTCGATGAATCTACAGTTGAACAGATCTTTCAACTCGTAGATTCTACTATAAACGAGCAAGTCGCTGAGAAAATCGGCCTCCTTGAAGCGCGAGTCACCGCGTACATTCGCACTAAAATTGATGACCTTAAAGAACAAGCTCTTTCAGAACTCTCCGAGGAGAGCGAAGTCTATCGAAATGCTAGACTATTTGAATCTGTAAGAACACTCATGTCCCTTGAGCTTAACACTGATGACCAAGACAACGCTCTTTCTGAAATGACCGGACAATACGGCGAACTTCAGGAAGAGTTTGACGTTCTAAACAGCCAGCTTGCGAGCTTGGTTGAAGAGAACCAGAACCTTGAGAACACAGTAAGAGTTATGGACAAAAAAGTTTCTATCGCTGAAGGCACTGCCTACGAGCTAGAGACTGAAAAAGCACAGCTTCTGGAAGAAGTTGAGAATCTTGAAGCCGCGAAGGACGATGCATTTGTCTCTTCAGAGAAAGCGGTAGTTGTCTCCAAGGCGGACTTGGAGATTAGCGAAGGAAGGGCTCACAACAACAAAAATAATGAGTTCCTAACTGATGAGGTCATGAAATTCATGCCCTTTACCTCCCAATCCTAAGGATTATTTATTATGGATATTATGCATCGCACAGATGAAAAGCTTGTCCAGAAGTGGGAGCCTGTCCTTGAGGGCATTGACAACGACTACACCCGTCGTGTCACAGCGCAACTTCTTGAAAACCAAGCTAAATCAATTGTTGAAGAGCGTATCTCTGAGGACATCTCCACTGCTGCCACCACAACTGGTCAGCTTGGTACGTTCCAGAAGTTCGCTTTTCCGCTCGTTCGTCGAGTTTACCCCCAGCTTCTTGCTAACAGCCTAGTTGGCGTTCAGCCCATGCAAGGACCCGTTTCCCAGGTATTCTACCTCGGTAACGACCGCGCTATTGGCGATGACATTCAGACTGTCTACAGCAAGTTTAACCTTACCTACAGAGGCCAAACAGCTTCCACCATCGGTTCTCAGCGAAGCGGTAACGGAACCTTTGACGGTCTTACAGGCTCAGGCTTAGACCAAGATAGTGCTGCTGGTGGTTTTGACACCTCTAACGTCTTAAACTTCTCCGGTGGAGCCACTCCGCTTCAAGGCAACGGCGCTCCTTCTGGCACGATGGGTGGTCAGATTGCTGCCTTCCCGAACTCTGAGGCCCTCATGGGTTATCAGGTTTCCGCTGGTGAGCGTCTAACTGGTACGGGCATCCCCGAGATGACCTTCCACATCGAGCAGGAAGCAGTAGTTGCTAACACTCGTAAGATGCGTGCGCTTTGGACTCTTGAGGCTTCTCAGGACCTTAAGGCTTACCACAACCTTGACCTTGAGCGGGAACTCACTGACCTTCTTTCTAAGGAGCTTCAGCTTGAGATCGACCGAGAGCTTATCGAAGACCTCCGCATGATTGCGTATGGTTTCCGTGATAAGAACCTTGGTGGTGTAAACCAGAACCTCATGGACAGCAGCTACATTAACATGGGCGGTAGCGATGAGTTCCCTGGTATCGTTGACAAGGACACCACTGGCGTCTTTGTTCCAGGTCAGTTCGACTACGACATGAACGGCGGTGCCGGTGGCCCGCTTGGGTCTGGTGAGCAGTCGTCAAACATCTTCGTCATTGATTTCTCAACGTCATCAAACGGACTCTTCCCGCGCCACGTTGGCGAGGTTTACTCAAACCTCCTTGCGATGATCAACCTTGCTTCGCAAGACATCTACAGAACGACAATGCGTGGGCCGGGCAACTGGCTTCTTACTTCTCCTCTTATGGCCTCACTCATGGAGAGTGCTGCCAAGCTTGAGGGTGGTATTCAGCCGCCTGATGGTCCGACCAACATCGGTCGTAACAACATTGAGTACAAGGGTAAGTTCATGGGTCGCTACGACCTCTATGTCGATCCCATGTATCCTCAGGACGAGATCCTTGTTGGCTACAAAGGAGCTAACGCGATGGATGCGGGCTATGTTTACGCCCCGTACATCCCGCTCCAGCAGTTGCCAACGGTCGTCGATCCCGAGTCCTTCCAGCCGAGAAAGGGCATCCTTACTCGCTACGGTAAGGTTCAGATCGAGCCGTACAACAGGTTCTACAGAGTCGTTCGAGTCATCGGCCCGACCGCTAACTTCCTCTTCACGCCGTTCTCTAGAAACACAAGCATTCTAGGCAACGCTGTTACTTGATCGTTAGTAACTAACTAAATTAAGAGGGTCAGAGGTTTTTTCTTCCTCTGACCCTCTTGTCATTCCTATATAAATAAGACATGTATAAATACAGAAGCAAGTGCAGGTGGAATATGCTTCTCCATATAGACGGGGAGATAGTAGAGGTTCGTCCTGGTGAGTATTTTAACTCTAAAGGATTAGTTGAGTCTAGATTTTTAGAATTACTGAACCCCAAGCCCAAACCTAAACCCACGAAGAACAATGGCAGCACTAAGAGTAGATCCTAAGTTACTTGGTTATGGAGATTCCTTTGGAACCTACGCGGGTAGGAACCTAGGGGATACAGATATCTACTCCACAGCTATTGATAGCTCAGAGCTTAACAAAGGTCTGATGGCAGATCAAGTGGAGTTCAACACATTTGAGCAGACCATCAAGGACTTTGTTCTAGCTCGTCTAGGTCACCCCATTGTACGGGTGGAGCTTACCGACTTTCAATTAAAGACGGCCATTGAAGAGTCTATAACTAACTTAGACTATCATGCTCCCTTTTGGTGTACCCAGGTGGCTACGTTCGTCACAACCCCAAACGTAAACACTTACGTTTTACCAACTCACATAGCTAATAACTTAAGCTACTGTGCTTACAAGAAATCACTACTCAGTATTCAGCCTCAGAACGGTACACTTGAGTTTGATTTCTTCATTAAGTATTTCCAAGATAACTTTGTGTTTAGCAACTTCTCCATGTCTGATTTCTACTTACTTCAGACGCACTTGGAGATGACAAGAAAAATCCTTAGTCAGGAAGGGTCCTGGGATATTATTAATGGTAATGTCCTTCAGTTGTATCCTTCCCCATCAACATTTGAGCCAGTCATTCTAGTATACCGTGGTCTCGATACGGGGACCATGCACCCATACTACAAGAACTGGATACAACGATACGCTCTAGCAGTTTCTAGAGGCATTCTTGGAGAGATCCGAGGTAAATATTCTTCGCTACCATCGCCAGGAGGTGGAGCGAGCTTGAATGGAGCAGCACTCATACAACAGAGTGATCAAGAAAAAGAAAAGCTCAAAGAAGAACTTCTATCTGAGATAGAAGAACCACCAGTATTCACACTATTCTAATGAAGTATATTAATAAGTTGTTAAAAGAAAGAACTGTAGGCCAGAGAACGGCGGACCACGGAGCCCAGGAAGAGGCCGAGGATGCAAAGAAAGGCAAGCCAAAAAACAAACAAACCGAAACTGAAAAAAGTGAGCGAGCTTCTGATGATGTAGGTAGCCAAGTATCAAGAAGGCCGAGGTCTGGGGAAAGTCCGAGAACGCAGGTTTATACGCCGAGAGGGCGGGTTTCTAAGGGGCAACGGCGGCGGAACCACTCGGACGACCAAATCGCAACAGGAAAAGGCAGTAAGGCAAAAAAAAGAGCAAAGAAATTAGTCTCCCACACAGTCTATCAAGACATGGGTTACCTTATGGCTGAATCTCTTGGTCTTGTCTCTGAGGCTCGGAAAGCTAGAAATGATTTTATTGCTGCCCGAGATACGACCTCTCTCAAGGACCAAGCCGAAAAGACTGGACACTCCGCTGGAGATCTCCGTGCCGCTGGTGGCTCTAAAACTTTAGCAGACATTGCTAAAGCAGATAGAGAAAGAAAAAAAGCTAGAGATAAAAAAAATAAATGAGCAACAAGAACTACAAGGTAACGACTAAGCTACCCGCACTGCCAGACATAGATACGGATGACAGTGCGCTTAGTCTATTTGATCAGGACAACCCTGACATCAACCTGTTCAACCTTGTAGATGATGAGATGATTCGTCTAGCTGGCTCTAAGTTTTACTTCTATAAGTATTACCAGTCGGACAACTACGACGATGTGTACCGAGAGGAGAGGAGTAAGGTAGTGTCCAAGACACCCATCACGGTTCATGGGCACTACGATCCTATATCTATGTCAGAGGAGCTTACCCAGTTTGGTATTGAGCTTACTAATGACCAGCTATTTACGTTTAACAAAAGCTACATTGAGACTAAGCTTGGTAGACCCGTCATTCCTGGTGACGTAATCAAGCCTATGTTTCAAGATCAGAAGTATGAAATCTTCGAGGTGGTTGAAGATAGCTTCGAAGCGTATGGTGTTTATCACTTAGTCTGTTCTGCCAAGCTCCTTCGCGACAGCACGGAAGTCCAAGACACTCCTCTCTCTAAGGTTAGTGATGAGTTAGGTGGGTATGGAGGGGCTATCGAAGAGCTATGACAAAAAACAACTCAATAGAATCTATACTTAACTGGGACGCTAGTAGTAACGAAAGCCGGAATAGGTATTATCCTACTAGGGAGGGTGATGTCAGAAGAAAGATCTTCAAAATGACTCAGGCCAAGCAAAACATTTCTTTTGTTTATAGAGACTCGCTTCGAGCTATGATCTCTTCCTTCAATGACATTGGTTACATTTCTTCTGAGGATAAGTTCAAAGAAATTAAATGCCTCCATGCTAACGCAGAGAGAGCTATTGCCAAACTCAAACAAGAAGAGAATATAGTCCTTCCAATGCTAACTATTTCTCAGACAACAACGTCTAATGACGATGCTAGAAGAAGGCAGGAAAGCGTTCTAGTCAATGAAAAGTATTGGGACGCCGAAAAGAATAGGGCTTTCCGAGTATTGAGCCTAGCTCCTAGACCCATTAATATAAGCTATCAGTTAAACGTATGGTGTAAGTACATGGCCGACATGGATCAGATCTTGGAACAGATTAGATTGAAGTTCAACCCTGAAATGAATGTCTCTACCAAGTTCTCCACAATAGCCAAAGCTTTCTTAGACACAGAGGAAGACTTGGGCTCCGTGACGGCAGGGGATAAGGAAGATAGGGTAATAAAAAAGACCTTTAACGTAGTCTTTAGGACCTATGTACCCAACCCTAAGTTTCTTGTTACTTCTACGGGTAAGATAGAAGAGTTTAATGCTGAGGTTATTTTACCATGAGGTTACCTACTGTTGCGGGCTCTCCAGCCACCTGTGCTCACCAAGCAACAGGAGACCCTAGAGTGACTATAGAAGGAAAGCCTGTGTCGTTAATTGGGGTTTCGACAGCAGGGGCACCTATTATTGGTCCTGGATCTCCTAAGGTTTTAGTTGGGGGTATTCCTGTTAGCACTGTTGGGGATGCCATCACGCCCCACGGTAACTCTCCTCATAGCAGTCCAGTAACCACTACACTAGCTACCCGAGTTTTTGTTCCATAAAAAAGTACCAAAAAACTTAGGTCAGTAATCTACATACTAAGGAAGGAAAAATTATGAAAGTAGTAAAGAACGATAGTCTACAATCATTCACCGTTTATTTTCGCACCGAAAAAGGTGCTCAAGAAAAATGGATGCAGCCGGGGGAAAGTTTAGTGGTTCCTGACCACTACATTACGGAACAAATTAAAACTCTACACCGACGTAGAATGTTTAAAATTTCCAACGCATAGGAGA
>Ga0098054_1001785_pt1 | contig 10541 bp, 13 predicted proteins | sample 16_taG_FD_75048 | JGI IMG/M metagenome (GOLD analysis project Ga0098054, IMG submission 75048) | Marine viral communities from the Subarctic Pacific Ocean - 16_ETSP_OMZ_AT15313 metaG | ecosystem: Environmental > Aquatic > Marine > Oceanic | place: Pacific Ocean | collected 2015-01-18
AACAACTGATGTTGACGAGTATATGAAAGAGGGTTTGCAAACTATGGTAAACTCTATTCCTACGGATATGTTGTTTCAATTAGAGACTACTAGCGATTTTGCAGTTGCTAGTACACCTTCTGTGTCTGCTCCTTATGTAGATACAGTTGGAGATGGAAGTGTTAATGCTAACGCAGGTGCATATACAGATAGTGGAGTAACCGCAGCAGATGCTCATCATTATTGGGATTTACCTGCTAATGTAACTGTTACGGCAGTTACTTTTACATTAACGTGGGCTTATGGTGGTTCTGGTAGTGGCACTTGGACTGCTAGTCATCGTGCAGGTATTACTAGTGATAGTATAAAATTTGCAAATGCTAGTAATTATAAACAATTGTCTAAAACTTATACACAGGGTACAACTACAGACACTATTACTTTAACTTTTGGAACACCTGTGACTACATCCGATGCATCAACAAAATTACTCCTAACTACTGCTATAACTAATAATGGAAGTTTAGGAGATGTAACAATAACTACTGCTCCTACAATTAGTGCAATCACTTATACTTCTCAAGCAAGTGAAGGTGTCAATGTTGGAACAAATAAAGTTTTATATGTAATGAGAGAACACGATACTGAAACTATAACTGATGGTACTAAATTAATGGTAGAATGTCGTGAAGTCCCACCATCATTAAAAGGAAGACTATCAGCAGGTAGTGGATGGCAAGAACAAGCAACTGAAAGTGACCCTGTTTATTATAAGCAAGGGAATAAAGTTCATATCTTGCCTACTAGTTTATCTGCTAAATCTTTAGTTTATTGGGTTAGCGTTCCTCCAACTACTTGGGCAGACCCACTTCCTAGTGCAAATACATATATGAGTGGGAGTATCTTAAAAGAATTAGAACCAATGTTATTATCATATACAGTGATGAGATGTTTACAGCAAAAATTAGCAAAAGTTCAAATTGGTGCTTCAGCATCTATTGAACAAGATATTGCAGATGAAGATTTTGATATAGTACAAGCAAGACAAGTATTGGTTCAAGATTTGACTCAAAGAATTCAAGAAAAAGAAAAAGATTTTCAAACAGGATTAGCATTATTACAACGAGGTACTTATCAAGATAAAACATCTGATGATGTTAAGAGACCTCCAACTTATGCAGGGATAGCACAATAAAATGGCAGCAAAAGCACAAAAAGTAAGAGACATAGTAGGTCAAGTAGAACACGCTTTTGGAAGACAAAGCCATACTTATTTAATGCAATTAATTAATGACGGATTAAATGAGATTGCGAATACTGCTTTAGATAATGTTATAAGAGAGGAAATACCTCTAGAAAAAGATAGAAGATTTTATGATTTAAAAGAAGATTCTATGATTGATATTCATAGAGTAGAGATTTTAGATAGTGATTTAAAGTGGAGAGCAATTCCAGTATCTAGAAATCAACCTGAGATAGGAGATGATATTTAATGGCTGTTAATAATAATACCGCAGAAACTTCTCCTTTTTCAAAAGCAGTTGTTCAAAAGGATATGGCTTATTATTTTGACGATGATAAGATAGGAATACTCCAAAAGCAGACAGATGGTAGTTGGGATAGCATTAAAGAGACTTGTCCTAAAGATGATGGTACTTCTAAAGATGCTTTATGTAGAATACATTATCACGGAAGATATAAAGAGGCTACCTCTTTAGACCAAGAATTATCAGTAGATTTAGGGATTAAACACGGATTGCATAGTGCTTTACTTAATTATGTTCGCCAAAGGTTAATGGAGGACCAAGGCGACCATCAAAAAGCAATTTATTATGGTAGAATGTTTAAAGACCAAATTAGTAAATTCCCTTATAGAAGAAGTGGCGTAAGGGGAATAGTCCCATATTCATTTAAGTAGGAGAGGTTATGGCAACAACATATTATAGCGCAGATGGAAGTTCGGACACAACTGGAGCAGTCGGTGCTTTAAGTACATTAAATTTAAAAGACTCAGAGCCATTAATATTTGGAGATGGTAACGATATTACATTATCTTATGATGGGTCCTCAGATTTATTACAATTTAAAAATTTAGCAGGGTCAGTAGTATGGACTTTAAGTCAATCAGGAACATCGTTTGATGCCTTGACTGCAAATAGTTATACTTTGACAGAATTATCTTCTTTACCAACGGCAGTTGAAGGTCAACTAGTCTATTATAATAATGATTATTATTTAGGTTATCCGTGATAAAGAGATTTAACATAGTAATGGAAGGAGAATGATATGGCTTCGTGGAAAAAAGTTGTAAGTGAATCATCTTCAGGTACTATTGCTCAAAATACGTCAGGTAGTGCAGCAAGTTTATCATCAACACTGGCAGTAACATCTGGTGGCACAGGTTTAACTTCTGCCACTCAAGGCGATATAATATACGCTAGTGGTTCAAATACATTAGCAAAATTAGCAGCAGGGACAAATGGCTACTTCTTGAAGACACAAGGTGGTAGTGCTAATCCTGTTTGGGCAGAAGTATTATCCGATATTGTAGGTGATACAACACCTCAATTAGGTGGAGATTTAGACACTAACGCACAAAATATAAAATTCAACACTAGTAAAGGGATATTAGATAGTAATGGAAATGAACAAATAATCTTTACCCTTGCTGCTAGTGCAGTGAATTATCTCAATGTAACAAATGCAGCAGAAAATGGCGCAGTAATTGTAGAGTCAAAGGGTGGTGATTCACACGTTGACTTGAAGTTAAAAGCAAAAGGTGATGATGCAGTTATAGTTGAGGCTAAAGGTGGATTAGAAGTAAATAATGGACTTGGAACTAGTGAACCAAACAGAATAAGGTTATATGAACCTGGAGATGGTGGTAGTAGTTATCACGAGTTTAGGTCACAAGCATTGTCTGGAAATGTTCTTTTAACTTTACCTACAACCGCAGGAACTTTATTAACTGACAACTCATCACTTGGTGTAACTAACATACTAAGTACATTGAATGGTGATTTAGGTGGTGCTTTTGTAATAGGAAATCAAACAGATGACGAAGGTGAATTTAAAGGACCTTTAAAAGCAAGAACTTTAACTATCACAACAGGTGGAGCAGCAGTTACAGGTAATTCAACTGTAACAGGAAACTTAACAGTAACAGGCGACTTAACAATTTCAGGTAGTACAACTACTTTGAATACTGCGACTTTACTAGTTGAAGATAAGGTTATCGAAGTTGCTACAGGTTCTGGTGGTGGTTCTGCATCAGCAGCATCAGGAGCAGGTTTATTAGTAAATACTGCTAATGGCACTAGAGAACCAGCAATTGCTTGGTTGAACTCTACTGCAACTGCCCCAAATGGTTGGGTAGTTTATCCTGAAGGTGGCTCTAATAAGTTGCCTTTACAAACTGTAGAGCATTATGTAGACGATACAGGAACTCCAACAGGAATGTATACTCATAGAGGTGCATTATGTTACAATGTAACAGATGGTGACTTGTATTATTATGACCATACTTAATAAATAATAAGGAGGCTTAATGCCTTTAATAAATGCAAAAACTGGTGAACGTAAAAAGCCAGAAGAGGATAAGATTGGATTCACAATAAAGGATACTGAATTTCTTTTAAGACATCTTATGGTAAGCAGTATTGACGGAAAAGATATAGAAATGGCAAATAGTGTCCTTACTAAGTTGAAGAAAATCCACGAACAATTAATGCAGAAGATAGTGGAGGTAAACTGATGGCAGGATGGAAAAAAGTAATGACTGCGAGTGGTGGGACATTTACAGGTGCAGTTACTCACAACAGTAATGTTGATTTCGATGCCGATGTTAATGTTGATGGTTCATTAAAATCTCCACCTTCTGCTGTAAGCGTTTCAGCAAACCAATTATATACTCTTGACTTCGCAACAGCAACTAACTTTAATCTTACGTTAACTTCGAGTTTTACTCTTGGTACGTCAAATTCAGCAAGTTGTATAGGGCAGACAGGCGTTATAACCTTAGTGCAAGATGCTACAGGTGGGAGAACTCCTACATTGACATCTGATTGGCAAACTCCTAGAAGTGATGAAATTACATTTGATACTACAGCAAATAAAGTATCTATGCTATCATATTACATTTATGCATCAGGGAAAGTCTTTGTCAATTATATGGGCAAATTCGGTGAACCTGCATAAGTGAGATGGGATGTATAGATGCCAGGTTTCGGATTATTTGAGGAGTATAAATGGAGTACTTCAAAGTCAACGTCAAAGACAACAGGGTATAGCAGAAGTACTGAAACTCTAAGTTCTACTTCCACACAGACTACTACTACTTATGATAGTATTTGGTCAACTTCAAGCACTTGGGCAACAACTAGAAATACTTACGCAGATACGAGCCTACAGACTGATAGAGTCACAATTACTGCTTGGCAAACTCTAAAGGATACAGACACAACTTGGAGTACATCAAAAACTACAACAACAACGTGGTCAACAAGTAAAACTACAACTACCACTTGGAGTACATCTTCAACTATAAATACAGATTGGATTTCTAAGTACAATACTACTAAAGAAACTACAACTACTTATAATACTACTAAATCAACGACTACTACGTGGAGTACTTCTTCTACTACTCAAACTACTTGGTCAACTTCGTTTAATACGACTACAACTTATAATTCTAATTTTTCCACTAATACATTAACTGTTACTTCGTATAATACAAGCACGACTTGGACGAGTGACTATACTACTACTTGGAGTACGTCAAAGACAACTACTACTACTTGGAATACATCAGTAAGTACGACAACTACTTATCAAACAAGTCACGGAACGAGCCATAGCACTACTACATCATATAATACTAGTCATAGTACGACCACTTCGTATAATACATCAAAGACAACGGAAACTTTTTGGAGTACAAGTCAAGGAACATCTCGTTCTACCACAACTTCTTATAATACATCTCGTACTACAAGTTACAATACTTCGCATACGACAAGTTATACAACAAGTTATAATACAAGTAGAGGTACTTCTCACGGAACTGCTCATAGTACTACAACGTCTTGGACAACTGATTTCCAAACAGGCACAAGTAAAAGTACGACTACAAGTTATTTCACTAATTATACAACTACTTATGGCACATCACATAGCACTAGTAGAACTACATCGCACACTACATCTTATACTACAACTTGGCAAACTACAGGTGGTGGAGGAGGATTTTAAAATGGCTTGGCTAATGGGAACTAAAATATTATTAAATAATTCAGAACCTAATGAGACTGATAAAAGGTTAAAATCTATACACGATATAGATGACCCTAATGGTTTCGATATGTGTTATGCTTGGTCTATGGGTGATTTACCAACTGCTTTTATTGCAAACGATAATTATGATGATACAAAAGACGATTGGGATTCATATAAGGATTGGTCAGTTGCAAATACAGATGGATTTACAGAATCCTTAGATAACTACATAAGATTTAAATATTATACATATCAAACTTATACCCAGTATAATAAATTAACACTTGCAGATGGAACTATAATACAAGGAACTGATGGAGAATCTGCTCTTGTAAAAAAAGATGGTGTATATAAATTTTGTAAAATACAAGATTTAGTTGCTGATGATGTTCTTATTAAGTATAATAAGGCAGAAACTACTGTTACTACAAATGAATTATTAAATATTGTGGATACTTATAATGGTGCTTATACTCCACCTACTGGAGGAACATCTTATGCTGACTTTGTTTGGGAGGGTGTCCCAGACGATGCTGTGAAGACTCGTTCTGCTATTCCTGTATTACATATTGGATTAAAACCTGTTGACGTGTATTTTATAGAAGGCTATTGTTTCCATAATTCTAAAAGAGGGGATGTAGATTTATAATGGCTGCTTGGTACACATCTAGAACTACATCACGTAGTACAAGTTATTCTACTTCTTATAATACTTCTTATAATACTTCTCATTCAACAGGGCATAGCACTTCTAAGTCAACGACTACTTCCTTTAATACGCTTACTAGTAGAGGTACGAGTAAATCCACAATCACTTCTTACACAACAAGTTATACTACGACCTTTGGGACTTCACACGGAACTTCTCATACAACTACTTATGGAACAAGTCATACAACTACGTATGGAACTAGTCACGGAACAACTACATCTTGGACTACTAGTTGGAATACTTCTAGAGATACTACTACAACGTGGGGTACTTCACATTCTACTACGACAACTTATGGAACTTCTCATAGTACAACTACTTCTTATACAACATATTATAACACTAGTCACGATACCACAACTACGTGGAGTACATCTAAAGATACAACTACTACGTGGGATACGAGTGTATTAACATCAAGAGATACTTTATCAGTTTTTGGAACAAGCCATTCTACAGCCACTGCGACAACTACGTTTATAGAAACGTCTAAAAGCACTTCTACAAGCAAAAATACATCTTCTATGACTACAACAACTTGGGATACGAGTCAGAGTACAACAACTACTTTTGAAACATCCAAAACTACTGTTACTACTTGGGAAACGCAGACATTAACTTCTACTACTACTGCAACGACTTGGGATACAAGCAGTACAACGACTACCACTTGGGACACAAGCCAAGATACCACCACTACTTATAATACAAGTTCTACTATTCAGACATTAAAAGATACAAGTAAAAATACTACAACTATATGGACTACAACTTGGTCAACTGAAAAGGTAACTACTTGGGATACAACGTCTACGTGGAATACTTCTAGGGAAACAAGCAAAACTACTACGACTACTTGGTATATTACTTTAAACACAACTACTAGTTGGGATACAACTACAACTTTTACAACTACATTTACGACTAGTTGGTTCACAAGTTATGCGTAATTGACTTTTAGTGTATTTCTTTAGTAAATTCTCCTAAATAACTTAGGAGTTAGACTTAATGGCAAAAAGAAAGAAGAATAAATATAGTGAGGCTGTAAACAAAGCAGAGATGTTTGAATATGGTGCTACTAAGAGGAGAATAGGACCACTTAGAAAAAATAAGATTCTTGATTCACTAAAACCTGTTGAAAAGTATTTCACTAAATTGATGTCTAATTATGAGACCGAGTTCTCGTATGATATTATGGCACAAGAAATGCCACATTTTGTTACCATAAATTACACAGAATACGCTACGTGCTTCATAATGATGCCTGTAAACTTAGAACTAAGAGAAAGGCAACTTATACACGCATATCAGTCACAACGTCCCACAGACGACTATTATGACTATTTTAGGGAAATTGTGCTTTCTAAGGATGCTAATAAGTATACAAAAAGAGAGACAAGCGATATAGAACCTAGAGAAGTATTGTGTGTATTACCAGGGTCCAACAAATTAAAAGAAAGAACTTGCTTAAATAAGTTAAAGCATATTGCAAGTGAGCATAAAGATAATTTCTACTTTAAACCTCATCCTATAACACAACACGTATTTATAGGTGAATTAAAAGATATGTTTGGAGAAGAAAATATATTACCAAGAGATTGCAATCTTTATGACTTCTTACCACGTGCAGAAAAAGTATACACTACTCATATTAGTGAGTCTGCTTTGTATTCTGCCGTATTAGAAAAAGATTTTGAGCCAATGGATGTATATAATAAGATTGAACACGGGTCCTTCTATCATATAAATAGTAATTTATTTAGAAACCAAGTAAAAGGAAGAAGTCATAAAATTTGGATAGAACAAGCCTTTTCAAGTTTTCAATCTGGCGTCATCAATCCTAATGTTGACAGAAATTGGAAGAAGAAGATGGAGGAATACTTAGCCTATATTCACGAAGAAAGAGATTTGTATAAGAACTGGTACATTGACAATCGTAAACCTAGAGGAAAGGGGAATCCAATTGTCTAAGAAAACACCAAAAGTAAAAAGAGTAATCGTAACACCTGATAAACATTTTCCATTTCACGATGCTCCTGCTATAAATGCTTTATGTAAAACAATAGAACTTGTTAAGCCTGATGCTTATGTAGATTTAGGAGATGTCGGTGAATTTGAATCAGTTTCCCACTGGCAGTGGCGAAAAAAGAAACGTCCTCCTCTCGAATATCAGTTACCTTCTGTTGATAAAGAAATTAAAGAAGTCAATAAAGGTCTTGATATTATAGATAAATCATTAGCAAAGGCTAAATGTACTGAGAAGTATATGCTAGAGGGGAATCACGATGATTGGCTAAATAGATTTGTTGAGGAGAACCCATATCTAAAGGAATATACCTTTAGAAAGGCTATGAAACTTGACGAAAGAGGGTATAAATATTACCCTGCAGGAAAATTTCTTAAAATAGGCAAACTTTATATGTATCACGGACACCATTTCGCAGGTATTCAGCATACAAGAAATCATTTGCTTAGATTAGGATGTAATATTATGTATGGACACCATCACGATTTACAACAAAGTAGTGTAACTCACGTTGATGGATGTAAATCTGCTTGGTCAATTGGATGTTTGAAAGATATGTCATCTGAAAAGAACTCTTGGCTAGGCAACAGACAGCACAACTGGTCACACGCTTTTGCTATTGTAGATTTCTATGGAAATGGGTATTTTACAGTGCATATACAACAAATAATTGATGGAAAGACCTCTGTATGGGGGGATGTAATTGATGGGAATGTAAAGTAGAAAAGAGGTGCTATGAATCCAGATGAACTCCAGCCACTTATAGAAAATCTATTTGGTAAACTGGTTTGGCTTGTGTTCGGTTATCTGGGTGTAAGCATTTTTAAAGGACTGATTCTTAACACCTATGAAGGTTTTATGATTTTCTTAGGTAATGACTTTAATGCAGATGATGTCGTATATTTAGGTCCAGATGAAAGACCTGCAAGAATTGTTCGTATGGGAGTCAGAAAAACTGTCTTCTATATGAAAGATGACCAAGATAGATGGTCTATTAAAATGGTTGTTCCTAATGAGCAACTAAAAGAAATGGTTATTAAAAAGTCATTACCTCAAAACGGAGGTAAGTTCAAAACTAAAAAAGGAGACGAATAGTTATGACGACATTTAAAAGAATGGTTATGAACAGTATTAAAGATGCTGCTAACAACCAAATGAAAGACATCAATAAAGGTATTGAAGACCTTATTGACTCTGATGAATTTAAAGAGAGTATTGCCACTAAAATTAATGAAAAGATTGATATTCCTTTCGTAGATGAAAAGAAAGAGCAAATTTTCTTTGAAAAATGTGTTGATTTAATCGCAGATACTTTACGTAATATATTTAAGTATTAAAAATGTCTAAGCAATTAGCCCCATTAAATAGTTTTGATGGTGGTCTAAATACCTCTACTAATGAGAGGGATATTGCAGACAATGAATTTATAGCAGGTAAAAATGTAGATTCATCTGTAGTAGGTCGTTTAAAAAGTGTGGGTAAATGGGCTATTTTCTTTGATGGTGGAACTGTAGGCGATACTGCGTTAGGTGCAACTAATACTGTGGCAGGTTATGGTTTAGGTATTCATAATGTAGATACCGATACTGCACACGCTTCAGTAGATGGTAGGTATATACCTATATTTCATCCTGATGATAGTAATCCTAAAATACATATCTATCAAGAACCTATTGTTGGTGGAGATAAGGTACAAGCAGATGTAATGGCTCTAGACTCTACTACTCTTGGGAGTGGTAATGGAAATGCTACATCAGGTAGTAAAGTTGATTATTTATCTATAGATGGTTCTTTAACAGTATTTAGTCATAGCGATGATTTTGCACCTCAAAAATGGTACTATTTAGAAAATAATAGTGCTACTTATTTTAATTGTGCAACTCAAATTGATTCAAGTTCTACTGCTGATACTGAAATTGAGTATAACCAGTCAAGTATAAAAGGTTATAAGCAAGATAATCAATTTGTACAATCTCCTTTATCTAATCAAAGTCACGTAGCAGTTAGTTCAGGCTCAAGTCCTGGAGATGTGTCTACTAGTTTATTATCAGACCATAATTATGTAGGTTTACTTATACATAAATACGACCAAACTTCTGCAACTATTACAGGTTGGGGAGATGGGAGTGCAACAAGTAGTCAATTATATCATTTTTATGCTAGTTTTGTATACGATGGGAATCAAGAGTCTTTAACTAGTGAAATAGGGACAGCAACTTTAGGTGGTAATAGTGGTGGAAGTGGACATAATGATTGTTCTTTTATAGGTGTAACAAGACCTAGAGCATCTACAGATAGTGGTACAATAGGTTGGAATCCAAGAATTACATCTGTTAGATATTATTACAGAAAAGCAGATGCTGATGAAAATATATTGTATTTTATTGGTGATTATCCTACTAAGTCTACAGAAACAAATGATTTTGTTTGTAAAATGGGTACTAATAATAAAGGTTATGCCTATTTAGCAGGAGATAGTACAGGAAAAGGCTTAAATGCATTTAGTGGATTTGGAGTTTATCACGAGACTCCACCTTTAGTATTTAC
>Ga0098054_1001786_pt1 | contig 10537 bp, 10 predicted proteins | sample 16_taG_FD_75048 | JGI IMG/M metagenome (GOLD analysis project Ga0098054, IMG submission 75048) | Marine viral communities from the Subarctic Pacific Ocean - 16_ETSP_OMZ_AT15313 metaG | ecosystem: Environmental > Aquatic > Marine > Oceanic | place: Pacific Ocean | collected 2015-01-18
CCCTCTGCGCTGATGGTGAATATGTGTATCTTACCGGTGATATTAACACTAATACGACCATGAGCGCTGGTATTATTGTTATTCGCATGGTTGGCGCAGTCGCGACTGATATTTCGTTGAGCTAGTAATAATATAACGGAGGCAACATTATGAGAATTAGAACAAATAGAACACAGCAGCAGCCCGAGACTAAGACAAAGGCAGCCCCTAAAAAGGCAGCCCCTAAAAAGGCCCCAGCCAAGAAGGCTGTCAAGCCCAAGGCTGCACCAAAAGCAGAATAGTTAATAACCTTATTTAACTATAAACCCCGTGTGATATCTTTCATACGGGGTTTTGTTTTATCTAAACTAATTACTATGTGTTAGGAGAATATATGAATGGCAAGTACAATTACAAGCGCAACATTGAAGGTTGTCATATCTGAACAGATCATTCTGAACGGCAGAGATCAGGGCTCCAAGAATACATTAAGTATTAGTAGTGTAAACGAGGTGTCCAAGAGGATTACCACAGTAACAACCTCAAAGCATGAAATACTTAGTTTCTCTGGTACAATGGGAAAAGGAAACTATATTCTTGCAGATATGAGATATATAAGGTTTACGAATCTCGATGACACAAACCATCTGTTTTTGATCTTTAAGAACGAAGACAATGATGAATTTATAGTGAAATTGGATAAGGGCCAGTCTTTTATTTATAATGGTGACTTGGCCGGTGGTGATAATGACACCATGGAGGCGTTGACCGCTGGGACTGCCAGTGTCAGCAACGTAGGATACCTTCTGAATGTTTCTGCTCAGGCAGATACAGCTTCCTGCGATTTAGAAGTATTCATAGCAAGCGTATAAGGAGAGATAAATGGCTAAACCAACACTTACACCAGCTTCCTCAACAAGCACTGTGATTTTAACATCCACAGGAAGTATCGCTGTAGTGGGGAATGGAGCAGCTAACCCAACGCATTATCCTCTTGGCCTCTATGTAGACGCCGATTCCGAGCTATATGACATGAATTTTGTTAACGGAGCGTCTGATCAAGTTGCTCTTACTTACAAAAAACTAGGCGGGGATGTTCTTGACATAGAACTCACAGTTGGTAATGTTTATGCTGCTTACGAAGAATCTGTTTTGGAGTATTCTTATCAGATAAATCAACATCAAGCTAAAAATATTCTTGGTAGTGCCTTGGGGCAGTCCACGGGTTCTTTCGATCACGATGGCCAAATGATAGGAGGAGACGCAGCCGGCTCTAACGCAAACTTAAAATATCCTAAATTTAAATTTACGTATGCTCGCAGAATAGCAGATGGCGTTGCTGAAGAAGCTGGATTTGGAGGTAACTTAACTGAATATTCGGCGTCTTTCTCCTCCTCTGTAGGTCGGTCCACTTATGATTTACAGGACATTATTTATAGTGCGTCACTAAACAATGAGGATAATGGCAGTGGAGACCCAGTTCCCTTCAGTGGCCTTGTGGGTAACAACAAGGTTAGGATAACAAGAGTCTTCTATAAGACTCCAGCCGCCATGTGGAGATTCTTTGGCTACTATGGTGGCATCAACGTTATTGGCAATATGATGACCTACGGTCAGTTTGCAGATGATTCAACATTTGAAATTATTCCTGCATGGCAGAACAAATTGCAGGCAATGGCATACGAAGATCATATTTACACTCGTATATCGCACTATTCTTACGAGTTAGTAAACAACAACTTAACTCTTTTTCCAAGACCAGACAACAGAATCACTGATAAGTACTGGGTTAAGTTTACTATTGAGAGTAATGCTTGGGAAGATGATCCAGATGGTATTAGAGATTCGGGTGTTGGAGGGATCAACAACCTAAATTCTCTTCCGTTTGATAACCTTCCTTATTCTAACATCAATGCAATAGGCAAGCACTGGATTAGAAGGTACGCCCTTGCTGTCTGTAAGGGAATGCTAGGCCAGATTAGAGGTAAGTTTGGTGGTGCGATACCAATCCCTGGAGACAGTGTTACTCTAAACTCCGCAGACTTACTGGGGCAAGCAAAAGAAGAAAAAATAGCTCTTATAGAAGAGCTTAAGAAGATTCTGGAGGAGACTACCTACTTGCAGTTAATGAAGAACGACGCTGAGCTTCTAGAGGCCACAGGAAAGATCCTGGAGGAGACGCCATCTCCTATATTTGTGGGATAAACTATAATGTCAAATGAATGGACACAACCCGAAGCTCCTCCGCCTCCTCTTTTTGCTGGAAAGAAGGAAAGAGACCTTGTAAAACAGGTTAATGATGAAATAATAGAAAGAGTCGTTGGCCAAACAATAGCCTATTATCCAATAGACCTAGAAAGAACGTATTTTCACGATTTATATGGCGAAGCAGTGCAAAAAACGTTCCTACCGCCGGTAAGAGTGAACGCTCTTATAGAATACGAGGGATTAAAGACCGAATATGGGAAGAATATCGGTCTTGACAAGACTCAATCCATAACTGTTCACTTTCACAAGAGAAGACTCACAGAAGACCAAGATTTATATGTTAGAGAGGGGGATTTTGTGCTGTATGGAGATTCTTTATACGAAATAGTCACCTTAGAGGAAACAGCATTGCTTTATGGCCAGATTGATCATAAGCTAGAGATATCAGCTAAATGTATAAGAGCACGCGAGGGTCTATTCGATGCCACCTGATCGTAAATACACCAAAGTTAAAGATGCAAACGATATATTACAAGAAATTAGTATAATGCCGTCTACTGTAGAGACGATAGATAGGGCATTTTTTAAATATCTCGATGAAGAGCTGAATATATCGGCTAAAACAAATAAGGGATTTGAAAAGGTCCCTGTTTTGTGGGTCTCGGCAGAGAGAGCCTTCCAAATTAAAAGAGATAAGGGCCTTAGGGACGATAAGGGAATTCTAAAGCTCCCTATAATTACGGCCGAACGCACGGGGATGAAAAAGGATCCCAACATGAAGGGCGTTGCTTGGGCCCACATACCAGAGAAGAACGACGAAAGGGGCGGATCTGTGGTTGTGGCCCGTAGGATAAAGCAGGATAAAACAAGTAATTTCTTAAACGCCGATTCCTACAGGAAAAAAGGCTCCCTTAGCGCGGCTACGGTCGGTGTAGGGCAACTAAACTTTCCTTTTGAGAACCCAGGCAAGGTTATATACGAAACAGTTACAATGCCTTTACCAACATACGTTGTAGTGGATTATAATGTTGTTATAAGATCGGAATATCAGCAGCAAGCAAACGATATCGTCACACCTTTCATCACAAAGACTGGACAAATAAACAATTTTTTTATTGAATACGAGGGTCACAAGTACGAAGGCTTTATACAAGAAGACTTCAACCAAGAGAGCAATATTGCCCAGCTAAATGACGAAGAAAGAATGTATGAGACAACAATTAGTATTAAAATATTAGGTTATTTGATTGGCGAGGGGCCGAACAGAGAACGTCCGAAGATAACAATAAGGGAAAATGCCGTTGAAGTAAAGATTCCAAGAGAACAAGTTATTTTTGGCGATATTCCAGACTTTGATTCGACTAGATCGGTTGACCTGTTTTATAAAGAGTAATTTAGGGCTTTGCGTAATTAAAATACTATTTATTACGTAAAGACATCTATTTAGGAGACCTTACCTTATGGCCGAAAGAAAGTTTAGATTTGTATCGCCCGGAGTTTTCATAAACGAAATCGACAACTCCCAGCTACCCAACGACCTACCCGATGTTGGTCCTATTATTGTTGGTCGCGCAGAACGTGGTCCCGCAATGAGACCTGTTAGGGTTGGGTCTCCATCTGAATTCGTTGATTATTTCGGCAATCCAATTCCAGGTGGGCGCGGGGATGATGTCTGGCGTGATGGAAACTATGTTGGTCCAACTTACGGTGCTTATGCTGCTATGGCATACTTAAGAGCAGGAGTTGGCCCGGTTAATTACATCCGTCTCCTTGGAACACAACATGCTGAGGCAACCAGTAATTATGCTGGATGGAAGGCCGGGTCAGCAGTTCCTACCAACGCTACAACCACTAATGACGGGGCGTTTGGATTATTCTTATTTAATTCAGCTTCAGCAGGTATGATAGACACAGATGTAGGGAATGGAAGGTTGGCAGCCGTTTTTTACACGGATAACTGCACTGTTGCCTTGAGCGGAACTAATTCGTCTCCTGCGGGAACTGCTGACGAGGGAACATTAGGCTTTATCGCCTCGGTGGGCGCAGGGTTAGAATTTAAATCCACCATCAGCGACGGCACAAGTACCTATACAACTACTTTCAATTTTGACAGGAACTCCTCCAAATACATTAGAAAAGTTTTTAATACCAACCCCCAGCTCCAGGGCGGTTCTGGTCCACACACGGTTACAGGAGACGTACCTAACTTGGGCAGTAAATACTGGCTTGGGGAGACCTTTGAAAGGTTTGCCACCACCACTACAGCCAACGATGCCACAGATGGCTTCATCTCGGACACTGCGGCCGGGAAGGTATACGGAATTATGGTTCCTCTGGCATCTGACAACACCGCAACCAATAATTACAGCTATAGACATAGAGGGTTCAGTGACCCAGAAACAGGTTGGGTTTTTTCGCAAGACACCTCAACAAACTACTCTGGATTTGACGCTCAGACGAGAACACAAAATCTTTTTAAAATCAAAGCTCACAACCATGGAGAATGGGCGGCTAGATCGCTAAAGATTTCTATCTCTGATATAAAAGCTTCTAGAAATGATATAGACTCATATGGAACTTTTACAGTCCAGGTTAGAAGTGCATCTGATAGTGATAACGTTCCGGGAATAATCGAGCAATTTACAAATTGTAATCTCAACCCTTCGTCTGAAAACTACGTAGCGAAGAAGATTGGCGATAGGTATATGACTTGGGATAATACGCAAAAGAGACTTCGTCAGTATGGCGAATTTAACAATATGTCTAAGTACATTTATATTGAAATGAACTCTAACGTATCCGACGGCACAGTAAGCCCAGGGTTACTTCCGTTTGGCTTCTACGGGCCCATCAAGCCACAGGACTTTACTGTTTTCTCGGGGAGCACAGCGACGTTTGACTCTGGTTCTACAAGTATAGCCGGCACGCAGATCGTTACATACGCTACGGGAAGTTCAGCCCTGGCGGGAGGCATGGCAGCAGACAACGTGGTAGCTAATGCTTTCATGGCAGTCGCTGCTGCTGAAGCGGCCGGCAATGAATTTACAGCTTCTTTCCTTTTCCCCCAAATCTCCACAAGAAGAAGCGCGTCAGACGGGGGTCTCTCAGACCCCACAAATGCTTATTTTGGGATTCAGACTACTCTTAGCTATGATAGCAAAAGACACGACCCTGGGTATGTTGATTATCTAAGAGCATCTCCGGGTAGTAGTGCAGCTTTCACCCCAACTGGCAATACAAAGACGGAATATTCTTTTATCTTTACCCTAGATGACATTAGTGGATCGCAGGGTGTATTTGTCTCTGGTTCGAGAGCGTCTAACACTTCATTATCTGCAATCAATTCCTCACACACGGCAGCTCTAGATGACGGGTATGATAAATTTACAATGCCACTCTGGGGTGGGTTTGACGGCATTGATATTCAAGAGATGGAGCCGTTCAACAACGTAGACATCGCATCAGATTCGACTGAAAAAACAAGTTACGCCTACTACACCGTCAAAAGGGCGATTGATACTGTTGCTGATCCTGAGTTTGTCGAGGGGAATATACTTAGTGTCCCAGGTGTTTGGCAACCCCTTGTAACAGATCATGTGATTGCCGTCGCTGAGTCTAGAGCTGACTGTCTTGGAGTTATAGACATCGAGAATGTTTACACCCCCAACACAGAAACGACAAATACATTTGAAAATAGGTTAGGCTCTGTCACAACAGCGGTGAACACACTAAAGGATAGAAGAATTAATACTTCTTATGCGTGTACTTTTTATCCATGGGTCCAGATTAGGGATGACATCTCTAACGCGACTATTTGGGTCCCGCCGTCTGTTGTGGCAATTGGAACGTTTGCCTCCTCGGAGGCAAGAGCAGAACTCTGGTTTGCTCCTGCTGGCTTCACCAGGGGTGGGCTAAGTACTGGTGCTGGCGGGTTCCCTGTTCTATCTTGCACTGAAAGGCTGCGAAGAGAAGACAGAGACGACCTTTACACGGCTAATGTCAATCCAATTGCTACATTCCCGAGTGAGGGCATCGTGGTCTTCGGCCAGAAGACATTGCAGGTCACACCAAGTGCGCTTGACCGGATTAATGTCCGTAGGCTTATGATTTTCCTCAAGAAGAGAGTATCCAGGATTGCTTCCGGTATCCTATTCGACCAGAACGTCCAGACTACTTGGACGAGGTTTAAGTCAGAAGTCGATAAGTTCCTTGGGTCGGTGCAGGCCAGGTTAGGCCTTACGGAGTTCCGAGTGATTCTTGACGAGTCAACTACCACACCTGACTTGGTAGACAGGAATATTCTGTATGCCAAGATTTTCCTCAAGCCCGCCAGAGCAATTGAATTTATTGCAATTGACTTCTTCATAACAAGAACTGGGGCGTCTTTTGACGACTAGAGATAAAAAAGAGATATAGGGAGTAACTGTGAGAAAAATAATTACAAAAGCAAGACTAAAGCAGATTGTTAAAGAAGAATTATCTACTATTCTAGAAATGAAGAATTTGTCTACTTCTGAGCAGGAGCGACGGAGAGATTCAAAAATAGCTTTACAGCCAGAAAAAGAAGTTATTAAAAATGGACTAGAGTTACTACTGGGCGAAATGGATATGGGTCTGTGTGGAGATGTTGCAAAAGAGTTTGAGACATCTTGTAGAAAACTACAGGATTCTGGAATTAAAAAATTACAAAACTATCGTGGTTGCATGGATATGGTAGAAGGGGCGACGAGAGGAATCCCCTCTTGCGAAGAACTCTACGGCTCTTATGAAGAAGATATTGATTTTGATGACCAGGGACAAAAAAGAGATATAGACACTAATTATTAGTAGATTGGCAAAGGGAGAAACAAACAAATGAGTTCACAGGGCTTTTGGACCACAGTTGCGAGCGCAGCAGACCCAAAAAGAAAATTTAGATTTTTGGTCACTATCGGGTCCATGCCTGATGGTGCTACTTGGTATTCCAAGTCTGTTACTAAACCCACTATAAACGTAGGGGAAGCAGAGCACCAGTTTCTAAACCATACCTTCTATTATCCTGGCGGTGTAACCTGGGATCCGGTTTCCGTTACCCTTGTTGATCCTGTAAGCCCTGATGCGTCTGCTAACCTCTCTAGAATACTTCTTGAGTCGGGGTATAAGCCTCCATCTGATATAAACGACACTACTACAATTTCTAAGAGTAGCGCGGTTTCTGCTTTGCAGTCTGTCGTGATACAGCAGATAAATTCTACAGGCACACCAGTTGAGACCTGGACTCTTCATAATGCTTTTATTACAAAAGTTGATTATGGTGGGGACCTGTCTTATGGCGATGATGAGCTTGCCGAATTGTCCGTTGATTTTCGCTATGATTGGGCCTCTATCGAGACCTTCTACAAAGCCGATGATGGACCGAATAGGTCCGGTGGTGGAAAAAGATATTGGGTGCCAGGCACAAGCTAATTTTGACATAAGCACTATATAGTGTTAGAGTGTATAACAATTTGAGGTGTTAGTTGGCTAGAAGAAATAACAAGAAGAGGGTTGCGGCCCCTTCTGCTGAGAGCGTTGCTCCGCCGCCCATGAGGGCTGATGTAACTTTTGCAACTCCAACAGAGTTTGTTGAGTTGCCTTCAAAGGGAAGATTTTATCCTGAGGGGCATCCCTTACATAATGTAGAAGAAGTTGAGATTCGGTTTATGACCGCAAAAGAGGAAGATATTCTATCTTCCTCTATTCTACTAAAAAAGGGAATAATGCTTGATAGGTTTATCGAGAATATTCTAATAGATAAGTCTGTTAATGTACAAACTCTTTATTCTGGTGACCGCAACGCAATTCTGCTTGCTGCTAGAATAACTGGCTATGGCTCAGACTATGATACAAGAATGTCGTGTCCATCCTGTAATACTGTCTCTGACTATACTTTTGATCTATCAGAATATGGGTTAAATTATGCAGAAGAGGTAGAAGATCTCGGTCTTACACTTACTTCGGCAGGTACATATACTCTTGAAATGGAGAAATCTAAGGTACATCTTGAAATAAGACTACTAGACGGAGAAGACGAAAAGTATCTTACCAGGATTACCGAAAGCAAGAAAAAGAACAATCTTATGGAAACACCCCTCACAGATTTGTTAAAAATGATCATTGCTTCGGTTAATGGTGATGATAGCCGTTCGACTGTAGAGAACTATGTTAATTCTATGCCGGCATACGACTCTAGGCACATAAGAAAGATTTATGCACAGATTAACCCAAATATTGATTTAACTAAGAATTTTAATTGTCCAGCCTGCGGTAAGACTACGCAACTGGAGGTGCCGCTGTCAGCGGACTTTTTTTGGCCTAAGTGAAAAAGAGATTGAGTATGTTTACGAGGAAATCTTTGCCTTAATGTACCGAGGACATTGGTCTTTTGGAGAAGCCTACAGTATCCCCACAACAATAAGAAAATGGTTTTTACGCAGGCTTCTCAAGCAGTTTGAAATAGAGAACAAGGCATTAGCTAAGGATTAAGTCGAGCTATATAGCTCGACTTATTTGTTTAAACACTAATTAATCATATAGGAGTTTATACACAATGTCAGATACTGTCCGCCCCACATTGGCGGGTACTTCTCTCCCGACACCATCAGATCTTCAGTCTATGGTGACTCAACTAACAAAATTGACGGCCATTGTTGCTGCTTATGATGAAAATGCCGTAAGTGCTGCGGAATCTGCTGGCAATCTCGGAATTGCCATGGGGGTGATGGAGGAGGCATCAAAAAAGGCTTTAGTGGGTGCGGTTGAATTTTTTAAGGGCATTGGGCCAGCAATCAAAGCATCTGAGCAATACGATGGCGTAATCAACAAACTTATTGGATCGATACCACTTGTGGGAACCGCTTTTTCGGGTTTAGTCAAGGACCAATATGACGTTGCAGCTTCTTTTAGTAAGGGCACTGGGACCGGCGGCAGGTATGGAGATATGCTTCATGGTCTAGTAACAGCGACGGCTGGTCTTGGCGTGTCTAGTGAAAAGACAGGAGCAGCAGCAGTTTCTCTATTTACAGGATTTACTGATTTTACAATGCAGACTGAGAAAGGTCGAGGAGAGCTAGCCAAAACTGTGGTGGAGTTAGAGGCTCTTGGTATGGCTTCCGAGAGTACTGTCCCATCGATACAAGTTTTGAATAAAGCGTTTGGAATGAACAATGATCAGATTCGAGAGACTATGCTTGGTATAGAGGCTTTTGCGGATGAAGCCGGTCTTAATATCAAGGATGTTACTAAAAGATTTCAAGAACAGATACCCATTTTTGCTGTTTATGGTGATAACGCGGTAAGCACATTCCAGAGATTAGAGGCGGCCACGAAGTCTACTGGCTTAGCTATGAAAACTATGCTACAAACAGTTGAGGGCTTCGATACATTTGAGGGAGCCACTAAGTCTGTTGGATCGCTAAACCAAATGTTGGGTGGTCCGTATCTTAACGCAATAGAGATGGTTCAAGAAACAGACCCAGTTGAAAGAATAAAAATGCTCAAACAAGCTTTTGAAGATGCTGGTATGAGCGTTCAAGACATGGGCTATTATCAAAAGAAAGCTTTTGTGGACATGCTCCCAGGGATTGGCAACGTCACTGAATTAACAGAATTATTAGAGGGAGATTTTGATGCCCTCGCGGATACGATAGGAGAAGTTCCGAAAACAGCACAAGAGATTCAGGCAGAAGCATTTGCTCAGATGACTCCAAGGGAACTTTTTGATGAAGCCATAGAAACAGCCGCTAGGTTAGAAGGTTTGATCCCCCAGGTTCAGGCCCTGACTGCCGATAGTATGGAGGAGTTTACGAAGAATCTCGTTAAAAACTCCGGAAAGTTTGGCGAGGTTGTAAAGGAGGCTTTGACTGGGATGGGCGAAGCGCTGGGAAATGAATTCGTGGAAGCATCTAGGGGCGGAAAGCTCGGAGAGGCTGTTATGGGGGACGGTGGCTTTAATATAGATGAACTGGGAACTTTGCTGGTCACTTCACTGGACTTAAAATTAACAGGTTTTATGAAGTCAGCAACCGATCTTGCCGAGATGGAGGACACGGTGAAGAGGAAGGAAGCCCTCAAGAGGATAGAAGGGGATTTAGGGAAACCAATAGCAGATGATCTTAGGGCCGCGCTCCACGATAATAAACTTCAACCGCATGAATGGAGATCGATTTTTGAAGCAGCAAAGGCCGTATTTATTAATGTTTTCGACTAACAGAGGAGAGGGGAAATGGCTAGAATAGAATATGATCCTACGGATGCATTAGAAACAAAAGGGCAAGTCTTAGAATTTTATCAGACTTTCTCAGGCGCAGAAGTATCTTTTAAGGCATTCTTA
>Ga0098054_1001792_pt1 | contig 10517 bp, 30 predicted proteins | sample 16_taG_FD_75048 | JGI IMG/M metagenome (GOLD analysis project Ga0098054, IMG submission 75048) | Marine viral communities from the Subarctic Pacific Ocean - 16_ETSP_OMZ_AT15313 metaG | ecosystem: Environmental > Aquatic > Marine > Oceanic | place: Pacific Ocean | collected 2015-01-18
ATGAAGAAGGCGAGATGCACGAACAAGAAGAAATTGAGTTCTTTCAGACCTTGTTGGATACTGGAATGATCTTCAATCTTCGAGGACACTATCAACGACAAATGGATCGATATATTGAAAGCGGATTGGTGGATAATGATTAGGAAAGACGAGAAGTCAAAGCCGGCCGTAGGAGAAAAGTACATGTACAAAAAGAACACTGAAGCCTTTAAGTCACCCTATGATTATGCGGTACATCCTGCGTACATCACATCGTATTCCACACCTCGTCAATCGGCACATCTCGAGAATCAGGCCATCGATGAGGCTACGCTTATGGAGCGCGGAACTTCTGTCGAAAAAAGCCTCCATGAAATTAAGGATGTTGAGTCCTACATTCTTGACAAGGCCGAGAAGCTTAATGAGCAAGCCCAGCGTGAAGGATGGTCCTTCTGGACTGTACCTAGTACTTTAGGTGCCGAAGATTTTGATTCAGCCTACGAGTATGAGCTGTCTCGAGCACGGGACCAGTATAGTGACTGTTATAAGGAGATTCACGGTTTCCGTCCTGGGTTTGCGCCCCACCTAAGGGGTCTTACGCTAAATGAGGTCGAAACCTTAATCTCTAACTTGTATGATAATAGTGAAAGGCTTGCTCGCTAATGGGCCTCCCAGTTAAATCCAAATATCCTCCAGGACTAATTGTATCGAATGGCAAGAAGTATGCCATCGGGGGCCAGCAGTGGATTGAGGTCCCGATGAATACGACGCTGGAGACTGTTAGCCAATACTTGGTCTACGAACGCCCAGTTCGAACTGTTGAGATCTTTTCCGTTAAAGGGAGTCGAGGAAACATATATGAGGTTCGCCACAACTTAGAAAATGACGCTTGGTTCTGCACATGCCCCGGGGCAAGGTTTCATGGTAAGCATTGCAAGCATATCAAGGGAACCATAAGTGCAAAGCCAATATAAAGAACCTAAGTATATTGCTCCCTACCTGGGCATCGACAGCCATGATATACCTGAGGTTGGAGATCTTGTAGCTAGATATAAAACTGTAGGAATCGTCACCGATATCGATGAGTGTGAAAAAGGCGGTGCGGTACAAATTATATGGTCTGACTCATCAGATTTTGAGTGGCATGGAAACCCATCATGGACTCACCCGGAAACTTGTTACTTGGTGTCACGTAGAGAAAATAAACAAAATACACTATGAACTTTTTCTTCTAGGCAAGTATAATACGCGACATGAAAGAATTAATTTCAACGCATGTTTGCAAGTCGCAAGATGTCGGATTCCATGGTAACCTCTTCGGAGGCACTATGTTATCCTGGCTGGATGAAGCCGGTGCAGCGTTTACTGCGCAAGTATGGGGTACACCGAGAATGGTAACCAAGTCGATCAGTGAGGTTATCTTTCATAAGCCCGTTAGGCCGGGGCAAATTATAAAAATATTTGGTGATGTAATTCACATTGGAAACACTAGTATAACAATAAGGCTTGAGGCCCAGAGGCATAGCGTGGTAAACGGTTCAAAAAAAGACGTCTGCTCACTTGAGATGGTATTCGTCAGGATTGATGGCGATGGTGAGCCCTGTCCAATTATCAATGTTAGAAAACCATATGATGGATTAAGAAATAAAAAGAAGGATAAGCAATGAATTTGATTGGCGTACTTCTTATGGGTTTCACGTTTTTTTCGTGTTTTTTTATTACTACTTTGCTTATAGGTCAGGTATAATATTATAAATGTCCAACAGTGTTTTTAGAAAGGGAGACCTTGTCCGCATATATGCGAGTCGATGCTTTACCTCTGAAAACGGAGGCGATCTTGAATTTCCACTTTTTTCTCATTATAATGATGATGAAGGCATAATTAGCGGGATTATACTCCTGACTAGTCAAGAAAAAAAACTAAAGAGGCAGAACGACCTGCTTTCGGGTCATTTAGACCCGCACGATGACTACACAGTCGACAAATATCGATTTACGGACCTAGGTAAGGATCATTATTTCTTTGTAACCAAGGCTCGAGCCAAGCTACCGGGTACAATCTCGAAGGTCGGCAAAAATTACTGTACAATTCTTGACCCCATCTCCGGAGAAGATGAGGTTTTTGTTTTAAAACATTACCTAGAAAAGGTCTGTTGATGTCTATAGTGTTTTTCTCTTCTCTGGCTGGTTTTATTATCGGCCATCTTGTCACTATGATGATCGTGAGATACCGAACATCACCAATTGGGGATTTAACGTGGTTGAAAATTATTCCAGGACAAAAAGAATGGGAGCAGATCCAAGATCAAGATGAATCACTTAGGATTCGTCGAGGCGACAAATTAGTCGTCGGATATGAATTTGTCTCCTTAGATTCTGGAAAATTTACAGACTTGCGTGACATTACAAAGAATCGGTTGCTACCGTTTCATGATTGATTCAGTATTTTGGACTAAAGTTACATCTTCAATTTGAGATGTTCCAAAAAAACCATCCGACCAATAGACGTGTACCGAATCAATTACGGTCAATATTTTGTTAATACCAGCTGTAGTATAGTAGACTGCGGTAACAATTCCCACTGTACGGTCAGCTACTCCCCATTCGGCTGATGCTAATATTTTCATTTTGCGTGGCAATAAATTACTACCAGGTGGAGGAGAACCTGGAACCTCAGACCATGGTATATTTGGAGTATAGCAAACTAGGTCTCCTACCATTACTACATCCGTATAGTTGGTGTTTTTGTTAGATTTTAATCTAGATTTTTCTCGACTCAAAAACATATTATTAAGTAGCACACGATGAAATTTATACAATTAAACTTACTGCGTTATTTTAAAGGGATGCATTATTTTCGAAATATATTGTGTACACTTGCCAATTTGATACAGGAAACGAAGAAGCACTTCATGATCCGAGGCCTTAATAAAAATGCAAATAGAACTTCTTAATCACGCAGGGTATCTCTTATCAGCTGCTGTTCTAGGTGGAATTATTGGTGTTGAAAGAGAGATTCATGGTCAACCAGCCGGGCTTCGGACCCATATGGTTTTATCCGTTGGTGCAGCCTTAGCCGCCGTAATATCAATTTTATTTACACACTATTTGTCAAACCCAGTAGCACCCGGAGACCCTGCTAGAATTGTAGCACAAGTAATAAGCGGAATTGGTTTCTTAGGTGCAGGTGCTATTCTTAGGTATGGTATCAATGTAAAAGGCCTGACGACCGCTGGATCCTTATGGACTACTGCGATTATTGGTATTGCTTGTGGTAGTGGTTTTATAGCCTTAGCTGCATTTACTAGCATGTTGGTTGTAATCATATTGTGGGGTGTTGGAAAATTAGAACACACGCTTATGAAAAATTACAAAAATCATACATTGCAATTTACCTTTTCTGATCGTCCTGGTTTGATTGAAGATGTAAAGTTTCGTCTCACAGTATTAGGAATAAAGATCATCTCAATAAATGCTAGCATGCCAAATAGGGAGACAATTAGTCTTTCCCTGGTTGTTAGAAAACCCCTAGACCTAAAAATGGATAAGATCATCAGAACCATATCAGACGCCCATGAAACGAAAACTGTAAGAATTGCTGATGCTGGCTAAGACTGAATACGAAAATTCTGCCCAACATATCTACGATATACATAAGGCACGTGAAAAATATTGGGCTAACAATGCCCTTATTAGAACGCCAGACCATAATTTTGTTGCTTACTATATTAGCATATCAGGTCCTGTGTTGCAAAGTTTTTACGTAACTAATGCACTTGATAGAAAGTTCTGGCTAAATAAACTATGCGTAACTTTTAAGATTACAGAAAATTCAAGAAGGTTATTGGGGCACCATTGTCCAAAGAAAGTTATTGATAATTTAGTAGGTATCTTTTTTCCTGCATTGGGAGAAAAACTTTACATCGATGGTCGACTATTGAAAGATCCGCAGCCTACGATAAATGAAATCCTAGGGGATACATAAGTGATTGAGGCCGGTTTATACAAAGTTATAAAGTTTAATTCTGTGTAAAAAAAACAAGAATAGTGTATGATATATGTACACCTAAACAAATAGAGGAGTTTAGTATAGTGAGTGATTTGTATAATATTAATTGGGATGGATCTGTCGATGCTAACTTTGATATCGGGCAGATGCATATGTTACAAGAAGCAGTGAAAATGTTGACCATCAAACTTAGGCGAGACCTTTCCTCTTTTAGGGTTCGTGAAGTTGTACAGGGTTTACAGTATGACACTGAAATGAAAAGAAGTATCGAGGACATAAGCGTTCATCTTCATTCTGCTGAAGATTTGTTAGAATTTTTGGAAGAGATAAACGAAAAGAATAACATGTAAGGAGGTGTGATGCCGAGCGCATGCACAAATAAACACGGAAGCTGGGCAATGCCAGGTGATCTAGTGAAAGTAAAGCACACAATTGCTGGGCAGCCAACGAATAGTTCGGCCATGGCCATTGTTCTCGATACTAGGAGGCCTAGCCCGGTAACTAAGAATGAAAAGACACTCCTTGTTTCTATCAATGGTGAAGAACCTGTCTGGCGTCGTGGTTCTTTTTTTGAAATTGTAGAGCGTAGAAATGAAACAGGGTGATTTAATTCGGTTTGCTATGCCGCTTGAGATTAATCACCACGACCGGTCGTTAACCCGCTTAACACATATCGGAATATTGATAGAGCATGATAAAGTCTTACAAAGGGCAACTGTTTTATATCAAGGAATTTTGCACAGTGTTCATCAAGCATATTGTCAAAAAGCAGGAAAGAAGGATGGATTAGAATGAAGATAGGCACTAAAGTTAAGTGGGTTGCCCCAAACGCTGAAGATGTTGGGTTAGTTGCTGAAACTCCTGAACATTTTGGTAATACAAGCAAAGAATTTGTTTATGTAGTATGGGCAAAAAAACCATACATGAGTGGATTAGTTGAAGTTAACAACAAGTATCTTAAGGTTGTAAATAGCAGCATATAAATAGAGAGCAATGAAACCCGGGGACCTTATAAAAAGAAAAATGGATGGACGTGATTGGTACGCACTTGTTCTAAGCTGTGACCCTGTTGATCCTAGTGTGAGTGATTATTGGCAAAGAAACAAACACCTAGATCCTATTATGAGCCGGCTCGAGCCCGGATTTGAAGGCCAATGGCTAGAGATGTTATGGCTTGATAATGCAACCTATGATTCAGGATGGTCTGGTGCATTCGAGCTCGTACAGAGCATTGAATGATAAAGGTTGGCAGTATAGTCAGAATATCAGATCATCTCAATCCACCCTACCCAAATTTTACACCCATTAAAGATCCAGAAAAATTAGGTACCGTAATATTATCTCGAACCGTAGATTCCGATGACCCGGGCATGTCGTCCTGGCAAAATCGATTTTTTGACGTACCGGATGTACGGGTTGATGTTATGTGGTCGACCGGAGAAATTTCTGAAGGATTTTTTGAGGATGAACTCGAGGTCGTTATTTGACATGCGCAGTAGTCGCTTCGGTTTGAAAGTTGGTGACTTAGTAAGATATAAGAGGGAACACACAGGTGTTTCTAAAATGTCACAAGATCACATGACCGGAATTATAGTTAACATTTCCAAATCGCATCTTGCGAAGGGGTACACGGTGGCACATGTATTATGGGATATCGGAAAAGTGTGGAACGCATATGAAGACAGGTTAGAGGTTGTTAGTGATTGATGTTTCAATAATATACGGGGTACTGGGTTTTCTTTTTGCATCTTATTCGGTTATTGCGAATGATAGTGCACAGACATTAGGTACTTTTATTGCTTCTAACAGGGAGACGAAGTGGTATTGGCAGTGGCTCGTCATGTCGAGTGTATTAGTGGCTACGCTAGCCTATGGGTACATGAATGGTGATATCGCTCACGGTCGACTAAACCACATACCTCTACCAAATGAGTTTCAATGGTACCATTTAGCCGCACCTACGTTGCTGTTGGTACTCACAAGGTTTGGGATACCTGTTAGCACTACCATTTTGACCTTGAGTGTATTCTCCACTGGATTCGTATTAGAGAAAATATTACTCAAGTCAGCTATGGGTTATGCAATTGCTGCTGTTGTAGCCTATGCTCTTTGGGCCGTTTTGTCCAAGCACTTAGACGAGAAGGCTCCTGTATCGGAGGAGAACAAAAAGAAGTGGAGAGTAGCACAGTGGATTGCTACCTGTCTTTTGTGGCATCAATGGTTAGCTCATGACATTGCCAACGTCGCTGTATTCCTACCTCGTGGAGAAGCACTACCTCTGTGGATGTTCGTAAGCTTTGTTACTATCTTGGTTATTGGCTTGTCGCTCCTCTTTTATAATCGAGGAGGAAAGATACAAGAAATAGTATTATCCAAATCAGGCACGAGGTTTATGAGGTCAGCAACAATTATTGATCTGGTCTATGCACTCGTCTTATGGTACTTCAAGCAATACAATGATATCCCAATGTCCACAACCTGGGTCTTCGTTGGACTACTCTGCGGAAGAGAGTTGGCAGTTTATAGAAGTTTTATAACTGATGGCAAGGAGCAGCGGGTGGTTTTTCCAATGCTCATATCTGACTTCATGAAGATGATGATTGGGCTTGCTTTAAGCATTATTCTGGTCTGGTTTATTAGCTGAGGTATTAAAATGAAAAGTGGAGATCTTGTTAGATTTAAGAAGTATCGAGCCAGTGGCGAGAAGCCTAATCCTGCATATGGTCATTTTGGTATTATTATTGACTCACGTCCGATGTACCCTCGAGGACTTCAAAGTGAGGAACATGTAGTAACAGTGCTTTTTGCAGACTGGGGACATACGCAGAAATTTAGTGAATATGACTTAGAGCTAGTTCGGTCTTCAAGGCCAAAGTCTAGACTCTAATGTTCTTACGGTGTCAGCTAAAATTCTTGCATATGATCTTGCGCCATTACGGGTAAGATGTACACCATCTCTACGTAATTCTGGAGTTGGAGTATAGTCGCTGGGCCTAACAATCCACTGTGCGACTGCTCCATCTTCCTCAGCAACACCCCATAGAAAATCTATATTAGGTTTAAATATTGAGGCTGGTATATTGTTTGATCGATCATTTCCGCTAAGAGATATTAGAATAATATCAGCTCTTCGACTAATGGCTCTCCATTGCCAGATTCTAGATCTCCACATTCCCGAGGTCCAACCTCTTCTACCGGCAGCGACGACGCGATAATTCATTCCGAGATCTCTTTCTAAGAAACGAACTAAAGGACTTCCACGCTCAAAATGACTATCACCCATTGCCATTACACGGATCGGTTCCGGCATGCATGCAGCAAGTTCATTATTACTAGATGCATTTGTGGGATAAAAAACTATCAGACAAGTTATAATAAAGATTATAAACTTTGTTGTGTGTGTCACAATTTAAGTAATGTAAAAACCCAAATTACATGTAATAATATTTATGTAGTATCGTGAAACTAGTAAGAGATAAGATAATACAAATCATGCAGGAAAAGGGCTTAGACCCAAAATTTTCTATTGCATCTGATGAAACTTACCCTCTGCTTCTTGCAAGAAAGATGATTGAGGAACTAGAAGAGTTTATGCAGGATCCTTGTGCAGAGGAAGCTGGGGATATGTTAGAAGTTGCTCGAGCTCTCTTTTCGTCCTACGGCATTACAATGAGCCAAGTTAGCTGCGCAGCTAGCAAAAAAAAGCAAGAACGTGGTGCTTTTGGTTCAAAAATTATTCTTCTAAAGAAAAGTGAAGATGAGTGATATTGATTTTCACTCTCAATAAGGTAAAAAAAGAATATTTTCTGTGCAAAATTGCCGCTAATATGATATATTAGAAAATGTGAGGGGCAATTACCCCCCTTCAAGGAGTCTGCCATGGCAATCAAGTCAATCAAGAATCGAACCACCACCACTATTGAGATCGATCTCACCGGACCGGCCGGCAATGCATTCAGTCTTCTAAAGTTAGCTGATGACTTGGGAAAGCGCGCCGGCTATGACAAAGATACAAGGGAGCAGATTCTCATGGAGATGAAGCTGACTGACTATGAGGGTCTGCTTCACACTTTCGACCGCGAGTTCGGAAGTTTTGTAACCATGTGGCGATAGAGGAAAGTAATGAACCAAAGAAGCCCCCGTATCGGAGATATGATTATTCGAAAGATTTCCCTTCGTGAACACGTGCAATATACATGGCTTGACCTTAAAGACAATTATACTGGGCTGGTATATGAATTCTGCCCTGGTAGTGCTTTCGTGTTTGTTGAGTGGACTAATGGGGAGGCACCCCCTGATTACAATAGTCGATATGGGTATAGCCCAACAAACATCCATAACCTTTATCGTGAGTTTGATATCGTTAGGGATGGGAAATTTGTTTCATGAAAATTGGTGATTTAGTTCGGAGAAAGCGCCGCGGCTGGTTAGCAATAATTCTTAAGGTTTATGAAAAAAATAAATCGGCAGAAATTATGTACGCTGACAATAATTGTCGTAATAAATTTGACCGCTGTTCAATGAGTTTGCTTGAGGTGATAAATGAAAGTCGGTAATTTGGTCCAGTGGAAACACCCATATCATTTGCATGCGCATCCCCTATACCGATTCCCCAGCCCAGGCTCTCTAGGGTTGGTGGTAGAGGCTCGCCCTGCTCGATATAGTCAAGGCCAACGACGCGGCCTCACTGGCAACTCCGAGTGGTGCGTTGTGTGGTTTGATAGTGTTCAGACCGGTAAATTTAACCATGAATATTGGTATAATTTCCTTGACATTAATCAAGGTGACTTGGAGGTAATCAGTGAAAATCGGTGATTTAGTACTTTGCACTTTTCAACCAACCACTTCGCACATCGATCCAAAAACGGAACGTGCTATGCCTATGAAGCATACAATTAAGGGTGAGATTGGTATTATTATCGATCAGCACGTGCCATGGCACCCAACTGAACCGAACACACATGGATGGCACCGTGTTTTGTTTTCACACCTAGGGTACGAGCACAATCTTTCTTCGAATGGAATTGAGTTAATTAATGAAAACTGAAAAAAAATGGATTGATGATACAGCTAAACAGTACATGGACGATAACGCCCCAGGTACTCTTGTCGAAACTGCGAAGTGGTGTATTTCCCCCGGTTGTTTTGGTACGATTGTTGGTTTCAAGTATCCCACACCAGACAAGTATCCTATAGCCTTCTCACCTCCGGATGATGGCGGTGATGGTATGGTCGTTGGAATTGATGATATCTTGGCAGAGGTCCTAATCGATGGAAAAATTAAGAATTATCATCCGGACGATATTAACATCTTGAATACCTCAGCGCGCAGCAAGCCACGTCCCGGATCCGAGTGGTACCACTGGCGGACTGAGTCTTAAGAATACTTAATTATCAAATTTCAAAAGAGAGAAACATCATGGCAATTACAGATAAAAACCCTAGCTACAAAAATGAAGCCGAAGGCAGAGTCCGCCATTACGCATTTAACTGGGTAGGAGGTGGATACAACGACGTTTGGGCTGCTAACGAATATGAAGCTATTATCCTTGCAAATTCCTGGTTCAATATTTACTCCGGGAATTGTAAGCCACTAGTGGTCTCTGAAGGAAGCGTAAAGGATATCACCGGCAATGAAGCCGAATACCACAAATCACTCCCGTTTTGGGACTAACAGTCAAACCTTAAAGGAATAACTAATGAACAATAATGATCGCCACCAATTAACCCTCACAACTCGTCAACTTGAGCTTCTGTCTAATGCATGTCGATGGTATATTACCATGGAGCCAGCATGGGCTGTTACTAACCGAAATGGGGACAACGTATCGAAGGATATTGTTAACGAAGCCCATAAGTTAATTAAACTTTTAAATGATAGGACTGTCAAGGGAAAGATACTTGACTCCTGGCCAGGAATGTAGAAGAAATGATTAAGAAGTTTTTTAGATTTATGTCAGATATTTTTGCCGGCGGTCGGTGCTGTACAGATTGCAATTGCTGGAATTCATAACATGAATATCGGTGATTTAGTAAAAATAAAAACGATCAGCCGTACTAGAAGAATCGGGTTCATTACTAAGGTGAACACCAATGATCTAGATCGCGATCTGCCCCAATGTTATGTAATGTTTCCCAAAACAGGCACGGGTGATTGGTATCGTCTTTCAAGGGTTGAGATAATTAGTGAAAGTTAATCTAGATAACATCGATAGCAATGTCGTTAAGAATAATGATACATACATCGTAATTGATAATACAGTATTGAATGGACTAGTAGTATCTAAGACTATTCTTCACCCTGGTAAGGAGACCTCAGGTCATACACATCCAGGTCAGGAAGAAGTTTATCAATTTATCCATGGGAATGGAAGGATTCAAATTGATAACATTACTGAATCGGTCTCGGCTAACGATATTATTCTTATTCCTGATGGGGCTTTCCATAAGGTCTTTAATGATAGCAGTATTGAAGATCTAGTATTTGTTTGCGTGTTTGATGGTAAAAGGAACCACTAGTGAAAGTCGG
>Ga0098054_1001795_pt1 | contig 10508 bp, 4 predicted proteins | sample 16_taG_FD_75048 | JGI IMG/M metagenome (GOLD analysis project Ga0098054, IMG submission 75048) | Marine viral communities from the Subarctic Pacific Ocean - 16_ETSP_OMZ_AT15313 metaG | ecosystem: Environmental > Aquatic > Marine > Oceanic | place: Pacific Ocean | collected 2015-01-18
AACTAACGCCCCGCTATCAACCATCTCCTGCTGGAGATCCATCATCTTGTTTCTGAAATCTTGTTTGGATCTTAACTCTTGTGCTATCTCCCAAGCTTCATCAAACGTGAATGTGTGCTTTAAACCTAGCTCTTCAGTTTTTTCTACGAATTGTTTTCTTAACTCTTCTTTAGATAAAGGTTCATTTAAAGCTTGTGCGTCAATATCTTCTATACTCATTGTATTTAATTAAATTATACTAATATAGTTACACTTTTACATGTTTATTTACTACTTTCAAATACCTCTGCAGCTACACTGAACAATTCCGCTGGATTAGTTATATCTGCATTTACCATTTTCAAGCTAGCATAGTAACCCACAGGGGAGTTTAAGTTAGCTTTATTATCTTTGCTAAACAATATAAATTTATTAGTCAACCCGTTCAACTCATTATAACCAAGAGTGGTGTAAGCTATTATAACAGGGGCTGAACCCAAGGGATTCTGTATTTCCCTTATATCTCCGATCATAACTATATCGCTGTTATCAACCGAAAATCCACCGGACGTAGTTGTCGCTACGTAGTAAACGGTATCCCCGACTTGGCAAGATACATTTATAGGTGCTGAAAAAGTTAGTGTTGCTAGCGCCATTTGTTAAGATTTAATGAACAGTAATATATTCGTCAAGGTGAAGATTCATGTAGCCATCTGAGTTTATACTAGATATCTGTACGTAGCCATCCACCTTAACCTGCTGGTTGGTAGGACAAGTTGCAACCACGTGGCGGAGTTTAACACCCGTGTTACCACCGCCAAATTCATCATACTCAGGTAGAGTAGGATCATCTTCTGGCCAGCTGAAACTTAACACGGTATCGTTTGCAAGTGTTTGATTCGTGGTAAAAGTAACCGTTGTAGCACTTGTTTTCTCCGAAACTCTAGTATACCCGTAAGCTGGATCATCTACTAACCCCTCACCAGTAACCATCATGCCAGTTTCAACACCCTTAGCGTCATCCACGGTTACAACGGCATCATCGCTATGACCAACTTGGTTGACCAAGGTTTCTATATTAGAGCTTAACCCGCTTACAGACGCTCTATAGTCTATACCAGTTCTTAAAGTAAAAGTGTGAGAATCAGCACGGTCTATAGTTAAACTAAATGGGATTAAAGTGTTAGCCTCGACAAACTGTAATTTAGTACCAGTAGGTATAGTGCATACGGCACTTAATGTTATATTACCTCTTCGCGTGTCTGCGACCGTAATTCCTGAAGGTATAGTAGTTGCCGCGCCGTTAAAAGCGGACATTAAAACCATACCATGTTTAATACGCTTGTAATCACCAACCACCACCAGCTTAGTTGAAGAAACACCACCTGTTCCACCCACAGCAAACACTGTTTCACCCTGAGTTGACTGTGCAGAGCTTCCTTCATATAAAGCTGGTCTACTAAAAACAACGGTTGGGAGAGGGTCTTCAAAACTGGCTGGAACTGAAACGATAGGTCTTATAGTTAGTTTTCTAACTCCACGGTGGATCATAATAGCATCCCCAGGTACCGTTGGCACTTGAGCGCTTAATGAAGCGGGTTGCCCAGCTGTAGCGCTATCAGTAGCCTCTATAGTTACGTCATACCGAGTATCCGCCGCTACTGAGGGTAGTGACACCGTGTGCAAGCTTAAACCACTAGGGCTTATCTTACCGACCCCGTGAGCCGCTGCATCTTGGAAAGCGTTTGTAGTAAAGTTATAATATCCACCCGTAGACTCTGTCACCCCAGAGGTTGTAGAGGTTTTTTTCTGTACGTAGATTTTATATGTAGCACTGCTCGCGCCATAAACTTTGATAATACCTGTGGCAGGGCCGTGCGCTATATTACTAGGGTTTACCACGCTAGTTATATCATAAACATCGTCAGGTACTGGGTCACTTTTCATTTGATAATTAACTACAGCTTTGTGACCTAGGTTAGCCATCACCGCCTCATCTATTAGCAATGAGCTATCTTGAGGTGGCGTGTAGAATACCTTTGCTTTAAAAGTTTCAATATGATTTGGTTGAGAGTATGTGATATCTGTTATCTGACCGATGTATGAATCAGTGTATCCATCAAGATTTTCAAATGTAACAGATGGTGCAGCTCCACCACCCATGTAGTATTTCCCAGTTGCTGCTTCGAATTGTATTTCAACAACTTTAGTAGACACCTCATTCTCAACAGCCCCAGTGTGACTATTTATCGTTGGGTCACTAAAGTCTATATTAGCGTTAGTAGTTGAACCTGCTTCCACCACGGTTTTGGTTACACCTGTTATAGTAGCCACTACCGGATCTACTTGAAATCCCGTACCTACAAAACTATATTGAGTTTTCAGATAGAAATCCCTGGTCTCCGTGACAGCCGCTGTAAATTTTTCATCGATATCTATTTCATAAACAGTATCAGCACTGGGCCAAGCTTCACTATCGTCAAAAAGCACCGCCACTGAAACCGTGTTGCTTGGACTACCCGCTACACCCGTGTCTGAGAAAGTGACACTAGTTATTTTAGCTGGGGTTGTTACGTTTGACTCTGAGTCAACAGTATAAACTAATCCAACTACTGAACCGTATTCGCCTAACTCAAAATTAGCGGCTGATAAAGGATATCCACTGTATACACCGTCTATTATAGAAGAGATCTCAAGAGTGGCTATAGTACCACCTGGTATTGAAGCGTTAGCCACAGCAGGTAGAGTCGCCGAGCTGCATGTCCAGTGAGAAGTCTCAACTGCTTGAACTTCTGATGCATCCCAATCGGTATTATCTAAATCGTTTTGAACTGTGATAGTTATACTGTTACCAAGACCACTAGTGTCGTGAGCTATAGAAGCTACACCTATCCCTTGCACTGAAAACTCTCTCTCATCTAAGTTACTTAGAATTGTAGTTTCCCCAGATGGATACCCGAAGTACTTATCTTCCTTATTTTTAAAATAAACTTGCCCACATGTTTGTAGGTTGGTGGTCAGGTTGTCTATATACCACCCATTCTGAGCGGTTAAGTTATAGTACTCGCCATCAGTGAAATCTTCAGTCCCCAATCCTTCAGCTGAATCCGCCTCGTCAGCTACCCCAGACACCCCAGTATAAGTGGATGCGTTAGAACTTGAAACAAAAGCGGGTATACCTTGCTGAGAACCCTCGTAGTTTATAGTCATAAACTTCTTAACTATCTCAGGTTGATCATTTAGCAGCAGCGTTATATCAGAGTTTGCGGCTACCCCGTAGAAGGTATTATAAGCTTTACCAGCGTAATGCTCCCATATACCTCCGTTATTAAAAGTGTAATAATTATTATTTAAACTCAATCCACTCTGAGGGTGGAAAGACTTAAAGCTAATCCAACCTTTCGATATCTCGCTATACGAAGCGGTCTTACTGTCGTGTGGCGTAGGTTGGCTTGCTGTGTATTTTTTGTACGTACTTAAGTTATACTCTTTTTTCCTATCGTCATAAGTCCCTAAACATCTCCATATATTCGAGCTCATTAAGTCTGAGAAATAATCCTTCATCCCTGTTTCAGATATAGGTTGAATACCATTCTCATACAAAGCTAAAACACGACCCTTAATAGAATCGGTGAAGTAGGTTGTACTAGGTGTAACAGCTATAGATTCAGGATTCTTTGATATTCCATAGTCGCCTTTATAAGGCGTTACATCTCCTACAACTTTGTTACTAGCTACAAGTTGAGGGTTACCATCAGCATTGTATAGAGCATCCTTATTAGTTACCCCTCGTAATACTTTGTCCTCACAGAACATGACTAACCTAGTATCTCTATTAAGTAGAGCCTGTATGCTACCGTATATAGGGTTAAGATCTTTTGTTATCTTCTCCGCCGCTATAAATTGGTTTGTGTCATTTACCCCAGAGTTGGAATTATATATCCCCGACCAAATCAAACCATGCTTACGTCTCTCTTCTTTTACCTGTTCACCAAGCACTGTAGATGCTTTTACTCCGTTATCGACTTGAGCCGTATTGAAATCATCACGAACCCTGTCTGACTCCACTCCGTTACCAAAGCACCAACAGTTATTCCAATCTAAGTATTGCTTTTGAGAGAACAACTTATGATCACTATCAATAGTACCTGGACCACCCTGTAGAGTCATTGTACTAGAACTCGCTGTTATATCACCAGTGACCACCGCCGTTAAAGAATAGTTCCCTAACTTAGTGAAAGTCATAGTATCGTTACTACTTATCGGTGTAAGAGCGCTAAGCGCTGGAGTAAAGGTAAGGGTGTTTCCGCTAGTCCACGCGGTTACAGTGTGCTCCACAGACGCACCCGTGCTACTGTAAGCTTGGAAAGTAGAACCAATAGGTATATACTCTTCGTTGGTGCTTGAATTTAACTCTAAAGGAATCAAACCGCTAGCTTGATAGTATATGTCTAACTCAACGCTTTCTTTAGGCTCTGTCTCCCATATAGCCGGGTTGTCGACAAAACCGCCTTTCATAGAGGCGTCTGTGAAACTATCTAATATTTGTATAGCGTCATATGGCCCAGTGAAATCGTGTCTAAGAGCTCGTCGGTAATTATCAGAACTCGCGTCAGGGGCGGAACTATCCACGGCCGTGAAGGCGGCACTACCTTCTACAGGTTCATAACCCCCAGTACCTGTTGTTGGCGAGTAATATGAAGGGCCCATAGAACCTATTTTCGGACTAACAGTTAGAGTCCACCTTTGCCTAAGGTTTTCAGGCATATACTGATTTCTATGTTTACTAAGGTCCGAGCCCCCCGAACTCGCGGTTGTTCTGAAGTTCCTAATCCCCCATACACCAGTAAACCTAGTTGTTCCCGGTTTAAAAGTAGTAGCATCACTATACCCAGCTCCTTCTTGAGCGGTTAAAGTTCCACTATGTATAACGTTAGCGGATCCTTGAGGTACTGTTGTGTCGACATCATCGGGAAAGTCAAGACCTGTAATCGTAGGGAATGGATCCCCTTTTACCTCGTATACGTGTTTGTCAGGATCTCGAGCAAACCTAAACTTAGTACCCGGCACAACCAAAGCGTTTATGAATTTTCCTGCTAGATGAAAATGGTCGCTCTCTGTTTCAGCTCCCCATCCCTGGTAGAATTGCTGTAGACGATGGAAAAACGGGTTGTGGCTGGGGAATCCATGGCTGTCACTATGGTTACCAAGACCAGACCAAGATATATCCATGTACGATACGTCACTTCCACCGAAGTGCCATATACCTCGACTTGGTTGGCCGTAATATTTGTTCATGTTACCAAACTCTCCATCCCCCGCGCCCCAGTCAGCCACAGCTTCAGCGTTAGACAAGTTGCTCTGATTCCACATATCGCTCTCACTGTCGCTATACCAGTACGGTGGAATATCAGAACTTGCGCTTGTATTCATCCAATGTGGAGGATGAGCCACCCTATCGTTATACATACCCGGAGCATCATTATCATACCCCGTCCAACTGAAAGCTGTAGCCGCATCGATGAAGAAACTAAACTTACCTCTCACTTCATCCCAAAACTGCTGTGAATCCCCTAGATTTCCAGTATCATCGTTTAGAGCATACAGTGGATTTTTATCTATTTCATTCTGAGTAGTCACCCCTAAGCCAACCGCGACAGAACTCGCGCTACCCACCGAACCATTTTCGTCTCCCCACCAGTATGCCTGTTGGTTTAAACCACTAGGCGCAGAGTGGTGCAGGTGCTCCGTAGGGTGTAAGCCGCTGGCAGTGATTCTTCTTTCAGTAGTAGTGTAGTCATAACCTGGTGTGACAATAGGGTTTTGACTGCCAGTCATGTTATCATAAGCACCAAGTTGGTTACTATTTAGAGTTTCAGTATCCCACTTTGTTTCCCCGTTAAACGGGTTAACTCCCTTGTAACCATTGTTGTTTAAGTAAGCTAACTTCCAGCTATTAGAAACAAAATAATCTTCTTGTTGACCTATTAAGACGTGCTTTTTTAAAGTCTCGTCACTAAGTATTTTAACAAAAAATCTACCGTCAAACTCAGGTCTATTCTCCACTTCATGCTCTATAAGCTCAACAGATAGGTCGCTAATAATTGTGTTATAAGTACCATCACTTGAGGTGAAGGATATATCCTCATTAAACTTTTCAGATATCTGTATTCTATAGTACTCACCCATATCAGCTAAACTAGCCACTTCATACGCGTTTGATATAAGCCCTTGACCATAAAGTCTTATATACAAAGAGTCAGGCGTTGATATATGTAGCCTATCCCCAAATGCGTTCTCAAAAGCACTCTTCGTGATTACCACTTCATTCGTGTCAACTAAAGGCCAACCAAGTCCACCCGCACCCACTACTTCTTCCCCTGCGTCTAAAACCCTACCAAGAGGTTTTCTCTCTGTTTTAATGAAGTCTGGCGCTTCATTTTCTATAGCTAGTATTCTATACCTAGCTTTATCCTTTATAGCGGTGTTAGTTCCATGCCCCTTCTTTAATACAATAAACGTCTCATTATCTAGTTTATTTCTCTCTGACGAGGGGAATGATATCCATACATTACCATCTGAAGCCGTGTACCACCTATCCATAGCCATCGTGTAGTACTCTACAGAGGTCTCTTTTATATAGTAAGATAAATACTTAGCCCAAGTTGGTATAGAAGACTCCGCATTTATACTACAAACCAACCTGTTCTTAGTATTGGAAGCATCCTTTTTTACACTTATAGAGGATTTCTTAGTTGTAAGTACGGGTGTTTCTCTGCCATAACTATCGCTATAAACCACGCCAACCTGATATTTACGCATCGTCTTAACAGATGGGGCCGCGTAGTTATAACCAGCTTCTTTTAATTTACTCTGCTCTAACTGCAGTGCTATAGCGGCCTCTTCTAGTACAGTGTAGTTTTGTAAATAGTTTCCATATATTAATCTATTAGCACTTATCTCCTGTGCTAAAGCCTTTCTAGGGACATTGTCCCATGGTCGTAAGATTTGATTAGATGGAACTACCGCGTGGATTATATCTGTTGTTATCTCAAACTCCCCTCTCTTGTTTGGAAAACTAGATAAATCAGGCCACTCCCCTCCATTGGCCTCTTGCTTCTTTATAGTCTTAACAGTATAAACCGTTGGTTTACCAGACTCCTTATATAGCAAATCTATTTCAGCTACATCTTGTGGCATCGCCTCCCGACTACCATAGTATCCTTTTAATTTCAACCCTCTAAGTTGATTAACCATACCTAGATTGTAACCCTTTTTTGGTAGGTAGTCATACAGATCTGGTAAGAAAGCTATTTGAGACCACGGCGCGAATGTTGAGTATTCACCATCTTGATATTTATACCTGTACGAGAATCTAGGAAACTCGTTCTCAAATAAAGGTCGTTTATCCTCTAGCTTGAAGTACCAAATTAAAGAGGTTGTCGGTAGATCAGAACTTATAGAAAGTAATCTAAGTGCAAATCCACTTAAGTATAATACGTTAGGGTCTGTTACATCTGAAGATATGACTTCAGCTCGGATATCATAATCAGTAAAGCTATTCGGAGATAACGCGTTGTCTGATCTTGAGATAAGAACGATATCTCCAACTCTATAGTCAACCACAGAATCAAAAGATGGTAAGTTAACCTCGTCGCCTGGTTCTAGTAAAGCGCCATCACTTCCTACAAAAGTCTGTTGATCGGTACCATCAGACAGTACTGTTGTTACTGGGTTTTCAACCCCCGCCGAGTCCACTCTCTCCCCTGAGGTTCTGTACATCTCAAGTTCCAGCGGTTGCGAGGGAGCCTTCTTTATTACAGTTACATGCTGTTCTTCAATAAAGACATGTAGCGCTCCATCTAAAGCTAACTCAAGTTCGTTATCTATATCAGCATACGCAACCTTGTTTTTAACTAACCTGGTATGAAAATGATCGTTATCACCAATAAGAGGCGTGTCAGCTCCAGTTACAACTGTTCCACCAGTGCCTGCTATAGATCTCTCTATGCTTATCTTCTTAGGTTCAAAGTGATTGTCTGTCCAAAATATAAAATCATCTAAGACGTTTATACCTGTAATTAAGATATTCTTAGAGAAATTCAAGACACGAGGAGAAGTGAGTACAACATCGTCAGCGTCAGATAATCCGTGAGCTTGATCTGTTGTGATTTTCCATTTACCGGGATCTGCTACGTAGACAATACCCGCCACTTTAACGTTAGTATCCCCTAAAGTCATACCAACTCTAATACCTGTCTTATTGGTAGTCCCAGCCCCAGCATCTAAAGCTATATAAAAATTAGTTGAATCTTCTGGCACGCCTGAGACAGTCGTAGAGCTGTGGTATATATCTACAAAAACGTACTTAGACTTCTTAGTTACAGTATCGTACTGTAGTATATAATCTTTTCTTAAAGCTAATAAAGTGTTGTCAGTAGATTTATCACCACCGGAAACAAAGGAGTATATTTTATCTTTATCTGGAGCTGCTACGCTAGCCACACAAGTGGAGGCGCTGTGAGGCCCCATTATATTGGTTGCACCCGCGTTGTATGTAGCGGTTAGAAAAAGACCCTGATCTATATCACTACGCTTTTCTGTACCTAATATAGACTGTACAGTACCCACCTCAGATCCCTCTGATGTAGCTATCTCTACATTATTAGCATCTCGATATTGACCGTTAGGAACGATACGCTCGTCCATGTCTTTATTCATCTTAGCACCTGAGAAGATGCGTTTCAACTCTGCCATACTTTAGTGTTTAATTACTTTAGAGTTTCCTCTAAGTACTTGAGTTAATTCTTCTAACTTTATGTTAGATAATCTTAATTTAGCTTTTCTAGTTTCCGCAAATCTCTCTTTCTTAATCTGGGCTAGTAACCCCGCAGGAGAATCTTTACGAGCTAGTAACACCCCGTAGAGTATATGCTTATATATAGCTTCTTCCGCTAACTTGGGTATTAAACTTTGAGTAAGATCTATTGACTGATCTGTAGGACTTGTAGCAGCGAGACCATCACTTATATATCTTAGAACTACAGTCTTACCGCTTATATTAGAACTAAAGTGAAACTTACCAGCGCTTTCGTCTATGAAAAAACTACCGTTAGCCTGAGCGTGTTGAGGGTCTATTCCATATCTAGCTCCAAGTAGGTTGCCATATAAGTCATCCACATTATCTGCATCCACTGAACCTATGTCTGAAGTTGTATTACTTGCGTAACTCGCGTTGGTATCCGAGGATTCCGTAGAGGTTAGATCTTGAGCGGCATCAACACCGGCTATCGTAAAACCTCCCCAATCTTCATCAACAGGTTCGGTGATGTTCAAAGGGTTAGACGTCTTACTAGTAGGGTATATAATTCTTTCAATACCATTACTATCACTCCAAGATAACTTAACGTAGTTAACGTAATCCAAAGGCATCACTAAAACTAAAGTAGATGGTATTTCTACTTCCCAATCTTTTGTAGATTTGATAGTGTCATAACTCAATTCCTGAAGTCCTCTAATAGCGTGGAAAGTGATGTCGTTTAAAACCACGTTCTCACATAACTTCCCCTTCCCGACATATGTTGCGGAGAAAGAGTCTATTATTTCGTTCAAAGGGATATACTGGTAACTACCATGGGTTCCACCAGTAGCATAGTATGTTTGGGCTGCGTCTCTTACTATTGCCATCTATTTATGTATTTTGAAGCTGTGATTCAGCGGCGCTCATCTGCGCAGCTGTTTGAGCTAGTCCCACTTTATTCATTACTATACCCGCTAGCTCGAGTATCTTATTTACCACCGCATCCTCTTCTGATCTGTGTAACTCAAAGTCCTGTATTAACGCATCAGCATTATTATATAAAGCTTTGTTATTAACAACAACGTACGTCCAATTAACGGGTGCTGGTACAGCGAAGTATTCAGCCGTAAGACTAGTTAGAGCTGTCGTGCTACCCGCGTAAGCCTGTATATCCTCCCCCACCGTTGTGCTATCGCAGTATATAGGAAATTGACCAGATGTAGTAACTATATGCCTTTGAGATCTTAGCATTCTACTGACCTCGTTTAGAGATAACTTAGCGCAAACGTCGTTACCTGAAAAAACTTTACCCACTTGAAATACGGGTCGAGTTGTGCCGGCGATTTCAACTTCAGCGAGAAATGTATTCCCACCTGTAACAGCACCTATTAATCTAAATGGGTTTAACTTAGCATCCAGTAACTCCCCTATATCAGTCTCATCTACCTCGTTAGTTCTATCTGGCTCTTGCCTGTCTCTAATATTCTTTAGGTAGAAGTAGGATTCAAATATACTCATTTGAACCTGGTTTGCCAATAAGTTAAACTCTTGCGGAGTAATATATCCTCGTTGCTCTTTATTCGCAAGGGCTAATACTCTTTGATATACTGTGTCTACACTTATTGCCATAATTCTTTTTTTGTAGTTTTGCAACCACCCCGAAGGGCAGTTGCATCACCATTGATTATTAATTTAATCGTTTTTCTATGTTGGAGTATATCTCCATTCC
>Ga0098054_1001797_pt1 | contig 10503 bp, 10 predicted proteins | sample 16_taG_FD_75048 | JGI IMG/M metagenome (GOLD analysis project Ga0098054, IMG submission 75048) | Marine viral communities from the Subarctic Pacific Ocean - 16_ETSP_OMZ_AT15313 metaG | ecosystem: Environmental > Aquatic > Marine > Oceanic | place: Pacific Ocean | collected 2015-01-18
ATAATATGTAACATCAGCATTCAAGTCCTGTAGGATTGATGTGATTATAGCCGAATCCAATCCACCTGATAGTAGGACTGATATAGGATAGTTCTTAGATAATAGCCTGCGCTTTACGGACTCAACCATAATTTCTTTTAAGGTTGAGACAGGTGGAGAACCAAAGGTTACATTCTCTGATATCCTCATTGCTCGAGGTTGACCGAATCTATAGTTATACCAATACTTAGGATCCAACCTTTTTATACCGTTCCAGGGAGTTCTATTGTCATGGTTATATCCAAACTTATGAATAGCTCCAATGTATGAATCGTCTAGGGTATCATATGGTAGGATTAGGGGTTCAATCTCCGAACATACTTCACCATGGGTATTTATATACAATTGCTTTTTTCCTAATGGATCATTCATAGCTGTAATCATTTTGGTCCTAGCATCATATAATACTATAGACCAAAACCCATCCCATTGGGATATTACTTTTTCATACTCTCTGATTTTATCTAGGTCTATAGAGCCTATATTCTTGAAAAAGTTAATAAGATATTCGGTGTCTGAATCGTATAAGTCCGTATCATAATTGAATATCTCACCATTGAATAGTAAATATAAATCTGGTGCATATTCATATGGCATAGCCCATTCATCATTATCTGTAGTTTGGATTGGAAGCCTATGATGGGACAACCTGATATGATCTACCATAATAGTTTTATGTTCGGTGCCACGATGGCTTATAAGGTGAGATCTATCTCTACCTCCTGAAATTGATATTCCACACATTCTAATTATCCTTAATTAATAGTTCACGGAAATCAACTGCCGATATCATTGTAAACTCATTTACGAATCTGGTTATTTTCAAATTCGGAAGGGCTTCATGAAGTTCAGATAGAAATTCTTCATACAATAGAACTTCTTTATTCTTAGATGAGTCGTCCCAAACATCCTTTGAACCCCGCTCACGTGGATTAACCCCTGAGATATAGATTATCTCTGTATTATCGAATAGGCCTTCCTTAGCAAATGTCCAGAGTTGTTTAACTGCTTCATCCATAGATATACGGTCTTCCATCACTCCCCAAACTAAAACTGTAAGAATTCCACGATCAACAAATAATTCCTTTGTAATATGGTTATCTCTATTTAGATGGTGAAGAATTATTTCTTTACCAATAGCAAATTGGTGTGTACCAACATCATTATTACTGAGCTTGAGTTTGCCATACCAGAATGGAAATGGAAACTTATAGGGCTCAATGTTCGCCCGTTGAAGTAGGTATGTTTTGCCAGTGTTTCTGGCTCCCTCTATTAATCTTATCATCTATAACTTTTACTTATTATGCACTACAAATATACGAAATTTTCACTAAGAAAAAAAATATATTGCGGGGTATTTTACATTAGGCCGTAATACATTCTGGTTATCCAGTCGTCAGGTCTCATCACAAAGCTTCTATTGTACAGCTTCCACCACTGCACGCTAATTCACCTGACAGGTCTGTATTATCTTCTAATTCGACCACTCTAGTTAAATCTATGGAATTCAATGAGTCTAGCATTTCTTCATATTTTGCTTTTGTAATATCTTCGAATGGGGCCTGAACGTATGTCCCACCGTCATGAGGTAATACAGATAATCCATTATATGTATTTCTATTTTCCCACATCCATTCTCCAACATGGTCCCAGTCATTTTTCTTCAGAGAAACTGTTGCAGACACATTGTGTGTATTAGAACCATTTCTGTGCCCAGGTTTAACCCATTCAGTAGCGATCTTTTTGATTCTTTCTAACAAGTCAATAGGTTTTTCAGTTCTCATAATAGCTCCTCTTGGGGCTTTTTGAGGAATGCTAATAACTGCAGTATCATGTGCCCTGAAATAATCATCCTCTATCAATTCTGGATGGTTCTCCATCAGGTAACTATAGATGGACTCATTTTTACCAACACGTAGTCTTCTGATATAATAATTATTATGCCAAGCATGTATCCCAGATGATGTTCCTAGAACCAATGAAGTTGTTCCTGCAGGTTTTACTGTTGTTATTCTTGCTGCTGGATTGATACCTAGAATCTTTGCCACTCTGGTATTTTCTCTCTTAGCTATACTAGAAGCTTTTTTAAGGTCATAGTTCAAAACAGCGCCTGAACCTATTCCTGTCATTGAAACCCCAACTAAAGCATCTCTTTCTGTAGCCTCTTTCCAAACCTCGCGTAGATAGTGGAAATCTGTATATGATGCTTGGAGAGTACCAATAAATGCCGCAGCTTTTACTCTGGCGTTGAAATCCTCTTGGGATTCTATATCACTTGCGTTTACTTCACACAAATTACAGAATTGATATGGTCTCAAAGCAATTTCGCAACATGGATTTGTTCCCCAATCTTTATCATTTGATAAATAAATTCCTGGTTCGCCAGCGCCAGATAATTCCACCCTCTTCCAGATATCCATGAAAAACTCTTTTGTAATTTTATGTCTCATTAACACAGCCGAATTATTAGCTCTTCCTCTCTGAGGGTTTAGCTCCCACCAGTTTCCAGATTTACATGAAATCATTTTTTCATCATACGCGCTAAACAAGGAAATAAGTGCTGCTCTTCTAATACCACCAGCTAACACGGCATCAGCAATATAGCAAATGATGTCATGGACTTCTATCGTTGTTAACCTTGAGCCATCTGCCTTAGCTTCCAATATACCTTGTACTTTTAATATACATTCTTTTAGTGGTTGCGGGCCAGGGGCTTTACCACCTGAAGTTACTAATCTGGCTCCTTTGGGCCTGATGTCTGAATAATCAAATTTGATTCTAGAAGATCTTCGATCCCCTAGGTAAGCTTTCATAAGAACTTTAATAGCATCTGACCATCCCTCTATTGAATCACCGATTACAAATCTTCGTCTTCGTTTGTCAAATGGTTTTAAGATATCTGGTAAGCCATCAATATGGTGTTTTTGTACGCTATATCCTACACCACATCCACTAAGCAAAAGAAACATTGTTTCACTAAAAGAGTCAATATGGTCTATAGGCAGATAGCTGCAATTATAAAGCCTGTTGGGAGATATTTCAATGGGACGACCCCCGAATTGCAAGCTTCTCATTGATGGTAATATTTTTTTATCATATACGAGCTTATAACAATTCTCAATATCAACTTTCAAATCAGGGAATTTTTTAATGTGCATCGCTTTATTCCGATCTACCAATTCTTCCCAAGTTTCTCTTCTTTCTAACTCTGGTATGTATTTTGCATATTTCATATGCACTGTCAAATCAGACAGTATCTTATTAGATATATTCATAAACTATATTCCTTTCTTAAAAACGATGTAGTAATAATTATCTACATATACGTATATTACTTTGTATCTGGCTCGTTAAGTTCATTAAATTTTTGAGCTAACATTTTTCTCATGAATTCACTGCTGCCATTTATTTGTTGTTGAGTTTCTTGACCCTGTAATGTGTTGGCCTCGAAGATTTCTATCTTACCATTAGAAGCATTAATCTTACTAGGTAGTGTTATTCCATCAGGTCCAAATCTATTCTTGATAACATGCCATCTCCCAGTTCCAGCGACCTTATCTTCAATCTTACGAGATAGGGATGCTACAAAATCTGCAGTCATTATCTTTGAATAATCCTCTGCAATTTTATCTGCCTGTATGACATCTTCTTGAAGTGCAGATCTATTTGCCTGAGATGCTGTCCAAATTGGTATCTGATACTCTCCCGCCATTCCTCTGAGATCTTCATATATATTTCCAATCTCTAATCGCTTCTCTTTACCATGACCTCTCAATAGATCTGCATAATCAACAATAATTAAATCTGGTTTAGCATCATTTATTCTACACCTTTCTAAGTGAGCAGCTAAAGTATTTATACCAGCACCTTTGGTTGGATAATACTTGATCGTTAGTTGACCTGGAAGTTCTTCTACTATTTTAGCAACCTTATCCTGGTGGTACCGTAGGTCCTGGGCAGATATTCCTGTAAATACTGAATCGTATCGTAGTCCAACATAATGTTCATTTAGCTCTAAAGTATAATGAACTACATTAAGACCTGCTTTCACAGCATTTGCTCCGATATTGACTAGTGCCCAAGACTTTCCAATACCAGCGGGAGCTACTATGACTCCTAACTCTCCACTACCTAAACCACCGTCTGCTAGATCGTCAATAACACTCCAGCCAGTAGTAACCGTATTTCTAACTGACTCTTCATATCGTAAAGCAATCTCAGAATTGTAATCGTGACCGAGGTTTTTTTCTACTCCTGCTTTCATAGCATCATCAATCTTAACCTTAATAGCATCAAACTCTCCATGTTGCAATAGGTCTACGGATTCTACTATGGCTTTTTTCAAAGCTTGGTTTTTACAGAAGTCTAGGGTTCGAGTCTTAACAAATTCAAGATCTGTTGCCTCGAAGTGTTTGTATATATCCTTTAAGTGGGCTTTGATTGTTTCAACCAACAAAGCATTATCAACTTCATCTAACTGGACTTTCATTACCTCCATTGTCGGAGCATCTTTATACTCCTGGAAGTAGTCCATCACTACACCTATTATGAATTGATTTGCTTCTGATTCAAAAAACTTAACACTAAGGATGTCAGAGATTTGTTGTAGAAACAGTCGGTCGGTGAAAAGTGCTGAGATTAGCTTTATTTGAAAGGTATAGCCCCAGTCGGAAATCTTGTCAGTCATTAATACCTTATTGTTCTAATCCTGCCATAGTGTCAAGATGTATAAATGAATCCCGGAGCCAAAACTCTGGATTGTTCACTATCTTCATTCTATCCTCTAGCAAGTATTTTAAAAATTCGAATTGGACCAATCTGGATACTGGTTGCTCTACAATATTGCGAATGGATTCTTTGGCCACACCAGATATATCAACTTCATGTAATTGCATTAGTCTAAAATTTAGATCTAAAAGTTCCTCTGAAGTTGCTATAGAATCTAGCACCTTGGCCTCATCTTTCCTTTGTTTTGCATCTTCTATCAAATCAGTCATTGTAATAATATCATCACCGAATAGCATTGGTAAACGCTTTTCTAATGTTTTTTGACCAAGGCCTTTTATACCTGGGATGTTGTCGGACTTATCACCTGTCAAAGACTTATACAAAATATAATTCTCAGGCCTTAGCTTGAACCGATCCTTCATATCTTCCTTGAAATAAAACTTTTTTGCTGTTGGTGACCAAACTGCTATTTTATCATTGATGAGTTGTAAGAAATCAGTATCAGTAGACATAATGAAATGCTGACTATCTGGCAGTACCTGTTTTGCTATATATGCTATAGCATCATCAGCTTCTATCTTTTCTGTAGCCATCACAGTCACAGGAAGCTTTTCCAAATAGTTAGTCAGTCTTTGAATCTGTTGGCCCATGGAGATACGTTCATCCTCTGCACTAGAATTTGAATTTATTCTGGTTAGTCGATTATTAACTGTTCTCTGGGCTTTATAATTTGGAAATAGTTTTTTCCTTCTAGCAGATCCACCTTTACCATCAAAGCATATTATCACCCTTGTTGGTTTGATATGTCGTATAGCATATCCAATAGAAAGGAGGAATCCAGTTATACCACCGATATGAATCCCATCGTCGTTAGTTGCTGGATTACATGTGTATGATCGTATAAACGTATTAAGTCCATCAATCAACAGTACACGGTCATTAAGTCCTTTTGGGGCGGACTCCTCCTTTAGATTGGCTAGAATGTCTAGATATTTAACCTTGTGGGACATCGTCATTGCCTATTTCGATGTCATCAATACCAATAGCATCAGTTTTATAATCCATAATCATAGAATCACAAATCTGATTATATAACCTGTCCTTACGTTCGGTATCACCTAGCACTTTTGTTTCAAACTCTTTGGATTGGAACTTAATAACCTCTCCAGTTAATTCGTCGGTATAGGTATACCAAGCTCCTGCTTGTGCTACTAATTTTGCGTCTTTCATCATTTGAAGCCAAGATCCATAATCATCAATACCACTATCAAATAGAATATTGAATTCTGCTGTGCGTAGTGGTGGTCCCATTCTATTTTTGACTACTTGAGCTTTTGTTTTAATACCAATGACTTGGTCTTTACCATTAACCTTGGTCTTAATTTGTCCGGCTGCTTTTAGTCTTAATCTACAACTTGCATGAAAGCCAATAGCCTTTCCGCCTGATGTAGTATAAGGGTCACCAAACATAGCACCTAATTTAACTCTTAGCTGATTCGTGAATATCAAACATATTCTTTGGCGACCAATCATCTGAGTTATCTTTCGCATCGCTTTTGATAGAATGATAGCTTTTTGAGTTGCCCATCCAGTTTGATCGAAATCATCAGCCTGTTCCACTTTGGTAGTGGCAGCAGCTACTGAATCTACAACAATAGAAACCAAACGATCCTTATCAGATTCTCTTACTTTAGTAATAATGTTTTCGATAACTTCAAAGATATCTTCAACTGTTTCCAATTGGATATACAACATTTTAGAAACGTCAATACCAATACACTTTGCAAAGTCTTCATTCATTGCATTTTCGGTATCAATATAAACTGCTAATCCACCTTGCTTTTGAGTATTCGCCAGAAGATGGGCAGCTAGAAGGGATTTCCCACTAGCTTCTAAGCCCGTCAATTCTGTTATTCGACCTACAGGTAGTCCTCCATTTTTGCGATTGGAAATAGCAAGGTCCAATATACTTGAACCTGTGCTAATCCATTCTTCTAAGTCAGTTGGAGTTTCCTCCGAACCATCTAAGAAATACGCAACTTTGAATGACTTAAACTTTTTATTTAATGAGTCAGCTAACGTATTGGCCAAATCATCAGTTCTTTTAGCTTTAGACATTCAATCCTTAAGCTTTGAAGAGGTCGTCAAATGCAGCAGAGATGTTGTCAGTTTTACCAACGCTAGCTGGAGCTTCTTTTGAAGTGTCTTTGAAAGGGCTCTCTGATTTTTCAGATGTTGCACCTTCTTCGCCACCATTAAGCCAAGTTGCTAGAGCAGCTTTTAAGTCATCATACGTACACTTCTTGTAAATATCAAAGATATCAGTCTGACCATTCATTACCATTTCAGCAACATTTTTATCTTCAGTTGCAGGGGTAACATTAGGCTTAACCATAATAGTTGTCTTTGGGAATCGCTCACTTCCTTCTGGAGGAGTATAAGTGATAACTAAGTCACGACCTGATGTTGGGTCTGTAATGTCACCATAGTCAGGGTCAGCAATAAATGTTAATAATTCTTGGTAGACTTGTTTTCCAAATCCCCACATCTTAACACCTTCTGATTCCTTTCCGCGGACTAATACCGGTAGGTATGTGCGCATTTTAGGTTCGAGCTTCTTTCCCAATTTCCAGTCGTCAGAGTTACCTGAAGATTTTAATTGTTCTGCAAACTCTACTACAGGGTCTGCCTCACCGAAAGTAACTGGTGACAGATAATTACGTTTACCCAAATCATAATGGAAGTATAACTCCATAAATGGGTTATCCATATTATGCTGGTAAGGCACTATACGTAGTTGGTTTTTACCAGGTTCTGGTTTCCAAAGATTCGATGTTCTCTGGTTAGTTGTTTGAAGCTTGTTCAGCTTACTTCTGATTGCATTTAGATCAATTGCCATTGAGTTCTCCTTTTAATTGTTAATAGATAAGTAAATATAAGATATAACTGCTCAAATAAAAAATTATTTTGAGGTTATTTCCAAAAAAGTTGTACACAGATTATACCTGTTGACAAAATTAATGAAGTTAGAGTTTTGAGGTTAATACCCTCTTGCATAAGCCAACTAGTTAGTAGGGCATAGCATATCATACCAAGACCAAAGCCTAAGAAACGGCCAGGCCATAATAAGCCGTCAAAAAATTCGTATGAAAACTTTGTAGCGTAAATAAAGGAATATGAAATTATTGCGCCTAGAACTACTGCTAGGAATATGGGGTTACGTTTGAACCATGGCCATAAGAACTGGCCATTCACTTGGAACCATATTAGGGTTTGGCCGAATAGGAATAGCCCGACGGCCGCTATTAAATTATGCATTGTGAATCTGTTATTTGTTACTTAGTAAATATAATAAATCTTTTGCAAATAAAAAAATTTATTGGGGGTTATTTTTTAATTATTATCTTTGCTTTGCGAACCTACGCTTAGTCTGGTCGTGACTGCTCATCGTATCTTCAGGAGGAACGCTTAGGACCTTAGCATATGCTTTGGCATCACTAACAAACTTAGGCACCCATGACTTTAATTCAGATTCTAACTTATCCAAGGTAAATACTTTTTTTATTGTTTGGGACATCTTAGTCTTTTTACCTGGGATATGCTTTGACATTAGGTTAATTCCCTGAAGCTCTAATTGACCATATTCAGTTATGTTAATTCCGGCATAGCAAGTGGCTGTAAACATAATGGGACTATTGCCAGGAAAGACTGGAGGATACTTTTTGGACTCTCCAGTTGTATTTGCCGAGTCTTCGATATTACGAGTATTTCCAAAGTGGGGCCCTGGGTTGACTATAGAAAGTTTTGATATCCCAGTATAGCCAGATTTCTTAGCAGCAGCTAAAACCTTTTCCATTGGCTTGTGCATTATCTTTATGTACTTATCAAGAATAGGATCAGCATCTTCTTCGAAGAATTGTGCTCGGCCCTTCTTAAATTTAGGTCCAGACTTATTAAGGAAGTTACTTTGTCTTGCTTCACTTAGAATTTCAGTTAGCTTAATCATAAGACTAAATGTTTCTAAATTTAGGAGCCCCTTTTACAGCCTGGACATTACGAAAGTCTGAGTCTACATAGATATAGTACTTTTCACTGCCTTTAGTTAGGTAGTGGACAACAAAGTTTTCGAAGTCTTGGTATGATTTAACGCCTGTGAGTTGATCGTATGCGATTTCACCATCAGTAGCTACTTTATCCAATGCAGATTTTTTACCAGATGGAAAGTTTTCGAATTCCCAACCTGCATCCCACATATTCTGAACGAAGTCCGAAAAGTCTCTGGCTTTAACTACATCTTGTGGATGCGTGTAAGCTGATTCATATAAGTATTTTTCATTCCATTCGCGAATGTTAAATTTTTTAGATCTTGACATTATAATATCCTTTTTTGTTGAAAGGGGGCCTTTAGTGAAAAAACCTTCCTCGGTAATTTTTTACATATATAAATATCAAGGAGATTACTTTGTATGCACCACTTTATGGATGACGGTGTTTATACGTCGTAATTCCTCGGCATTTGTTGTTAATAAACAGTTTTGATATTCGTCCCAGTCCACCTGAAATGTAGGGTCAAGTTCGTTATCATTTGCTGATTTGATTAGAGTATTCAGTGCATTGATTGTATACAAGGTATTGGTGTGTCTTTTCCTATGTAGAGATATTGTACTGCCGAGAATATTGAAATCCACAGCAGATGTTACATTGTACGTACACATGTAATCATACTGTTTATCTGCATTTTCTAGGACAAATATTTTACCATATAGCACATCATAATTCTCAGTTATAGAATCAAGAGTCTGGTCTAGACTTTCCCCGAAGGTAAATGTGCATAGGAGTTGGGATTTCATGGTCTATTTTTGTTTAGAATCCCCAGAAAATGACATTTGAACTCCACCACCTGCTCTTCCTTTAGTTCTCTTGTCTCTAAATGTTATAGAGTAATTATCAATATTATCGTCACCCTTTTCAGTAACATATTTTGGTTTACCATTTTCATCAAAATATTGTTTATTATGAGATAATCCATATCCACCACTTGTTTTTATATTATTAGAAATTTCAATAGCTCCTAATAAATTCTGAGGTTTTATACCGGCCTTCGACCTTAAGTTCTTAATATTATTGGGGCCTACAATTGCAGCAAGTTGTTCATCGGTAATCAAATCACCCAATTCTTTTGAAAGTTGGGCTTCACTTTCTGCTAAAGCCTTATTAAACTTATCCCAATATAGATCTGCGGGTTTTGTATCTTCTAATTCTTTTTTTATTTCTTTTATCTTTTCAGAATGTTTGGTAGTAATATCTGAAATGTCTGATATTTGGCCCTTGCTTAAGACCTTTCCCAAACCAATTTCATTTAAATTATTCTCAATAAACTTTGTAGTTTTTTGTTTGGTTTCTTTAGGGGTATCTCCTAAAACCAGCTCATCCTTAATCATTAAAACATTTCCATCTTCACCAACGTATTGTCCACTGCGACCTCTTTTCGATTCATCAGGATGTAATTGGGTTACTGCTTTTGAATTCGCAGGGAATCCATATATTCGACCGCTCTTTCCATATTTACAACTAACCAATTCAATTCTTTCTGTATCTGATTTACGAATTTTATCACCTCCAGGGAAATTCCCAGCAGATGGTAAGTAAACTTCTTCCCCTTTGGCTAGTTCCTGTTCATACAAATTGTTCTCTGCTATTTGTTTAATAACTGCAGATGCGGCATCTGAGTCAGAA
>Ga0098054_1001799_pt1 | contig 10496 bp, 21 predicted proteins | sample 16_taG_FD_75048 | JGI IMG/M metagenome (GOLD analysis project Ga0098054, IMG submission 75048) | Marine viral communities from the Subarctic Pacific Ocean - 16_ETSP_OMZ_AT15313 metaG | ecosystem: Environmental > Aquatic > Marine > Oceanic | place: Pacific Ocean | collected 2015-01-18
GGATATTTGGAATGGATTTATTTTTAAACTGAATAATCGTATTCGTTAACTTGTAATTTCTTTATAAGAAATCTGTACTTATTACCGTTAGATTCCCAATCTATCCTTTTGGTATTGTATTTATCATCATCCATATCTGATTTGATCACTTCTCCTATTTCATTCTCTATGGTATAGTTAACCATCTCTAATGCTTTAGATAAACTAGTAAATACTTCATCTGTTAAATAATATGGTGTATACATATTATCAAATACATTAAATTCTAATCTTTGTACTACATAAACATTTCTCATAATTTTATCCTCCTATAAATTTTGCTCTACTTGTTCAGTTATTAGATTTACCAATTGCTCTTTTAATTCATCTAATTGGTATAATTGCATTGGTGATATATCTCCCGATTTTGTCGGAAATTTTTGATGTAATTCATTAAATACTCCATCAATTGCTTCATCAATATAATACTCTGTTGACAATCTGATTTTCTCTCTCATAATCTTATCCTCCTATTTTTTTAAATCCATTTTTTTTCTAGCGATTTCTAATACTAATTCTAATTCTGAATCTGATAAACTTACTTGTCTTGATTTCTCAACTAAGTAATCGTATATATAAGATTCAAATTCACCTTCCATTAGATAGTCAGTAATTGCATCAAATGCTTCACCTTCGATCTTCTCTAATGATTCATCTGACCAATATGATCTATCTACTAAAACTTGGTATTTACCATTGGTCAAAAATTCAATATTGAATATTCCGTTTAAATAGTCAAAGTAGAATTTTACATCTTCTTCGATATCTCCATTAATGTCTTTGCTAGTAATCTTTTTACTATCTCTAAATACTTTTAATAATTGCTCTCTCATAATTCTATCCTCCTATAAATTTTGCTCTTCTAAATATTCAATTACTTCGTCAATATCTTTTGTTATTAGTAATTGTTTGTTACGAAAGTATAAATTTCTTTTACGTAGCTATAAAGCATAGCGTAGTCGCTTGTATCAAATTTATGTGGCTCATCCATTTGATTTAAAAGCCTTCCTAAATATTGCTTTTGACCTTGAGAAGTTCTTGTAGTAGTTCCTAAATCTATTGACTTAACTTCTTCTCTTATTTGCTCTAAATTTGTCATAATTGTGTGTTTTTTGTTTTGCTTTGCTAATATATAACTAATATACGTCTAATTCAAATATAGGTTTCGATGTAGTGATTAATTTAAGGTAGTATATATATCTGGTCAAACTGCTGAAAAGCCTGGTATGACTGCATTACAGCGATATTTTATGTCTAATATTTTAGCATTATTATTTTTTGCGATTTGTTTAATGATGTCTGATTAGAGGAGGAGATTAGGCAAAGTCTATTGCCATATAAGAAGATTTATTAGTTAATATTCTTTATTAGATAAGAATGATTCTTACTTAAGAATAGCTATCAGATAAGGAAGAACAGACAGTAGTTAGTACTAATAGTAACTATCAGGTAGGAAGAACTACTAGGTAAGAATGATTACTACTTAGGAATAGTTATCAGGTAGAGGTAGCTAGTAAAAAGCTAAAAAAATCCGAGTGCATAGACAGAATTGCACCCCCACCCCCCAAAAAAAATATCAGTTTCGTTTTCGCCCTGGCTGCGCAGGTGCTATATATAACCCAAACAATACTAGTATCTAAAAATTTGTATATTGTGATATGAAGTTTAAGCACATATCAGATGCTGGTTTGACTGTTAAGAACGGTAGGCTAGTAAATAACAGACCAGATGGGATCTCAGGTATCCAACAAGCTGCCAACATTAAAAGAACAATGGATCGTTCAAAGAAGGTAGATATGATAGCTGACGGTGTTAATTTGGCTGAAGGGAAAAAAGATTTCTATAGATTATAACATTTGTTTATTTTGTTGTTAGTTGATTTTTGAGGGGAGCTTTAATAGGTTCCCCTTTTTTTCGACACAACGATGTTGATTTTAGTGTTGATTTTTTTTTCATAACTTATTGATTTCTAACTTATTATATTCTTAGTGTTGATTATGCTGAAAATATTCTATCATAGAGGATAAAACTAAAAAATAAATAAAAATATAAAGAGAGTATATAGAGGGTGAAAATCGTCATTTCGACACAGCGTAAATTATTTTTCTTATATTTGACAAAATCAAATTCAATTTAAAATGCAAGAAACAGGATACACACCAAAGGACCTTTTGTTTAATCAAGAGGGGAGAGACAAACTATTTAGTGGAATAGAAAAGATATCATCTGCTGTCAAGTCAACACTAGGACCATCAGGTCAAACGGTATTGATTGAATCACCAAACCATACTCACGGTATTACAGTTACAAAGGATGGAGTTACAGTTGCAAAATCAGTGGACTTGATTGACGCTACTGAAAACTTGGCTGTACGCATAATGAAACAGGCTGCCGACAGAACTGCTACGCAGGCTGGTGACGGTACGACAACGGCAATTGTTTTGACTGAGGCATTAGTTAATGCAGGCAAGAGTGTTGACTTTGGCACAGAGAACAAGACGGAGATACTTAGAGAGTTATCTAAAGAGTCTGAGAAGGTAATAACAAACTTACGTAAACAGTCTAGGAGTATTAACGCCTCCTACAATAAGCTATGTTCAGTGGCTACGATCTCTTCTAACAACGACAAGGATTTGGGTAAAGTTATTGCAGACGTTTACTCTAACGTAGGTAAGGACGGTGTAGTTACAGTAGACAGGTCTAAGACCTCAGAGACCTACTATGAGTATACCAAGGGGTTGAAAGTTGACAGGGGGTTTAGTTCACCACTATTCATCAACGACCAAAAAAGAGATGAGTGTATCTTAGAGGACGTAAATATATTAGTTAGTGATGCCACGATAGACAACATCTTAAACATTGAGGCAATATTGAAACCAGTAATACAAGAGTCTAAGAAGTTATTGATCATTGCAGAGGTATCACAGAACGTATTAAACACATTGGCTGCTAATGTTATGAAGAGTGGTTTAAAGATATGTGTAGTTCAGCCACCGTCATTTGGTTATAAGCAACACGAACTGATGAGTGATATTGCAGTTAGCGTTGGAGCAACCTACTTCAGTGAAAAGACAGGTGACGACTTAAGCCTTATTAAGATGGAGGACCTAGGGTTCTGCCAAAAGGTTGTAGTTGGAAGAGATACCACTGTCATCATAAAGGACGAGGAAGACTCTAAGGAGGTAGTAGAGAGAGTAGAGCAACTAAGAGCAGCACAAGATGAGGCAGACAAAAAGATAGACAAGGACTTTATCTCTGAGCGTATCGCATCACTCTCTGGTGGAGTTGGTGTAGTATATGTTGGAGGTCATACTGACCTAGAGCAGAAGGAGCTATATGATAGAGTGGATGATGCAGTATGTGCAGTAAGGTCAGCTCTAGAGGAAGGTATCCTACCAGGTGGAGGACTAGCACTATATAAGCAGTCTTTATTAATTGAGCCGAACACATCTGCTAAAAGGTTATTGAGAGAAGCTCTTCAAGCACCACTTAAGCAGATCTACTTAAACGCTGGGTTAGAGTACAAAGACTATAAGAGCTCTTTATCAGGAGACAACCCTAAGAGCTATGGTCTAGACGTTAAGTCAGGTAAACAAGGTGACCTATATACAATGGGAATTATTGACCCATTAAAGGTAACAAGGTCGGCATTGCAAAATGCAGTGTCAGTTGCAAGCACACTATTATCAACAAACGCTATTATTACAATGGCAAGATCGTATGAGCAAAAATGAGGTGTCCAAGCTGCAGTAAGCAATTAATAGTAGGTGGAGCATCTGAGTACAAAGATGAGCAGACAGGTGAGTCCGAGATAGTCGGATTTGCCATCTGCCCAAACAATAGTTGTTCAGTAGAGCACATTGAGGTGTTTACCTCAGACAAAGACAATAATATTTTTCAAACACTAGTCGACAAGTACCCAAACAATATGGACCTGGGGAAGGCTATAAGACATTTATACAATGAAGCCAATAGGTAAATACATTCTAATCAAAAAGATCAAAGAAGAGATCAAGACAGAGACAGGTCTATTATTATCAGCAAGTGATGTAGCAGACATAAGATACAAAAAGGCAGAGGTGGTTGCTCCTGGTACTAAGGTGGAGGTAATTAAAAACTCCGACACTATATACTACGACTCAAGGGCAGGACATACTATGATGGTTAAGGGTGACACCTATACTGTTATCACAGAGAACGATGTGGTGTTGGTAGAGTAACTAATCGTCATCCTTTATTCTTCCACTACGTAGTTTTTGATTCATTTTTTTTATGTAGTTCCTGTACACTTTATCTGTGTAGGATACATTAGCCAAGAACATAGGGTTAGAGGTCTTGCTCTCAGGAATCTCTTCCCCTTCTAATTTGGTATACACAGAGTGGCACATACGCTGTGCTCTATATGACAGTTGGTATATAGCCTTCTTGGAGCCGTCCTTCTTTCTAAAGGATTCTATCCACCCATCTTTTCGTAGCCTTTCAAACCGATCTCGCTCCCAACCAAACAGTTCATTAAACTCATCGAAGTCTGCTTTGGCAAAATATTTTTCCGACCTCAAAAACAAAAGCATCTCTAGGTCAGACTGGGTTAGTCCATACTTGGCTTTAATGAAATGCCGAACAACCCTCCAGTATTTTAAGTAATTTTTCATTGTATTTAATTTATTAACTTTGTAATAAAGGTAGTGATTATGAAGGATAAAAATAAAAGCGATAAAAAAAGATACAGTGAAGGCGATGTTAAAAAAGCTACAAAAGATAAGTTTGATGCTTATACTTTTAGTAATAGAACGGTTAAGAAAGTTGTAGATAAGAAACCTTCAGGTAAAGGAAAGTCAACATTAAAAGCTGGCTTACTATCCTTTGCAGGATCTACTCTTGGATCTAAAATGAGACTACAACGTAAGAATAATAATAGATCAAAAAGATAAGTTATGCCAAAAGATGCGTGTTATAAAAAAGCAATGAAGAGCTACGGCAAGTGGTCTGCTAGAGCTGCTCAAGCTACTGCCAAGTGCAGGAAGAAGAAAGGAAAGGTAACTAAATCCAAAGCAGGGTCCAATCTAAAAAGGTGGGAGAAAGAGAAATGGGTTGATACCAAAAGTGGTAAAGCCTGTGGAGCTGGAGGAAAGAACGAGTACTGTAGACCATCAAAGAGGGTGTCCTCAAAAACTCCAAAGACTAAATCCGAGATGAGTTCATCTGAGCTGAGTAAAAAGAAATCTGAGAAGAGCAGAGTAGGTATGGGTAGAAAGGTATCGCCTGTAAAAAGAAAAAAATAAATGGACATAGTAGATCAAAAGATAAGTTTAGCCGTAGTAGTAAAGATATGTGTATTCATATGTTCCATACTTGGGGTATGGTATCACACTAAGTACCAGGTTGATTCTCTAAACGAAAAAGTTGATGAGCTTCGCTCATATCAAAAGGACTATAACATTCAAGTTATAGAGAACGATGTTAGGTACAATAGAGAGCATATAGACAGGCTAGAGAAAATATTAGAAAGTAAAAGAGATAAGTAGTATGGCAGTTTCAAAAAAGAATATGAAGTGTAACTCTGTAAGACCAAGTACAAGACCAGGAAAGAAAAAGATGGTTAAGGCTTGTGAGGGAGGAAAAGAAAAGCTAATCCATTTTGGAGCAAAGGGGTACGGACACAACTACTCTGCTGCTGCAAGGAAGTCATTCAAGGCTAGACACAAGTGTGGTAGTGCCAAGAGCAAGCTAACTGCCAGGTACTGGTCGTGCAAAAAACTATGGGCAGGTAAGGGTGGCTCAACAAAATCATCTCCAAAAAACAGACAAGGAAAATATTAGTATATTTGTATATAATCATTAAATAAATACTAAAAAAATAATATTATGCCGTTTGGAAAAAGTCAAGGATATAATGCAAGACTAGATGAGTCATTAGGTGCAAAGAATGGAAAAAAGAAACAGTCTTTAAAATCTAGAAGAGATGAATCTAAAGGAATGGAAAAGGCTATGGGTAAGAAAGCTTACTCAGGTAACAAGTCATCTGCACAAGGATGCTACCATTCTAATAATGTAAAGATTGTTAAGCACGATCATTTAAAGTAATTTTATGAGCTTTAAAAAAGTAGCATTTCAGATAATAAAAAATAGACTTATGAAAAAAGCACAGTTATTAGGAATCGCAAGGCACTTACTTACAATTATAGGTGGTGGACTTGTATCAAAAGGAGTTGTTGAAGCAAGCATTGCAGAAGAATTAATTGGTGTAGGTATGTCAATTGTAGGTATTGTTTGGTCAGTAAAAAACAAATAAACTATGAAAGAGCAATCTAAAAAAGCAAAAGGACTTGGTTCAGCTATTGAAAAGGTAACTGAAGCAACAGGTATCAAGAAGGTGGTAGAAGCAGGAGCTAAAGCTTTGAATAAAGATTGTGGTTGTGGTAAACGAAGAGACTTTTTAGATAACCCTGATTTAATGGTTAACAAAGTTTTTTTTAAAGACAATAATAAAAATAAATAAAAATGGGATATCAAAAATTAAACGGACAGTCAGCGTTAGCTGTTTTTCCATCAGACAATGCAAACATACCAGAGCCGTCACCTATTGTGGCGTCTGCTGCTACAGCGACAACTGCTAACAAGCTTGTTGACTCGGCTAAAGATTTTGCTGCATTGAATGTTTTTCCTGGAGATATAGTTTATAACGTAACAGACAAAACTGCTGCAACTGTTGTTCAGGTGGATAGTGCTACAACATTATCATTGAACGCAGATATTATGGCAAGTGCAGAGACTTATGTTATATATACAGCTTCATCTCAAAAAACTTACGCACCAGCAGGTAATGGATGTCTATTATATGTAGGAGATGCAGATGGAGATTTAGTTTGTAAAACAGCAGCAGGTCAAGACGTTAAGTTTGTTGGACTAAAAGCTGGTAGCTTCTTACCTGTACAGGTAGTGAAGGTTTACGCTACAGATACTACACTGACTAACATAATGGCAATCTGGTAATATGAGCTTTACTTTAGGTATATCATTAGGTATAGGTTCAGGCTCAGTAGGACCACCTGCAGGTAGTGGAGGTGGAGGTGGAGATAATCCTCCTATTACAGAAGAATTACAATTGTATATAAATCCAGAAGCAGATGTTTATTCTGATGCTGGTACAACATTAGCTGTTAATGGAGATTATATTAGACAAATAAATGATCAGAGTGGTAATAGTAATATATTAGAACAAGCTACTGCATCAGCACAATTTCAATACACTACTGATATTTTAGGTACGGGGAATGCAGGGTTTTACAAGAATGGTAGTGCTGATATAATGAACTTTAATACTCCAGTAATTATTAATGGTGCAATCCAATCTTTAACTTTTTACGCTGTTTATTCACGTACTACAAATGGTAATGTAAGTTATCTGTTAACTTTACCAGACAATAACTATAATAGAATTTTACAATATCAAAGCACAATATACATACAAGATGAAGATGCAGATAGTATTTTTGCTGGATCTACAAAAGTATTAAACCAAGTAGTTATTAAAGCCTATGTATTAAATACATCTACTAATGTTATGACTACATATTTAGATGGACAGCAAGAAAATACAGTTACTCTTGCTAAAACGTGGGCAGACTTTAGCTTTAGTAGCTTCTTTGGTGGTGGATTTGGTGGATATATTGGTAATGTTATGCTTTACTCAGATGCACACGATGCTACACAAGTAGAAGAAGTTTCTGATTGGTTAAATGAGAAGTATAAAATTTATAATCAGCCTCTTCCTATTACAGATAATTTAGAGGTTTACTATAATCCAGATGTAGATGTTTATTCTGATGCTATTGGAACACCAGCAGTTGATGGGGATTATGTAAGACAAATGGATGACCAAAGTGATAATAGCAACACAGCATCGCAATCTTCTGCATCCGTACAACCTATATATAATACTTCTGAGCTTGGAAACGGTAACGCTTCTCTATTTACTGGTAGCAATGATGGACTTGAGTTTTCTTCATCAATTGTGATTCCCGATGCAAGTAGTTGGGCATTTTATACTGTTTATAAGAAAGATGTTCTTGGAGATTACAGTGCAGCTATTGGTAATAGAGTTTATCCAACTTTTGCACACATTAACTTTAGAGCGTCTTATGTTAGAGCTACTGATGATGGTAACCAATATAATTGGAATAGCTTTAGTGACGATACAACATTGAAAATTATGACTGTTGTAGTTGATTCAAGTGCAAACACTATAAGTGTTTATAAAAATGGTTCATTGGCTGTAAGTAACTCAATTACATATTCAGATGATTTTACATTTAAAAGTTTGTTTTATCATACTGGAATACCTGGTACTAATACATATTGGGGTAATGTTTTATTATATAGTGATTTACACGATGCTACACAAGTAGGAGAGGTTTCTAATTGGTTAAACCAAAAATATAAAATATATTAAAATGAAAGCAATATTATTTACACAAGAAGATACAGAAGGATTCAATGCATTGCAAGAGAGGATTCATCTCCACTTATTGTCTAAGGTAGGGGTAGATGGATTCCATTACTCTGCTGATTGTTGGGCTGATGCTTCAACAGCTTATGTATATGAAGATCAGCTTTGTATGCCAGTAAATGAGTATGAACCAATAAGATATAATTACATCTTAGAAGTATTAACACAAGAAGAAAAAGATTCAATTGTAGATGTACCTGTAGAGACTGTAATTGAATAGAATGTTGAGTTCATATACATATTGGATGTCAGACTTAACACTAGAAATAGATATTATATATGAATACATAGAAAATGAATAGTACAATGCAAGACATAAAATTATATTTGGTAAACGCAGGATCGTTAGTAATTTCTATGACTCATATTGATATGACACTAAAGATAGCTTTACTAGTTATCACTATTGGATACACCTTAAACAGATGGTACTTACTCAGAAAAGATCATAAGAATGAAAATTAAAAAGATTATCATCCACTGCTCTGCAACAAGAGAAAACGAAAACATATCAGCAGCTACAATTAAAAGGTGGCATACAAAAGAAAGAGGGTGGTCAGATATCGGATATCATTATGTCATACATTTAGATGGTACAATAGTTAAAGGAAGAAAAGACGATGTAGTTGGTGCTCACTGTCTAGGTCATAACGCCAACAGTTTAGGTGTTTGTTATATTGGTGGACTAGATAAAAAAGGTCATAATCCAAAAGACACTAGAACTCTAGAACAGAAAATTGCTTTACAGTCTTTATTAAAAACACTAACATTTACACACCCAGGATCTTTTATTTACGGTCACAGGGACTTTTCAAATAAAGCTTGTCCAAGCTTTGATGCCACCAACGAGTATAGCTATATCAGCGACAAAACATTTGTCAATGAGGGTAGTAAAGATAGCACTTTAGATCTTTGGTTTAAACTTTGTCAGAGACTTAGTAAGTGGTTCAGCCAATTGGCAAAAGACCAAAGCAAAGGAGATAAAGCTTAATTGCGTAATCATATAAAAATTCATTCAAAGTATTTTATTATCTTTGTATCATTCACACATTAAATCAAATCAAATGGCAAATCAAAAATTAGAACAAGAAGAATTACAGACGGTACAGAATATGTTAACAGCTTTTGAGCAGTTAAAGTCTAAGATTGGAGACACTGAAATTTCTAAAGCAAAGCTTTTAAATCAAGTAGGAGACTTACAAGGTCAATACTCGCAGTATGAAAAGATTTTAGTTGAAAAGTACGGTACTGATGTTAAGATTGACGTAGAGACAGGCAACATAACAAAGGTTGAGCCTGTTGCTGAGAAAGCATAAAAAATTAAACTATGGCTAGAATATTAAACCTAGAGGCATATCCATTAGCAGAGACTATATCAGATAACTCTTATCTGGTAGGTACTGATGTGACTGACAATAAGGAGACTAAGAACTTTAAGATAGAGGATTTAAAAACTCATATCTTACCAGCTCCATTAACTCCATCAGGTACTTTTGTAAATGCTACTGTTGTAGTAGATGCAGACGGTCAAATATCTAGCGTATCTACAGGGTCTTCATCAGGAATTTCATTAACTACTGACTTTACATCAGGTCCTGCAACTTTAATAGGTAATACATTAAATATACCTGAGTATGATACAGGAGAGATTAATACAGCCTCAAATGTAGGAGGAGGGTCTGAACTGTTTAAGCAAAAAGTTGGATCAGATTTAGAGTTTAGGACATTAGGTGCAAATCCTAACATAAGTATAACTCAAGGATCTGACACTGTTTCTATAGGTGTTTCAGGAGTAGCTTTAGTAGGTACATATACTGATGGTTATGTTCCTCGATGGAACGCTACAACCAATACATTAGAGAGTGGTACTATACAAGATGATGGTACTAATATTGCTATTGGTGCTGCAGTTAATTCCGAAAGAATATTAAATATTGATAATCAGTTA
>Ga0098054_1001810_pt1 | contig 10465 bp, 21 predicted proteins | sample 16_taG_FD_75048 | JGI IMG/M metagenome (GOLD analysis project Ga0098054, IMG submission 75048) | Marine viral communities from the Subarctic Pacific Ocean - 16_ETSP_OMZ_AT15313 metaG | ecosystem: Environmental > Aquatic > Marine > Oceanic | place: Pacific Ocean | collected 2015-01-18
AATGGAACAAACGGGTCTATGTATGGACCTGATAAGTATTTATTTCAAACAGCAGCAACCTACACTAGCTCTAACGCTAAAATATCAATAAACGCTCAAGAAATTAACGGAACGACAAACACTAGCTTGGCTAGTAATAGAATTACGTTTGGCTCTGCAGGGACATACCTTGTCTCTTGGAATATAAATTGGCAATCCTTGTATAACAACCGAAGCACTTTTGGTGCTACGGCTAAACTAAACGGTACTGCTATATCAGGTGGAACTAACTTGCAGTATTTTAGATACAATACATACGGGCATAAAAGCACAACGGGTACATCTTTTGCGGTAACAGTTACTGCAAATCAATACTTAGAGTTTTTTACATTCCTTCACGCAGGAGCGGTTAACCACAAAGTAACAAGCACCAACGGGGATGGTGGAGCTATAACAGTAATGAGAATAGTATAATGGTAAGAACTACATATTACATAGAAGATTTAATTGACGGGTTTGTATTACAGGGTGATGGAACTTGGGATTGGTTTACTGATGAAAACGAAAAAACTTTTGAAACATACCAATCTGCTTTAGACCACATCGAAACTTTAGACGATGGAGTTTATAAAGTTTTTAACAGAATAACTAAATACTAGTATTATAAGTTATATTTGTCTATAACAAATATAACTATTATAATAAATGGGAAAGAAGAATAAAATTCAGAAAGCAGAGCTTGAGGCTCTTCAGCAACTAGTCTCAGCTAGAACTGAAATCATTAAAGCCTTAGGTGAATTAGAGCTTAAAAAAATTCAAGTAGCATCAAAATTCGATGCTGTAGAAAATTCTCTTACCGAACGAAGAGCTGCTCTAGAAGAAAAGTACGGACATATAAATGTAAATTTAAGTACGGGAGAGTACGAAGAAATTAAAGAAGAGTAATGAAAAGATTAAAGACAGGTGCAGTAAACTCTATTTCCTTTATAAGGAATTTAGACTACGCTATAAACTCATTTGATGTAACTTTTGAGAAAGTAGTAGGGCCTACTGTACTGTCTTTAACCGGTCTTCAAGACCAATTAGAACTTAGCAGCTGTTCCGATTTTATTCTATTAAACATAGACCTTCTTACACACACTCTAGAAGGAGGTGAATATTACATTACTGTTTCCAATGCGGGAGGAAGTAGCACATATCTGTGCGAGGTACAAGCGCATCAATACAATACATTAAGCTCGGACTCCATATACTCCGACAGTGTAGTGTTGTCTAGTGATGTTACAGCAAGTGCAGCTCCTGAAAACACTGACGGCACGGAACCGTCTTCGGGGAGTTCTGCTGATTCGATGTCTATTACACTAAGAGATAACACGTATGGCGATATGACATCCCCGTATTACGTGAGAACGGACTCTTGGCTAGCGCATGCAAATGTTGCAAATATAGGTTCTTCTATAACTCAGGTTAAATTTAAAATAACAGATAGCAGTTCTCAGGAAATAAGTAAGGTTGTAGCAGTAACTAACAATACTATCATGTCAATAACTTTTGACATAGAGAATGAGACAGTAAACTTTGGTGATGTAGCAGATTGGGTGATAGAAGGATTAAATTCTTCTGACGAAGTGGTTTATACATCTAGCACATATAAACTCATTATACCTCCTAAAATCAGTCTTTACCTAGCTGAATCTTTATCAGACGCAAATGACATGAGGGCTAACGGGTCGTCGGCTATAGAGGTTCTTAACGGCTCTAGCACTACCTACAACCTTTACGCTTACTTAGAATCAAACACATCTGCTCAGATAACAGCCCATAACAGAGCCGGAGTAAACGATAAAGTGTTTAACAACTCAGCTGTTGGAACTATAAATGGAACCTCGTCCTTTAGCATATCCCCAACCGAGGGCTCTATGGAGTTGGTTTCTTCTGACGTATTACCTGCTTGGACTTATGAAACGTCTGAAAGAAACCTAAGATATTATTGCTACTTTACTTGGTCAGGTGGATACGTTACGCCTTTGCTAAATAACATAGCGGGTCTGTACAACACATTTGCTTATGGCGAAGATAGTAATGGCATAAATCAAAGACCTTATTCTAAAGAAACCTTAACTATATCAGGCACTACGTTTACTCTTGAAGGATTTAGCCCTATACTTTATAATTCTTTGACATCTTACACTAACAGTAGGTTAGCGTTATACATGGGTGATGGGTCTTATCAAATGAATACAAATTATGTTAACAGCCTTGCCGTTCAGCAAGAATACTCTGATGGAACTACAGAAGAGGTAATAATAACCAAAGCTCAATTAGCAAACGCACAGGTTTTCCCTGCGATGCAAGGAGACGCATTTGATGTTTATGCCTATGTATCTAGGATTAACTCAAGCAAAACATTAGTGCATAATAAAGTTTGGATTAAGTATGGTAGTTATTGGTTTAATATAAACAATAGTTCTGTTGACGCTCCACACTTCTTATTAGAGGTTTAAATTGTAAATTATATTAATGGGACTAGTAAATAATATTGTAGATTTTTTCGCATCAAAAACATTTGTTCAGGCTACTGAATCAAGTGTGTCTGCGAACGAATTAGAAAACGCTATTGTCGACCTTAATGGTCGTTATAAATTAGGTCACACTAATCTAGGAGATTACATTAAGTTTGGAGTCAATGATGACTTCCCTGTAATCCTAGAGAAGATGCTTCGCCAATCTCCTGTTCACTCAGGTATTCTTACGAAGAAGGCAAAGATGATTGCCGGTAACGATATAGCATACAAAGATGATTTTATATCTACCAAGAAAGCAAAGCAAGAGCTAAAGGTTTTCTTGAACAATTGTGCAGGTAACAACCAAGGCATGTATGACGTGATTTCTCACGCTGCATTCCAATATGAACACAAGGGTGCTGCTGCATTCTACGTTCGTTGGAACAGAGGTAGAACAAAAATTGTAGAGTTCAAGTCTCTAGACCCTAAAGGAGTTAGAGCTGCAGAGCCAAACGATAAAGGAGAGGTAACACATTACATCGTAAGAAGAAGTTTTGGATACGGAGCAAACTCAGTACAGCACAACGAGCCAAGAAAAATCAAGGCGTTTAACAAGTACGATAAGTCTGCTAAAGAGGCTGTACTATATGTTGCTAACCCTTACTCAGGAAATCCTTATTACGGAGTCCCCAACTATATTTCTGCTTTCCATTATATCGCGAGCGATTTTGAATTTGGTAAACACATTAAAAACTCTTCAGCCAATGGATTCACGCCAAAAGTTCTCGCTACTTTCATTGGCCGGAACATGTCTAATGAACAAAAAGCCTCTGAGTACAGCAAATTTAAAGAGTCTTTCACGGGCTCTGAAGCGGACAACTTCATCGTAAGTTGGGTTAAAAAAGAAGAAGACGCACCTAAATTCACACCTTTAGATATTTCGAATTTAGACAAAACTATAGACGTATTATCAAGATTAAATGACGCCAAAATCCTTACTGCTCATAATATTACTAGTCCTACCCTCTTTGGGGTTATGGTTAGCGGTAAGCTCGGAGGAACAGGGAACGAACTTGTCACGGCTTATCAAATTTTTAGAGCAACAGAAACGCTACCTAATAGAGAAGTTATTCTAGGGGGTATCAACAGAATCCTATCGACTGTAGGATTTGACAAGATGGAGTTATCTGTCGTTGAAGAAGATATAAACCTTGAAAGCATCAAGGGTGCTAACACAACCGATATAGCAAATGGTTAAAGTAATTTTCATAGACGACAATTATCTGTATCAGAACTTCCCTCTACCTAAGAGATTAGATAGAGCTGCATTGTTATCTATAATCCAATTAGAGCAGTTTACTTCTGTTCAAGACTTACTAGGAAGTTGTCTTTACGAACATCTAGAGCAGCAGGTATTCGACCAAGCACTAAGCACCGAAGAGACAGAGTTGTTTAAATTAGTGAAATATACATTAGCTATGTACGCTGCAAAAGCTACTGTATCTATGCTGCGTTCCGGTGCAGCCAACACTAAACACGAAGAGTCTGTTCAAGACCAATATGTGATTGACGCACTCACTTCTCAGATTGACAGCAAAGCAAAATATATAAACGCTAGAATCGTAGATTATATAAAGTCTACTCCTGCGTTGAAGACAATCGCAACAGCAGAAACCTGTACAAACGATATCTTTAGTGAAGATGATTTGTACCAAGGTTCAGTCTACTATCCTTATACTCCAACCGATACAACCTGTGAATAATGCAAGACCCTAAGAAAGTAAATGTGAGCAACGCTGTAGTTGCAAATGGAAAAACCTACTCTATTGAGTTTCATGAAGATAATCACGATACAAATGTAAAGGTTGTTGATGGTGGTGTCGCAACCTATTACCCTGTCGGTGGTAACGGTAGTTCTAAAACTTATGAGTATTGGGAGAACACAAATCTTGGTACTCAATCAGCCCAAGGAAATACAAATACAGTTTTGGTTAACGATGGTTTAGGCGCAAACACATCAGAAGATACAGGTACTTTATTTAATGGAAGTGCGTTTGATTTTTCTTCGCTGTCTGTAGGCTCTGTAGTTTCTATAACACTACAAACTTCTTTGCAACCAACCACTCAGCATTCTCACGACTTTACGATTTACTTTAATCACGAGACTGATAATGGGACTAAGCAATTTTCTTTTGTAACTGATGAGACAACAACACAAGGAAGACCAATAACTCATACTATGACGCTCCCTATTATTGATAATGGTATGAAGAACGGTATTGCAGCATTGTCGATTACTACCTCAGGAGACTTAACAATGTACAACAACTTCGTTAGCATTTCCGTACTGTAATGGACCATAACGATTTGAAATTAGTCTTGTTAAATACAGGAGCCTTTGCGGTTTCTATGACAGCCGTAGAAGATTTGTTGAAATTAATTCTTTTAGTAGCATCTATAATTTACACTGTTCAACGCTCTTTAGCTCTTTGGAAGAGAAATAAAAAATAACAAAAAAAAAGGGGGCGTTAGCCCCCTTATCTTTTACATCCCTTGCCTAGACAAGTACATTCTATAGGTGAATTCTCACACCATTCTATTTTAGACGGCCTCTCTTGTCCACGCTTCTTACTGCGAAGTACCCGCCTATCACTGTTACGCTTACCATTTCCCATAGTCCAATCCATCTTTCGCTTACATTACTAATACCAAATCCTTCAAAGAAAGTCATCAATACTAAAAATATAATCACGGTGGCTAGTGTCAAAGGTCTAACGTTTTTAGATAGCCAAGAGTCGGAACGCATATCGCTGTTCCATCTCTTAGATATTTCTTGTTCCACAGCTGCACGAGCAGCTTCTTTCTCTTCGGGTGTTTTGACAAATCTGTCCACGACATTGGCAACCGCTTCCGCAGTTTCCTGAACAGCCTTTCCCCCTAAGATTTTTAATAACTTGCTCATGCTTAACTCCCACAGCCCTCGCAATCAGGGTTGTCAATAGAACAAGCGTTTGCGTTTTTATCGCTTGTTGTTAGTTCGTCTACGAAATCGGCAAAGCCATCGGCTAAATCAAAATCATTCTTCATTGTCCTCTTCTTCTTTAGTTAATAATTGTTCTACTTCCTCTTCTATTACGGGGTTCCAAATGAACCCGTATTCTTCTTGCACATCAAAGCTAGGGCACGCTTTTTCTGAGAACTCGTTGTGTCCGTGAACCGTAGCCTCCGGATACATTTCAAGCAATGCTGTGATGAGATTTGTTAAGGCCATGTCCTGCTCCTCGGTTCTTGTGTCCTTAGGTTTAGACATAGACTTGTTCATACCTCCAACATACACAACGCCGATGCTCCGGCGATTATGTCCCTTTGCATGCGCGCCTGATTCGTGTACACTTCTTCCTAATTCTATTTCACCATCTAGCCCGACTACATAGTGGTAGCCAATCGTAGCAAACCCACGATGCTTATGCCATCTAGTGATTTCCTCTACACTAACTTCTCTACCGTCAGGTGTCGCAGTTGAGTGGATAATAATCTTGTTAATCTTTCTTGCTGATTTCTTTAGTTTCATGTCGCTTAGTTAATTTACATTACTCGTTAATTAATCGTCTGTATGTCATCTCTGCTACGATGCTTGAATAAACCGCGTGTAACGGGTTTAAATCTATCAGTGAGTAGATGATAAGGCAGCACCAAAAAGAGAGGCAGAGAACGCAGTTAAATGGTTTATACGGGAGGATGTTCTCTATGACCCATCCCCATGGTTCAAAAACAAAAAGATAGGAAAATAAAAATCCTAGCCCAATAGTAATAAACCAACCTTCATAAACTTCAATCATAATCTTTGACTTATATATTCATCTCTAGTGTAACGCATTAATTTTATTTTGCGCTCACCGTTTTCAATCACACAAACATTACCCTTTCTTTTTTCTCCATACACATCACGCCACTTTAGTGAGACAATCTTATTTGTCATAGTGGAATATATCATGGATATGATTAGGTTAGCTGCTGACTTTCCTTCCTGATAATAATCTAGGAACTTTAAACAAACACGCATGACAGCTTCATCAATTAGAGATTGGCGCAGCTCTTCGTTCCCGTTTGTTATAAACGAGAAGTTGGATATCTCAGACGAACGCTCTAGGATAAATCTTCCTAGTTCGTTTGTTATCCGACCTTCCTTAGCGGAGATTATAGCTTCCCTCTCTATGAGGGCTTTGTCATATTTGCTCTTCTTCAACTTTGTCTAGTATTGCTACAATGAAGTGTAGGTAATCTGAAAGCTCTTCGGTTGTGACGTTGAGTTCATGACCCAAGCCAACGAGAGTGACAGGCCTGTATTCACTGACGAGTTTTGATATAGCATAATATATAGATATTATAAAGTCAGCTTCGCTAGAAGTTATTTCTTCGTATGTTAAATCAAGAGCCATAGGGTCTAATTGAACGTGCTTTTTCGGGGTCGAGTTCAGCGATTTTATCTATCATTTCATTCTCTAACCTGTACGCTTCTGCGTACTCCTCACGTGTAGAGTCAGAACCTAAATTAGCAAAGAGCTTCGCCATTTCAAATAGGTGAAGGTCGACACGGTTCTTTATTAATTTACAAGTTTTATAGTTTCTGTTATTCAACATCTTCTTTTATTTTATATCCTTTACACTTGATGACAACGCGGTACGTGTTCTTTGGTAAGCCCCCGTCAAAACCGATTTTAACTTGGTCATAGAATTTCGGGTTATCGTCTTCAACCACGCCCAACTCAACGAGCGTATCAGCGAGAAATTTCGAAACAAGAATCCCGTTATCGATATCAAAGCGGCTGTTGTAAGTAATATCAAGGCGAAAACTCTCGCAGGTAAACGCATCATATGGCTCAAGAGCTTCGATGCAGATTGCTTTATATTCATCTTTCTTCTTTTTTCTATACGTCCAATGCTTGCCTGCATAAATCATGTTTAAGCTAGGCGGCTTAGGCAGTAAAAGTATTATATCATTTTCCATTGCGCTGTCTTAGTGCAACCTTTAACAGTATCAAGTATCCTATTAAATCCTGCACAGTATCTTCAGTCTCATCAGTAATGCCTCGCATCTTAATCCTCATGAGCTTATCGTCTATACGGCAACACAGATTGTCAACAGCATTACCACCTGCAAATATGCCGGCGGGATTCAGGGCTGAATCTCCGTATGCCTCGTTCTTTAATAGCAGCAGATTTGTAACTGCCTCTGACTCTTCTAGTATTAAATCTCTAGTATCCATATCTCAAATATAGTCTATTCATCATGTAATTGAACATCAACACGATACACCTTTCTAACATCCCCGTTCTGAATAACAATTCTTCCGTTGTTGGGATTGAAAAATATATACTTATCGGTTGCTCCTGTGTAATCAGAAACATCAAATTTAAATTGATTGTCGTTAATGCTGATATTTCCATCATCACCAACCTCAATCTTTTTAGCAGTGGGTACATTGAACTTGAGGTAAGCCCTCACCAAATTGGCGAAGGCTACCTTACGTTCAAGAATTAGGCTGTGCGTAGGCAAATCTTTTTCTTCCTTGTTCATCTAGTTCGTAGTATCTGTTAGATAGTTTATCAAAATATAAAGTAACGGTCCCTAGTTTTCCGACAATCTTCGGCTTGGCTTTGACCACAGTAATCTCAACTTGGTTAGGCTCGTATGGAATACCATTGCCATCTTCAAGTCCGAACGGGCAACGCCATACGTTAACAACCATCATACCTTTACGGCTCCACTGCATACCGCCTGCGATATCGTTCATGGTAGGCTTGTCAACATAGGGAACTCCGTTCTTGTATTTAGCCTGTTGGTGTCTAGTGTGTACGGTTACAATCGTGTGGTAATCTCTGTCAGCAGAATGCTTACGAACTTTTGTAAGAACCTGACCAATAGCTATGTCATCTCGAACTCCTGCGGAAACATCCGTCTTGATTTCAGTGAACGGGTCAACTAGACATCCGTCAATCTTGATGAAGTTATCCTGCTCAATCTTTTCTACTGAAGTGTAGAAGGCTTCGATACTTAGGTCTTGCAGACCTGAGTCAATAATGTAAAAGTGCTCATTGATAAACTCAATAGCTGCATCTGTCTCCTCATCCGTAGCTGTGATTTTGTCGTTCACTAGGAATGGCTTTCGAAGGTAGACCCACAATAACTCAGCGAACACCTCGGTAGGTGAACCTGTCTCCGGAGAGTATATAGCCCACTTCCAATTGTCGTACTCAGCTAGGTTCATCATTAGCTCGAAACCGAACTGCGACTTACCTTGGTGTGCACCTGCGTAAATATATGTGGTTGACCCACGCTTAACTGAATACTTGTCAAACAGAGAACTGAATCCCGTCCAAGCACCTTTCTTGATTCCGTTGTTACGGAGTGTAGTCAACGAGTCTCTCAGCTCGTTAGCTGTGTAAATTAATTTTTGCATCTGTCCTTAGTTTTTTATTTTTTATATTCGCTTTCTTTGTGAGCAAAGCTCTTGCTCAGTGGCTGTCTACTCAATTCCTCAGAGACATGAAAGTCAAAGACTTTCTTTCCTGTCAACTTAAAGGAAGCCATTAGATTTAGAATCATCTCAGGGCTTGAGTTCATATCCTCTATAGTTTTCATTCTCGTAGGCAACTCCATTGTTCGGTAGTAATTTACATACCCGTTACCTCTTCTAACCTTGTAAGCAATCCTGATTTTTACAAAGTAAATCATCTGCCCATCATCCTTCTGATGAGCTGAGTTGGGATTAATATCAAAGTGTTTGTCTAGTGGTCCTTCTTCTTTCATTTCTTTTTGTCAAATGTTTTATAATAAAATCCGTTGTAACCCATGGCGTGCAACGCAGTCTCCATGAGATGAGCATCAACAGCTCTGTCAAAGGTAGCTATTATTTCATAGCCATCTGTAAACCTTCCATGTCTACTGCGATGTTCTTGAAGCCTGTTGCGTAGGGCATTGGTCATCCCCACATAGTGGTGCTCAGGAAGATAGTAAACAGTGAAGTGGCCATCGTGATATCTCTTCTTCTTATAATGACCTCTACTCCTTCGGCACCTCTTACACATAGCTCTTCGCTTGTCTCTGATTCTATGGTACTCGGTTAGCGGCTTAGTTATACCACAGTTTGAACAGGCTTTCATTACATTCTTATTAATCTCAATCGCCTCTGATATTTTCTTATCAGCAGGGCTGAGTTAGTTATTTGATTTTGTATCTCAGGTGTCCATCCAAATCTACTAGCATGGATTGACAAGTTCACAGTATCAAGCATCAACATTTCAAGATACTTCTGAACTTCACGAATGTGTTTCCTCTTTCTATTCATAGGTCTTGATTTTGAAATTAGTATTAGTGTCTCTAAACATTAACTCTTGGTCATTAGTAGAGCCATCCCTTGGCGGTCTGCCTCCGTAATAAATCTTACCTTTGAGTTTGTTTAGTGTGGTGTACTTGATTCCGTCTTCATATGCCCATACCAAAATAGCATTCGGTATTCTCGTCTTTCTTGCAAATGCTTGTAGGTCTACTAGTTTTCTTAATCCTACTACGGGCGAGTGCTCATCGAACACTGACTTTACTTTCCTGACTCCCTTAATTTCCACTGCTGCTATATCTTCTCCGTCTCTATGGACAATGTAATCAACTGCTGCGTGTGGACCTTGGTCTTGGAATCCTAATCCATCCCGGTCTTTTATCAGTAGCTGAATAGCTTTGAGTTGGAAGTCAACATCTCTCTTTGTTTCAAATGTCTTACTCATCTTTTATCCATTTATAAATTAGGTAGCCATTCCAAGCTAGTACAATTAGGCAGGCTACAATATCTTCGATTGTCATCTCTCTTTGGTGTTAAAGGTTTCCTCAAAGTAGTCATCTGCTGATTTTTGAAAGCAGTTCCTTTGATAGTCATCTGCAAACTCACACATCGCATCTTTCTCTTTCTCAATGTGTAGTTCCGCAA
>Ga0098054_1001811_pt1 | contig 10462 bp, 28 predicted proteins | sample 16_taG_FD_75048 | JGI IMG/M metagenome (GOLD analysis project Ga0098054, IMG submission 75048) | Marine viral communities from the Subarctic Pacific Ocean - 16_ETSP_OMZ_AT15313 metaG | ecosystem: Environmental > Aquatic > Marine > Oceanic | place: Pacific Ocean | collected 2015-01-18
ATATAAGATAAATAAGGAGAAAATTATGACACATTTAGAAGCACAACAAATCATGCTCAACCAAATAGTTGAGAAAGATTTTGGTAGAGTCGCTGTAATCTTAGAAGGACGCGATACTGCTGGTAAAACAGGAACAATCCGTGAGCTAACTCACTATCTTCCGACTAGTAAATATTCTATATCGCTTAGTAGCAAACCTAGTGTTAATGATATGGCTAATTGGCTCCAGTCGTGGGAACAAAAGATGCCAAGTGATAATCAAATAGTATTTTACGATAGAAGCTGGTACAGCAGAGCGATGGTTCAACAGTTAAATGGTTGGTGCACAAACGCTCAGTACGAAGAATTCATGGCACGAGTGCTAGAATGGGAAGAACAGCAAGAAGTAAAATTCATCAAACTATGGCTAAGCATATCCGAAGAAGAGCAAGCGATTAGGATCGGCAATCGACAAATATCGCCCCTTACAAAATGGAAGTTCTCACCAAATGACGCTGTTGCCTTGTCTCAGTATGACCAGATGACGCTTCTCAAAGAGAGAGTATTCACTACTTGCGGAGACTGGCACAGTATCAATTACGACAAAAAACCAACAGGCAGATTGTCGCTAATAACTAGATTAGTAGAATTATTAAGAGCGTAAGCGTAAGATTTATATTGACAAAACCCTTTACGCTCTATATAATATAATATATGAATTGGAAAACAAAAACAAAATTTACACTAAGACAATGGTATAAGAAATGGGACTTTGCTTTACAATTGATAGGCTTTATGGTAGTTATAATGACACTACTTGCGCTAGAAGCTAACGGAGTCATTTAACGCTGAACTAAATTCAGCAAAGCATAAGAAATATCTTGACAGGCGTTGAAAAAATTGAGATAATAGTATTATGAAACAGTTAATCACATACATAAGGAATAAAATCATGCAAGAGAAAGTAATAAGAGCAAAAAATTACACAGATGAAATGGTCGCAGAAATGACCGAAGCATACACAGCTAATCCAACAAGAGAAACAGTAGATATGCTTGCTAAGAAATTAGGCAAAAGTGTAAGAAGTATCATTGCTAAACTTTCAAGAGAAGGTGTATATGTAGCACAACCTAAAGTGACCAAAACAGGTGAGCCAGTTGTTCGCAAAGCAGAACTAGTTGCTCAACTCTCGATTCACTTCGGTATAGAACTACCCACTCTCGTGAAAGCAAGCAAAGCAGACTTACAAAAGCTAGTTGACCAAGTTATCTAGTGTAAGCAAGGCAAGGTAGGCTGAAAAGTAGTAAGCCTACCAAACCAAGCCGAAGTGTTTTTGGATTGCCTAAAGAAACACGCAGTAAAAAAGTTAAGCAATCCAAAAATAGTTCTTGACTTGGCAGTTAAAATTTAGTATAATATCTATATTAAATGAAAGAACAAGGAAATTCTCACTAAGCGAAAAAATAAATGTTTGAGCTAAGATACGGTCTTGAGCCGAGGAGCCAAAAAATAATTGCAGAGAATTATCCCAATGCTCTAAACGATAGCACAGAGCAGTTTAAACAAAACGGACTATCGCGGAGTTTGGCTTCTACCCCGTAGTAAGAAAAGCCCGCCAACCCAAAGCGTGATGAGGGTAGTGATTGAGCCGTAGATGCCACTTGAACATCTCGGGAGCGGAAAGCTCGGAAAGGAAGTAGTAAATCTAGTCGCCCTAGTAGTAAATCTACCGAATAACAAACTATGAGTCTAAACTGTGATAACCTCATATAAATCAAAGAAGGCATAGCGATTGGGAACACGATAGCATACAGCCCTTTAGGATAGGCGACCTCCGATAGAAGTAGAGGATAGCAGACTGGCGAAGAAGACTAACGCTCCAGTCCCCTAAGACAAGTTTGTAGTTGCGAAACTATCGACACACAAGCCGTAAGTCTTTTACGCACGTAAGCAGGCACAGTAGTAGGACGATAATGCGTTAAAGCCCACACTGAAAGTATAAAAAGTAGAGGAGTAGCATATGCGAAACTCAAAATTTTTCAACCCAGCCAAGTTGCTGGGTTTTTTTATGCCTCGTTGAAAATACTTCTTGACTTGCAACTTGAGGCGTGATATAATATACATAATAAAAAAATAACAAAAGAATTTCAGAAGGAGAAGCGACATGAACTTAACATTTTTAAGCAAAACAGACAAAGAATTACAAGCTTTACGCGATCAACAAGATAGCGAAGGCAAAGAAGCTCGCAAAGAAATCCAAAGAAGAAAGCTAGTAGGCTTCTGCGATGGAACAGCGATAGAGCGAATCGACCCAAATGCCAAATTTGAAGAAGTAGAAAGCAAAGTTGGTCAGGTCACGCTTAATGGAGTAGTGCAATAGTGGTAAGAATCAAAAAGCAACTCCGAAGTAGGCAAAGAGCTAAAAGAGTGTGGCGCTATATAGTTGCAAAGCTAAGTAATAAATCAATGGTAGACAATGAGCCTGCCATTGATGACTTTCAACTAAAAGAAGCTAATGCGATACTAGATAGCTACGAAGATAATCCATCAGATATAGAGCGAGATTACGAATGAAGAAAGACGCAATAGTAGAAAACCTAGCAAGACTTACTACACCTCAACTACAGGAAACTGCTCGCCTGCTAGTAGAAAAACAACCAAAGTTAGCAGAAACAATAGAATTTTTAATAAGCGTAGAATTACAGGAGAAATATAATGCCAGCAAAATTTAAACCGAGCGAAAGAGTATTCAACCGAAACTCTTTTGGAAGAAGAACAGCTAGCGAAAGCGGACCTAATCAAAAGTGGACACATTATTGGTTAAAAGGCACTAGCAAAGAAGAACTATTTAAAGCAATTAATAGTGATAGAACTAAGCCGAAGCACAGACAGAAGTTTGTAAACGAACTCGTGCGTAGAGGAGTAAAAATTGTGTGGAGGTCGCCAAATGACTAGAGACGAACTATACACCTTGCGATCAGGAGAAACAGTCTTGGGCGGTAAAAAAGTAGGCAATCGTAAGTTTATAATTCAAGCAGATGTATGCTATAGTAAGAAAGAAGAATTAATACTAAACGCACACTCAGCAGAGGATTGCGAGGATAAATTGAATAAGCTAATGGAAAGTAAGGCTAAGCAACAAGGCGCTAAGCTAGACACAATATTTGTGGACTTCTGCATGAGCGTAGATGAATTTGAGGGCGAGTTAGGGAATGGCTAAAGATAACATAATACCATTTCCAACCGCTTTCAGAGGAAAACCCGCTACTACAGTAGAAAAGCTACATAAGTATCAGGCTAGAATAGAGGAAATTAAGACAGAAAACAAGTTAATTCAAGATGATATTAAGTATCTAAACGAAGTTTTGGGTAATAATGCTCAAGAATTAGAGGAAATTATCTTTGAAATGACAACAGCAACAGTATTTAAAGGAACTGGCATAGACACACTATTAAAGGAACTTTTAGATGATATTAACGAAAATCCAGACGAGGAAAAATAATGGAAAAAGGAATAATAATGGGTAAAGAAAGCTCAATACAAGTATATGAGGAAGATGGCTTACTGCATTTTGTAGTAGACCCAAGCCGAGAAATCGGTCCATCGGCTAGTGGTAAAACAACGCTAGTAGCAAGTAGCGGCGGTAATGCAAGTATAACTTTAGAGAATGGCACAGTACTAAAACTAGGCTTAAATCTCTACTATTAGGAGTGGTTATGGCAGCGAACTATACAGAAGAACAGGTAAAGCATATGGTAGAGGCTTATCAGGCAAGACCTGATAGAACTACAGTTGATATGTTAGCCGAAGATTTAAACAAAAGCGTTAAATCAATAATCGGCAAATTATCTAGAGAAGGCGTATATCAGAAAGCGATATACAAAACTAAAACAGGCGAAGTGCCCGTAACAAAGGCTGAACTAGTATCAAATCTAGCGGAGTTTTTAGAGATTGATAGTATGAAAATTATGGGTTTAGAAAAAGCCCCTAAGCAAGATATTAAGTATCTATGTGAAAGCGTAACTTCGTTAGTATTGGAGATGCAAAATGGCTGATAGATTTACAAAGAAGTACATTGCTAAAGTTGAAAGAACTGTGTATAATGTTGAAACGCTAGAAATTATAGCGGACAGCGAAAGAGAAGCAGAGGAGTTGCTAGACAACTATGTGACTGATGGCGAAGTATCTGAAGTAGTGAAATATGTCTCAACCGCAACACAAGAAACTGAAGTAGATAGTCAATGGATAGAATCTAGTGAAGAATTGGGTGTTGATGAGTTTATGGAGCTAAACTAATGGACGATCCTATTATGTCAGCTTTGAACAGTCTCAGAGAAATACAGAAAAAGTATTATCACTTTGCAAAAGCTAGGAATAAGTTTGGGGATATTTTATATCTCATGGCGGATTCTGAAGAAGAAATAGAGATATTCTGTGAAAATGGAGTATTAGGTGATGAACTAGCTATAGAAGAGTGGGCAACAAATGTGACCCCGATCATGGCTAGTCATCATTATAAATGGGTAGGTTCTCGGCGTAATCCATTCGTGATTGCTAAACCTATCTACAAGTATGTAAACGGCAAATATGTCGGACTAAGAAAATTTAAGGAAAATTTTTGAAAAAGAAAGAACTAGCATATTTTTATTTTGTAGTCTGCATGCTTATAATTCTAGCATATTTAATGCCATCTTAAAACCGCAGCGGGGTTTGAAACAAGCAGTAGTAAACTTACGAACTTAAAACCGTAGCGGGGTTTATGTAAGCTAGGGGAAATTTCCATAAGTTTAGCACAGCATAGCAGTAAATTAGTGTAGCCGAATAGGCAATAATAGTTTTAAAAATTTTGAATTGGGGGAAGTTATACAGAAAAGTATAGTGGATATCCGAACGGATTTTTAGTAAATTAATTTCTTTATTTATAACCCAGCTTTTTATGTTAATATCGTGGATAATATGATTGCTTTAATCGCATTACAAACAACACTTAACAGAGACATCAGTCATCGAGAAGTCTCTTCTGGGGAAGAGCCATCTCTCGAGTGATGCTCTTTAGTTAGATTTTGTTAATTGAATGAATTGTGATTAGCTAGGTTATTATCAATTTATGTATATATTATACCACAATTTTAACAAAATATCAAGCAGTGTTTTTGCTCATGTCATTGGAAGAATGGGCTGTGGGGGTTTCATCTAACATAAAAAAGTGTAATTTTTAAGTATGGAATTGTTAATTGAGGGGTCCGCGATACCTTCCTCGTAAAGGTGGAAGTTGTTCTGCGGCATGTCGTTTGGCTTCTCTGCGTTTAGCTGCATTTTTGAGGCGCTGTTTTCTCTGGGCTGGTTTCTCGTAGTATTCTTTCTCTCGTAATTTTTCGAGTTTACCACTTCGTTTTACTTTATTTCTAAAGTTGCGAAGTAGTCTGTCAAAGTTTTGTCCTTCATTTCTGCGTCTCATATAAGTCTTTTGTGTTAAATTGTTGTAAATGCTTAGCTAGATCATTTTCTAGCCCAAACTGGTTGTCAACCATTACCTCTATAAATTTGACAACCCATGCCATATCGTAGCAAAACGAATCACTGGCGGTATTAATATTATATCTCTCTAGTATATTTATTATATCCAGAGAGATGTCGTTGGAAAGGTCTTGTGCTCTTTCTCTTTGTGTCGGTTGCTTAGGAAAAGGTATAACTTTACCCATAATTGCTCCTATCTGCGTGTGGAGTTAAATGTCCAGCCTCGCTTCCTTAAGTAGTGGACTTTAGATTGGATAGCACTTGGTGTTTTCAGTAAATGAGTAGCTAACTCATCTATAGGTTTTTCGCCATAGTGCTTCTTTAAATAAGTTATTTGCTTATCTGTCCAGCGATTACTTATGAAATTTGTCATATGACTATTATACTAAATTCGCAACCATTTGTCAAGAACTATTTTTGACTATGTAGAAAATAATTCTTGACTTGGCTCTTTTATTTTGTTATAATATAAACATTGAAAAAATAAAAATAAGGAAAAAATATGGATTGGCAAGCAGAGTTTTGGTTTGTGTTTTTTATCTGCATGGCAGTGCACTTATCTTATGGTATGGGTAAGAGGCACGGTGTAGCTATGACATTAGATTACTTGAAGCAAGACGGACAGATAGACTTTGATGAGGACTGAAAAATAGTTCTTGACATGGTGGTATTTTTTTGTTATAATTATATAGTGAGAATTATAAATTCCACATAGTTTTTAGCGCAGTTGCGGGCACTGCCACAACAACACCCGCGAGTATGTCTGGCACGAGTAGGAAACAAACGCTTTCCGAGGGCGAGGTCAGGAGTACCACTTCCACCAGTGGTCGGGTTTTGTCAGACATTAATAATAATCGAGTTGCCGAAAGGGACTCACAGCGTGTGCCGAAAGGACACAAATAGGAGAAAAAAATGACAGGAATGACTGCATTAAACTTTAACGACTTTGACAAATTATTTGTCGGGTTTGATCGCTTGAACGCGGAACTAGCTAGGAGAATCGAAACAGCTCCCCTAACTAACTATCCAAGATACAACCTAGTAGCCATAGGAGACGAAGCATATCGTATAGAAATGGCACTGCCAGGCTGGTCTAAAGATAACATAGACATCAAGCAACACAAAAACAAACTAACCATTGAAGGAACTGAGAAACAAGAATTAGATTCAGAAGAGCGCTATATCCATAAAGGATTAAGTGGAAAAACTTTTAGTAGGATTTTCACATTGGGCGACCATGTAGAGATTTCAAGTGCTGGGTTTAAAGATGGCATGTTAGTTATTAACTTAGCGGTAGAAATACCCGAAGCTGATAAGCCTAAAGTAATAGACATAGGCTAAGGAGAACGAAATGCAAACAGCAAAGCGATTCTTGAATCGTTATGCTAGTTCGCGAGCGATCCAAGAAGTAATGAAGAAATTTGAAGTCTTTGTACCTAGTGAAGAAATTATAATGTTAGGTGGTATGATACTTTTTATGTATATTGCCATGAGACCAATTATATAACACAGGAAACAAAACTCAAAAAAGAGAGTAGCCTCAACAAACAGTTGAGGCACTCACTTAAAACAGGAAAAAAATGAAAATAAGTAATAAAGGGATAGATTTAATTAAACACTTTGAAGGGTGTGAAACAACAGCATACAAATGTCCAGCAGGAGTTTGGACTATAGGCTACGGACATATAAAAGGAGTGCAAGAAGGCGACGTAATCACAGAGCAACAAGCACACGATATGTTAGTAGAAGAACTAAATGAGTATGAAAACTATATAAATAGCTCAGTTACCTCTGCGCTTAATCAAGACCAGTTTGATGCTATGGTATCATGGGTTTATAATCTAGGGAATGGGAACTTAAATACAAGTACACTTCTGAAGGTATTAAATAATGGTGATTATGATGCAGTTCCTGCTCAGATAATGAGATGGAATAAGGCTGGTGGAAAAGTCTTAGAAGGATTAACTAGACGCAGAAAGGCGGAGGCAGACTTATTTAGTGGACATTAAATATCAAGGCAAAACTTTTACAGTAAGTCAGGTTATGTGGGACGCTATGAATCAACAAGCCAGCGAAAGAGGAATGACTATTGATGAGTATATAGCCGAAGCTTTTATGCTGTTAAGAGAAAAAGATGAAAAGTTTAAAGACAACATGGAGAGGCATGAAGAACGAAACTCATAGAATAAATGGATCGTTTAGCCATGTATTATCAGAATTTATAAAAGATAGTTTAAAAGCGGAAGTGTGGAAAACTATAGAAGGACATTATGGAGTCAGATTTTGGAAAAATCAAGTTTGGCAGAAAGATGAAGTGTATCAAGGACATAGTGAAGTGTACGCAGAAAGTGCAGCAGAGAATTATGTATTTGGTATAAAAGAAATATGAAGTGTCAACATCTAAAAGATGTTAATATGAGTTATTTTGAGCATTTAATCCATGCATTTAGAATGGCATTTATTCTTATAGCACATGGTGTAGTTCCTTTTATATGGACTACAAAAGTTAGTGATGAAATAATCGACTTCGAGAATCGTGTAAAAAACAAATGAAACCAGAACAAGAAGTGAAAATCTTAAGGGAGTCTATAAAAACACTACAAGGACAACTGCAAGAAGCATACATTAGAATAGAAGAACTCAAAAATGGCAATAAACAGAAAACAAATACATAGAATAGAACTAGTTGTAGAACTAGATAACGAATGTGTGGGCGATGTAGTAGATAAATTCTACAAAGAAAATTATACAATTATCGCCTCAGATACAACACCGCTAGATATTGAAGAAGTAGAGAATAAATGGATTAAAGATATTCTCAAAGAGCGTAGATAATCTGGCAAAGCTACGAAGTAATGCTTCGTAAAAAGGGAGAAACTGGAAATGGCACAACCAAGTGAACAGTTTAGCGGCGACATGAGCCGAAATGAGGTAGAAATAGACCTTAATAAATTCATGGCAATGGTTTCTGAAATAGGGGAACTTAAAGCAAAAATAATGGAGATGGAGAACGAAAGAGAGCCTGATAATCCTTGGCAAAAGGTTATATGGTTTTCTCAAATGATAGATGCGTGGCGTTTATTCCCTAGAGCATTTTTAAGTATATATATGATATTACTTTATAAATGTACTATATGGTTTATGAACTTACCTGAGCCTTCATTTGAACAATCAGGGTTGATTTCAATAGTAGTCGGAGCAGGCGCAGCTTGGTTTGGACTATACGCAGGAACAGCAAAAGATAAGATTAATTCAAAATAGTTCTTGACACCGCTCTTATTATTTAGTATAATATAATAATGAAAAAAGTTAAAGTTAAGTTTAGCAAATTTAGATTAAGAGAAGATTTAACTGTGACTTTTCCGCCAAATTGGTCGGAAGAAAAAATAGACATTTGGTTAGCCAAATGGTACAGACATAATAATAAAACACATTAGGAACGGAATTGACAGAGACAGAACAAAAACAATTTAATGATTACGGCAAGTTCGTAATCAGCACAACATCAGACGAAAGTCTGCACACACTCGCTTTAATAAGCAGACTACACAGCTTACAAGAGCAACACAGAATAGAATTCTCCCAGCTACTAACTGCATCAATCGGTATGCAAGCTGAATCAGGAGAATTCTCCGAAGTAATCAAAAAGATTATATTTCAAGGAAAACCCTTTACAGAAGATGAACGCTTCCATCTCATGCGTGAGCTGGGAGATGTTCTATGGTATTGGGTTCAAGGATGCACAGCATTAGGGTACACACCTCAACAAGTAATGGAAGAAAATATAAACAAACTTGAGAAAAGGTATCCAGACGGCTTTGATATTCTTAGAAGTGAAGTAAGAGAAGAAGGAGATATATAGTGTACGAACTATTTAATCTTCCTATAACTATCGGGCATTTTATATTTAATTTAATGGTATGGACGGCAGTATGCTACTATATCTATGAAGGTATAGAATGGCTAAGGAATAGAGAGTGGTAAATAAATATAGCCACAGAGTCGTAAACCATAAGTTTAAGGAAAGAGAAACCCTAGAAATACTTAGTAAGTATATAGATGAAACCTATAGTCAACACTATGGGGAAGGGAAGATTCAAGCCACAGAATTTATAGTAGACTCAGGCATGGGAGTAGGATTTTGCTTAGGCAATATCATTAAATATGCCAAAAGATTTGGGAAAAAGGGTGGGTTTAATAAAGTAGACCTACTAAAGATAGTTCATTATGCAATAATTTTATACGGGAGTTTAGATGATAAATCTAAGGACGAAAGCACACGAGAAACTTGATGAAGCTAATATAGATAGAGTAATAGAATTACTAGAAGATAGTAGTCCTATTACGAAGAAAGTAGCCTGTGAAATGCTGAATATTAGTTATAATACTACAAGACTCAATAAAATTATTGAAGAACATAAAGACATTATGAGTTATAGAGCTAAAAGAAAGTCTCAAAATAGAGGAAGAAAGGCAACCGACATGGAAGTAAAAGAAGCTATACAAGATTATCTAGCAGGACATAATATAAGTGATATTTCTAAGCGTCTTTATAGATCGACTACTTTTGTAAGAAATATTATAAATTCAGTTGGTGTGCCAGAGAAAAATTCAAAAGAAGCTCATTCAAAAGTATATAAGCACAAATGGATATTATTACCTGAACAGTGCGTATCTGATGAGTTTGAAGAAGGTGAAAGAGTGTGGGCAGTAAGAGATAACAACATAGCTGTCATTAAAAGAGAAATCACAAAGGAATATCAAGCTAGTATGGCAGGATATGCTAGAGTGATTGACTATGAAAAGAAATACGGAGCAAAATTATATGATGTACATGTTATAACAGACGCAGAAATATTCTCTCCTATTTTTGGTCATATGAGAAATGTTGGCTATCACTCTACTGCTTTAGCCTGCGACTTAGGTCGTTTAAAACACTTAGAAAAATATGGAGTAACAGTCTAG
>Ga0098054_1001817_pt1 | contig 10434 bp, 2 predicted proteins | sample 16_taG_FD_75048 | JGI IMG/M metagenome (GOLD analysis project Ga0098054, IMG submission 75048) | Marine viral communities from the Subarctic Pacific Ocean - 16_ETSP_OMZ_AT15313 metaG | ecosystem: Environmental > Aquatic > Marine > Oceanic | place: Pacific Ocean | collected 2015-01-18
CTTGGAGAATATTTTGATTTAACTTGGGGTTCACATGGTTCTGCCGGTATTCCAGCTTGGGTTAGTAATGATGTTTTGAATTTGCCATTTTTAATTTCTAGCGATTTAAGTTTTTCAACAGATACTTTCAATTCGAATCCAGCATGGCCCATTTTTGAGGAACTTGATCACTCACTAATTGATCCTTATGCCAAATTATATACGCCCGAAATCATTGATGGGACTATCCAAAATGGCGTATGTAGTATAACTATTCCTGCTGAATCTTTAAAAGATTTTATAATCGATGGTAGCTTGGTAAAAGGTAGTATTGATGATAGACCTGTTTTTGGCAATCGTCCTACGGACACTGATTACGCACAAATATATAATACTACTATCGATTCACCGGGGTTTGATGATGTTAATAAATCGACTTATACCTCTTTAAACAATAATATAAATAAAACCATAGCTATTGGATTTGTAATGACTAATGTCACGAGTCATACAATTGGTCAGCCTTCTGAGTTCGAAACAGCGTCAGTGGCTTTGAGAACTATCGACCCCACAGAAAACGTCCGGTTAGGAGCTACGGCATTTAATCCAAGAGTGAGTGGAGGACAAATAAGATACCCATATTCAGCTAGTCTTAATACTTATAGCAGTATCGATGCTCAAAACGGTCATCGATATTATTATAATTTCAATAGAATGAAAATGGGAGGCGTTTCTCCTATTGCTGGCGAAACAGAAGTTAGAGGGGCTTTTAACTTTGATTTAAGGTCTAATATTTCAGACGTAAGTATTACTGCTAATACTAAAACAATATCACGTAAAAGATATACTAATAAATTTCACAAAACTGCTATTTTTGATTATCACCAAGAGGCCAGCGATGACGTTAAAGCGACTACAATTGGACTTGGTGACGTACAAGTTGTGGAAGAGCCTTTTGTTCGCTCTAATTTTTCTCCATCAGTTGTTGGTTTAAGTAATCCTAAATTTAATACTTCTTTGGAGCCAACTTATAATTTTAATTATGCGGATAATCAGCGTTCATCCATAAAGTCAGATTATGTTAAGCGGGATCTTAGTGTTCTACAGTCTCAGGATAGTGTTGTTAGATTCAGTAATACATCTGATGCTCCAGCGGGTAGTGGTGCTATGGCCAGCTCGACCGCTATACAAAATCGTGGTTCTTATGGTAAATCAATACAGGTATTAAATAGTGAAAACTTAATTTACAATGACTCATCATATTATGTCGATGTCAATGATGGCACACCAGTGTTTACTATTCCTCCAACGGGTCATATTTTAGGCGAAGCATTGTTTAGGCGATCTTCATTATTGGGTGGTTTTGATATTTATGACCCTGAATTTGTTCCATTATTTATTAATCCCTTAACTCCTGCCGATGTTTATGCGGATTTGTATACTAACGGTATGGAGGTTGCTAGTGGGTTAATACCCTTAAAAACAAGGGGTGTTGATGGCTTTACGGATGATATGCCATTAAAAATTGGTGTGGCATTTGCTTCAGGAATAACCACACTGTTTACAAATTCACCAGCCTTTAATAGCTTGTCCCTCTTTACGATTGAAACACCGCCAAGTGCTATTAGACCATTATACACCACTGGTCCAGATGTGAGTGGTGGTTTCAATCTTGTAATAGATGTTCCAATTACTGGTGGTCGCCCGCTTTATACTCAGGGTCCGACACAAGTACAGACAATACATCCATCACAAAGTGGGTTATACACTCGTGGTAACACTGATCACAACTTTCGCACTGATTTGTTTATGCCGACATTCGATGTGGGCAGTAGTGATCCAAGTCTGTATATTGAACATGGTGCTCCAGACGAAGCCCAGATATCGCTAACATTCTCGCCCGGATTTAGTGGTGTTACGCCACTGTTTCTGGAAGTTCCAACACCAGCTACTGGTGGTATGCCGACTTATCTCAAAGTTCCAGAGCCATCAAATTCTGGTGTTGATTTGTATATGAGTCCATTTGCTGGTGTTTCTGGGTTGCCGAGCCTATATACTCAAGGACCATTTAATGGCAGTGGCGATATGTTACTGTTCACTGGCCCAAGAGCATCTTCCTTTGCTGTAGCTCCTCTCTATATCGATACACCTAGACCCGTAGAGAGTGACACTCAGTTATTTACTAAGTCGATCAGAAACACAGCCAATTCTAATGTTGATGGTGATGGTGAAGTGATTTTAAAATATAGAAACGGGTTGCTACTTGATGGCGATAATACAGAGCAAACAATTACTAAAATAATTTCTGATACAGACGATGTTGATAATGTACAGGAAATCAATTCTAATTCTATCACATATCCAACCTTATTCGACGTTGATGGTTCTAATAGTACGATTAGAACAGATTCTACCCTTAACGACGTGCCAGAAAGCACAGATGTTACGAGACGTTCTATGGGTTCATATGCGAAACTTTTACGCAACACGGACAATGATAATCAGCCTTCTACTTATGATCCAATCTTTAATTTAAAGGCTATGAAAACTTCCGAATCTAAATTAATCGGTTGGTATAATGATTTGGCGACTAAGCCCACGCTTATTAATGAAAGCAAATCCGTCATACGAGATGAAATGTTTGCTTCTAATGGTAAATATGTAGTTGTAGCAAGTCATGGGCACTCATTTTCAAATTCCACTACTGGTGGTTTAGTCTCTATCTATAAAATAAATAATGATGGTTCTTTAACCTTTGATACTCGGCTGAATACTGTCTATTTTGATTTACAGAAGGCTGCCAGCGGAACGGAAGTTTTGGGTTCTGTTGCTGGTATTGATATTGTGGATGGGTTTTATTCAATTAGACCCCTAATCTATGACCTGCTTACGGATTCAGATTTAGATTTACAATATACGCCACCCCCTAGTACCACAGATTATGGAAATGAAACAAGAGTTAAAATTTCAGATATCTCGATATCTCAACAGAACAAGTGTGCTATCGCCTTGAGGGGCGTATTCCCATTAAGCGGTCGTCCATTGAGTGAATTTGACTCTATGGATATTATAGTAGAATTTGATATTTTGGATTATATTAGTTCTCAAGAAGGATTTTCTACTAATCAGGTTACAGCCACAATCCATCAAAACTTAAGCTCAGTTTTATCAGAGTCAAATTATTATGGGTTTAGCGGTAGCTCGCTATCATACTGTGGAGAAGATCTGAATTATAATCAAACAACCTTAAGATCAGCGTCTGTTACTGAGCTGGTTTATAGAAAAAGAACCCAAGGCTCATTAGTATCTACATATTTTCATCCAAACCATATACCAGATGCCCAGTTGTATTTAAATAATATTTCACATATTGGCAATTACGACAAATTAACAGGATTTGGTTATGTTGTTAAATCTTTCGACAGATATGAAACTAATGATAAGATTATTTTTGTCTCGGCTCCATTGTTTGACCCTTACTTAAACAATACATTAACCAGTTCGTATCGTGTTAATCCTATGGGTGCTGTGTATATCTTTATTCAGTCTTTAGGATCTACTGATTGGACTTATCAAGGAGCTGTTTACGCTAAAGGATATACCTCATCTAATATAACCTCTAATTTAGACCAATACAAAAATGGTGAGTTAAACGATGAGTTTGCGTTATTTGGTTATGACTTAGATTATAAACAAGATGTTTTAGTGGTATCTGAACCGGGAGGAAATTCCACCGGAACAACTAACGATACTTCTGCTGGTCGGTGTTATAGATTTGATCTTACAGATCCTTCATCTCCTTTATTGCTAAATGTATATTCAGCTTCTAGCTTAAGAAAAGATCCCGTAGACGCGGCCAGTGCGGCTATTGATGTTAATGATAACTTTGGATCTTCTGTTGTATTGATGAGCAAGAAGGACGTGATAACTTGGTCTGACGCAAATATTGAGAAAGAAATTAGCAGTACTACTGTTGGTGACATGACCCTGTTTAAAAATGATAGCACTTTATACAACTTAAATACAGGTCGTTATTTTGGATTTCAAGACAACGCTGGTGATAATTATGATAGTAATATATTTAATGAAGTAAAAGAGTATTTTCCTTTAGTCTTGCGTAATGTAAATCCAGACGATATTAAGATCTCGTCTAGGATTTTAGCTATGAAAAAGCTACACTTTGGTGGTACTATTAAACTTGGTATTTTACGTGAGTTTAGTGTCAAAAGTCCTATAGTTTCTGATCCTGACAGCCGGTTCAAACTAAAGAAACTCTCTATTGTTGAGCCTAGTAAAACTAATGGGTTAACACTATTTATTGAAGCTCCGGCTGCTAATAATGAGGATGCTACCTTAATCAACAAGGGTAGAGCCACAATAACTTCAGACCCCAAATTGTTTATGCCGAGGCCAGTATTGGGTAGTGAAACAAATTTGTCGGAACCCAGTCTATTTGTGTCACAAAAAGGTTTAGAGACAGATACGTCTTTGAATATAGAAGCTGGTAGATCTGTGTTTATTCCTTTATATCAGTCTGGCACGCCTGCTATTATTAATAATGATATAAGTTTAGTCTTGCCTGTTATAGAGATGGAAAATGATGTTCCTTTAAATATTAGTTCTCTGACAGACCATATATTAACAACAGATATTATCATAGGCGGTGCTGCTAATGATCAGGCTACTGGTCCTTCACCCCTGTTTATTGGTCAAGAAGCTCACAAAAATATCTTAACACATTTATTTGTTAAAAATCAATATGTCGCCACCACGACTGATGGAGATGGTTTATTTAATCAGGCATCGATAAGAATATCTGGCAATATACTTAATCCCACAACAACACAAAACATTGGTACTGGTTTATCTCCTTCATTAGATTTACAGGGACCACCGTTCTTCGTGGCTGGACCAGATAGTGCCAGCGGTATTATTGCGTCTCCATTGTATATTACAACAGACATTCCACCCACTGGTGCAGACAATACGTTCTTACAAAACGCAAATATAGGACTGGTTATACCTCCTGTTGATGGATCTGGTAATATACCACAAGATGCGACACTGTTTATCAAGCAACGACAAGAACAAACAGGTACTACCAACTTGTATATTGAACGTAATCAACCAGTTGCGACTACCGTGTTTGTATCTGGTGTAGGTGTTGGCACGGGTGTTATGCCTTTAAGCATAGAGGCCACACATATAGACAACGAAGACATTAGTCTAATTGTTAAACCTGCCCCTGCGGTAGGTATAAATCTAACTTCAAGAGGCTTTGTGGAGTAAAAATATGGCTGTATATTTTGAATCAAAAGACACCGACAAAACACTACTTATAGGTGGTCAAAGCTCTATGACCGGAGTGGATGGGGGTGGTGTTGGGCCATTTCCAAGATACTCAATATCAAGAGAAGAGTTGACTACTGGTGATGGCACTTACATCAATAGTAAATTTACCATTAATATTAACGGTACTGCGACTCTTAAGTCTGACCTTCAACAGCGTATGACACAAGTAGGAGAAAGACAAGAGAGAGTACAGGGCGAATCTATAATCAAGTTTCAGTTTAATCGCAATAAATGGCCTATGACAGGGGTTGGAAAATTAGCGATTGAAGCATATGGTGGTGTAAACGCTAGTGATATTGTGTTTAATGATGCTAGATTAGTCAACTTAGAAATACCAGAGCAAAATGAAAGTGCTGGTGTTCAGGTCTTAGAGTATTCGTTTACATTTGAAGCATATGATGACGATTCTACGACCTCTAATGGTGGACTTATAGCTGATGTAGATCCTACATATTGTTTATCAACAGTTTCTGAAAATTGGGAAGTTTCTTCTAACGATCAAGTATTGGGTGGATCATTTAAAACATTTACCGTTACACATACATTGTCGGCAGTTGGCTTAAGAAAGTTTGGGACGGGTACTGGAGATTCTGCATACACCTCTGGCTCATGGAATGAGGCAAAGAGCTGGTGTGAAGACAGAGTCGCTAATACTCCCCCCGCTTCCATTGAAGAAGATTTAGTCGGCAACGCAATGCCCGACTTTGATCCGGATTTAGGCTTTCCTGTGTCCTCTTTTTGTAATCACGCGAGAACGGTTTCAAGCGATATTGGTGAAGGCTCTTACAGTATAACGGACACATGGGTGGGTTCTGCCGGTGGTAGTCCATATACATTAGACATAGATCAGTCAACCGAAAACTCTCAAGAAGCTCCATCAAATATTTACACTGTGAGTGTTACTTCTACTGGGCTTGAATCGACGGCTGCGACAGCGGGGTCATCGAATAAATATGCCAATGCACAGGCTGGGATTAGTGCGGCAGGCGCTGACGCACTTGCGATTGCACTTGGAGGCAAAAATAAAATGTCTGATAGCCGATCAGACAATCAAGAAACTGGTGTTATTACGCATACTGTAACATATAATGATTTAACTACAAGGATTTCGGGTGCAATTTCAGAAGAATTAACCGTTAGTTATAGTGGGCAAGATGATGTCTTTGCTGTCATTGGCGTCATTCAAAGGGCTGCTGGTCCAATTATACAGAATATGGGCACAAAGACTGAACGAAAAGAAAGTGTATCTTATGATGTTGTTATGGGTAAGGATCATAGAGGCTCTAAACCATCAGGTGAAGCCACAGCTTTGGGTGCTTTAGCGGGCGACGGATTAGTGGAATCCAAGACAGAATCGTGGAATGAAAACACAGGGGCATATAATATTTCTATTACAAAGGTTTATGGATAATGGCTGAAACAGTTCCGGCACCATCTGATTTATTCAACTTAAAGGTTGTTAGTGCCTCTTGTAGTGTTACATGGGGTGGTCAGGGAGGCACGCTCCAATTAACTCTTGTTGAAGACGGTGCTCCAGCAAATTTTCCAGAATTAGGCACTGCTTGCTCTTTCACATTTGGGGCATTTTACTTTGCTGGAATATTTCAAAGACAAATGTATAAAGATAGTTTAAGTGGAAGAACTTATGATGTGGTCTTGGAGTGTCCAGCCAAAATATTAGATGGCGTACAAGTTATTATTGATAGATTTGATGGCTTGGGTGCGTCTGTTGCTGGTGGGAATAACCCAACTGCTCAATATTTCGCACCCTCCACTGTCGCACATACGAATATATTTAATGTGTTTGGATCTTACGAGAATTATGACTTAACCTCTTATCTGGGACATTATGGTTTAGCTGATGTGAATGGCACCGGGATGCCGGTTTCTAATTTACTACCTCGATTGGAAGCTTTGTCATTAGGGACGTTGGATACTGCTTTTGATACTAAAATCAAATATGGAGCAACTGAATACTCTATAGACTTATCTGAAGTTATACAAAGAATGCCGGGTTATTTAAGAATATCTGGCCCAGTTCAAAATCTCAATGCTATCTTGGGTGAATGTGCTGAATTTGCTCAGTTTGATTATTTTGTTTCTATTCAAGAGAGGGGTGGTAGTCGCCCTGCAGCAAGTGGACCAATTTCAGATGCTGAATTAATTATACATGTTCTCGATAAACAGACCAATCCGTCTACTGGTGTTGTTAAGAATTTTGTACAAAGTACAAAAAGTAACGGAACATTGATTTCAGGATCATATGGCGAAGAATTGGCTGACGCAACTACCCAAAAGGTGATTGTGGGCGGTCCCGCGAGTCGTTATCACGTTGGATCATTTGATTTTACAGTTCCTGTGTGGGGCAAGCTCGCAGATGGAACACTGTTAACTGGTAGAGCGAATCCGGACTTCAATAGGCCGGGGTTACAACAAACCGCAGCCACATCTTCAGTGGTTTATAATAATATCCAACGTATGGATTCTACTACCTTTATGTCTGGAGCATCTTCTGGAGTTCCGATTTCGATAGATACATTCAATCCTCCTAGCTATGTAGCGAGTATAGGGGAAATTAGAGCTGCTTTAGGTGGTATTGAAGTTTGGTCAACATATAAAATGTTTGAGACATTGCTTGACATAGAATTGAATGGCTTTCTTGATGTTGATAGTGTGCCGTGGATTGGGGCGGTTGAAGCTAACGCCGAGTGGCTACAACTTCTTGGTCAAGGTAAACTTCTACCAATGGACCTACATTCCACAAGCAAACAGAGTTCTTCCAAAGCCTATCTTCAATCCAAAACTGAACAAAACCAACGATTGTTTAACGCTGTTAGTAGAGCCGCTACTGAGTTTTATTTGAAGAAATTTCTTGTTCCTCTTCCTTTTGAGGGTGGTGGAGTACGTAATAACAGGAAGTTCATCTCTGAAGAATTTACCTATACTAATAGCTGGGAGATAACTGATTCCGCCCAATGGACCTATGCTAAACCTTTTAATGATGTGAGTTTTTATGATGGTTCAGGCAGGCTTAAAAGTGTGTGTACTTGGCCCAATACAAACATAGCTGATTACAGTGTTTTAGGTGGAGATTATGCTGTTGCGTTAGATACAGGGCATATTGGAAGCACGAAAGGCGGTCCTGAAGGAGAGATCTATTGGCTGCGAAATCCCGGCAATACACCATTTGCGAATGACTTTCTCGGGTATGATAATTTGGGCAACCCGTTAGCGGGTCCACAATTCCTGCCTTTTGCGTTGTTTGATTGTGGGGCACAGATTAAGTTTTTTGATGGGCTTACTACTCCAGATTTTGGTTTGACTGTATTAGCGAGCTATCTTGCGGGTATTGATATCCATCCGGAGAATTATATTTATACTGGCAAACAAGGTGTTCAGTTTGCGTTTCCTCCAGACTTTTTGAGGCCATCATTTTTTGGCGTTCCTCAACAAAGCCCAAGATATAATTATGGACCTTGGTTTAACATTATTACGGATAGAGGTAAGGCCGATGTTACTATTGAAGAAGATCTTGTTCCTGAAAATTTTGCCTCCTTTAATGATTTTAATCAAGCTGGATTTGCTTTAGTGGAGACCGGGTCAAGTAATGTGACATCTACTGAGTCTGGATATGTTGAAGTTGCCGAAATCCCACAATACAATATTGCTGAAAGGTTTGCAGCCGGTGGTCCTTATGTGACCAATATGGATATTTCAATTGGCACTGATGGTGTAAAGACTAATTATAAATTTAGCACTTGGACACCAAACTTTGGTAAGCTGGCGCGTTATAATATTGATAGATTACAGCGTGTTAATAAAGCTATGATTGCGTATTTACAGCGAAATCGTCAGAGAGTTGCCAAAAGGCCGTTTCCCGCAATACCATTTGAGAAAAAGGATTTTTCAGGCGAAACGCCCAAAAGATTTGGGAGACAGGATATGGGTTTATTGAACTTTACTTTTAAGTCATTAGGAAATTAAATTATGACATCACCACAAAGAGAAGGCTATGCTGTTGCTAGTTCTCAAACCGGAATTCAAGATGGTGCGTTTAACCTACTCAGAGGTATAGATGATTCATCAAGCAGAGTATTTGAAGAGAGTTCTGCTATATCATATGAGCAAATTTTTTCACCACTATCAATTAAAAAAAATCTACAGGGTCCAACACCGGGTTTTCAAGAGACTTTTGCTGCGAGCAATTCTGATGGAAACTTTGATAATGGGCATGTAGGACCAACCTTGAGAGAGATGAACCCATATTTTCCAACCATCTTTGGTGATGACGGCGAGGATTTTATAGAGAATAACGATTATGTTATGATGGCTAATGAAACTGGTGGTGGAACTACGGAAGATGTTAATATTAGAAAGCTGGATAACAGGAGAAGTATAGATACGGTTAGAGTTGTTGGATTGCGTGGTCCTCTCATATTATCGGGTTGGGGTTTTGATATTGCTGATCGACCTGCTCCAGCTAAAGGAACGTCTGGTAACGACGTTTTTCAGTTCAAGCCGGAATTAGTCAGTAATAGATCGTATTGGAAAACGGGTCCAGTACATTTAATGTGGGATGAAGAGCGTCAGGTTTGGGCTGGTGGTCTACAGATGGTTTGTGGAAGACTAAACGGGGAAATTATCGCTCCTACAGATATTGATAACCCTACATACTTTGATGTTGATGTGCTCAGACCTGAAGGCGCTGGTGTTGGTCAAGGGTCTTTGGTTGATACACTTGGAGAGACGATCACATGTACAAATAGAGATGCTAGTTTGACTCAAGAAGATATTTCTGATGCTAATGGCAATAGTCTTGTATGGGTTGTTGCTGTGCGGATAAATTATGAGTGGATACCTTTGTGGGTTGGCTGTCCTTCAGGCAACGAAGAGCAAAGAGGAACTTGGGCAGGCGACACAAGCGGTACAGTCGTTGCCAATTCAGGCGGTATCAGAGGTACTAGAATTGTTGGTTTTATCAAGTTTACGCCAGATTCATTAGTATCTGGTGCTTTTAGTTATAGTATTGAGACTCAGCCCGCTAACGGGACAGTCACACTCTCTGACACTACATTATCGCGTAAGGTGTGGACTTATGTACCA
>Ga0098054_1001821_pt1 | contig 10418 bp, 20 predicted proteins | sample 16_taG_FD_75048 | JGI IMG/M metagenome (GOLD analysis project Ga0098054, IMG submission 75048) | Marine viral communities from the Subarctic Pacific Ocean - 16_ETSP_OMZ_AT15313 metaG | ecosystem: Environmental > Aquatic > Marine > Oceanic | place: Pacific Ocean | collected 2015-01-18
AGCTAGAAGTGTAGAAAATCCTTATACAGAATCTTTACCTGTTCTTTTAGCTGTTGCTCAAGTTGTAGGTTTAAAAGTTTATCCTTTTGAACCAAGAAAAAGAGGTACATCATTAGGTGCAGCTGTTAGAAAAGAGATAAGTAAAGCTAGAAATAAACATAGAAGACAAGCAAGAAGATTTAGTAATAATGAAATAGATAGAGAAACTTTTGTAGAAAGTTCATTACTTTTAGAAGAAGAAATGTCTAAAGCTTTATTTAAACATTTTAAAGAGTTATATAAATTAGGAATTACTCAACCAGATACAGTTAGACAAAGATATGAAGAAAGATTAAGAAAAAAAGAAAGAGGTAAATAATATGGTAAAGTATACGACAGATAGTGGTGTTACTAAACCACTTAGCACACCAACTATTAGAGTAGCAAAAAGTATGTTCACGAATTTAGGTTCTAAAGATACAACTAATTATTCTACACTACAAAGAAGTAGAAGAACAACTCCTAGTGTTCCTATTACTACAGGAAGTTTATTACAAGCAAAAGCAGGAGCAGGAAGGTCTAGAACTACAGCTAGTTTAGGTAGTGTTCCTGACCCTGTTTCTATTTCTACAGCACAATTAAAATCTTTTGGACAAGTAGGAGCAGGATTAGCTGACAGTAAAATTGGTAGTAAAATTATTAATCCTGTTGAAAATTTTGCACAAAGTCTTAAAGACAAAATTAAAAATCCGTTCTCATGAAACCAGCAGAATTAGCAAACCTTGTAGAGAAGGTAGGGATACCTCTGTTAACTGCAGCAGCAGCAGGGTATGCTTTATGGTGGTTAATCCGTTGGCTTACAACATCATTTAAAAAAGATTTAACAGCAGACCATGACCAATCTATTAATGAGATACGAGATTTAAAATCAGAGTTAGATGAAGAAGTTAGAGATACAAGAGAGATACTATCTAAAGAATTACAAAAATTAAATATAATGACAGTAAGGTTAGTAGATAGAATTAGAACTCTTGAAATGAATTTTATAGAGCATGATGAAACAGTTAGAGCATTGTATGGTTTGACTAGAGCTAATAGAAGAAGAACCAGACATGAAACTGTAGAAGATTTACATGAACAAATTAAAGATGCAGGTAAAACTAATGGTGATTAATCTTAAATGAAAATAGAAGTATCACAAAAAAGATATAATAGTATTCCTTATCGTAATAAAATAAGACACGTAGAAAAATTAAATAAATTAAATAATAAGAAACAACAATCTAGAAAAACTTTAGGAGTTAAAAAAAATGAGAGACCTAACCTCAACATCTTGTTGTAGTTCAGAAACGTGTAATGAATCAGATTGTAATTGTAAGTGTGAAGATTGTACTGAAGACTTAATAGCTCAAACTTGTAGATGTACTTGTCATATTATTAATGACGAACCTCATGCTCTAAAACTTTAAAAATAATTTCGTAAAGCTTTTTCTAATTCTGTTGTACTGTTCTTTAAATACTCTAAAAAATTAGAAATAATAATTTTATTATCATAAGCAGGGTAATATTTTTTAACAACAATATCCCAATTTTCAGGAGACAAAGAGGTTTTTGAAACCTCAATGTTTCCTTCTTCATTTAAAGATACTGTAAATTCTAACAGAGTTGCAAGTTTGTTACTCTGTATTTTTTTGTTCATTTGAATCTGAGTCATTATTTTTCTTTATTATTTTTGATGCTTGTTCAGAGTCTTTTTGAAATTGTTCTAAACTCTCAATCCGTAAACGTAAATATTCTTTTGCGTTTTTTCTTTGAAGCCTTTGAAATTTTTCAGCGTTTAAATTAAGATACTCTAATTCATTTTTAAGAAAGTTTAAAGTATTATAATCTGATGAAGTAAATGACATTCTAATCTCCTTTATACTAAGTCAACAATTTCACAAGTATCTCCTGTGCAATTTAAGGTTTGTGAACTACGAGTATTATCTTCTTTTTCATAATCAGAAAGTTGAGACCAATCTACATTCTGTGGCATGGTGCTTGCCAAAGCTTTATACTCTTCTTCTGTACAGTCTTGATAAGGTGCTTGTCTGTAAGTATGCTCAGACATAGGTAAGAAACTAATACCTGACATTTTATCAAAGTTATCATACACATACGCTCCTACTTTCATCCATTCATTTTCTTTAACACTAACAGTAATACTTGGTTTGTGTTCACACCAATGCTCTGCATAAATAGTCCAAATATTTAAATGGTCTATAGCTGTTAAGTCATGTCTTGTTAATGCATGATTAGGAGACTTCATAGGAAAACTAAACACCGCCATTGAGTCAGGTTTTAAAACATCATCTTCAACAGGAAAACCTTTTTCTGTCATGAATAAAGTTAAAGGGTCTTTCTTATCAGCTCTAACGGTACGAATGTAATACTCAGAGTGACGAGGATGAATACCACTAGCAGCATCTACTAATTGACTAACTGTACCACTAGGTTTAACACACGTAATAGCAGCAGAAGGTTCTATTTGTAATCTGGCTGACCAATCTTTATTAACCTTAACAGCATACTCTCTAAGAGAGGATAAAATATCTGGTAAGTTATCCTGAGTTTGGTTAGCCATCATAGCATTATCTAAGATACCTGTTAAACTTACACCAAGTAATCTTTCTTCTTCTGTGTTACGTAACCATTGTCTACCTAATCCTTTAAAATCTGTAAAGCAAGATTGAATAGTTCCAAGTATAGTAGCAACACGAACTTTTTCTTTTAAAGAATCATACGTATCTTTTTGTCGTACAACAATCTCAGATAAATTACAGAATTGTTTAGGACGTAGTATAATTTCAGAACAAGGATTAGTACCATAATCTATGTCTGCTTCTCTTCTACCATACTTAGCAGCTTGCTGTTGCGCAGCTTTTCTATTAAAGATACCACGTTCTCCTGATTTACTTTCATAAAGAGAAGTCCATTCTCTCATAAAAGAACCCATATCACTATTACCATCAGTATAACACACGCTGTTATTTGCCAATGCTCTTTGTGGTTCTGTCTCCCACCAACTACCAGACTTTGCATGACGCATCCTATCATCTGATAAGTTTGATAAACTAATAAGAGCAGACCTACGAACACCCCCCACAACCACAACGTCAGCAATCTTACACATAAGGTCATGACATTCAATGCTTGTAAACTTACGCCCTTTAGCCTTTTCAAATATATTAACAGTAAAATTAAATAAATCATTAAGCGGTTCTGGACCACTAGCTCTACCTCCAAAAGTTTTTAAACGAGCACCTGCTGGACGAACTTTACTCATATCCCATTGAGGTATCATACCTGCATATAAAATATTAATCAATTCTTTAAAAGCTCTGTACCAACCTTCTTTAGAATCTTGAACAATAATAGTTGTTTCACTACTTTCTAATACATCAGGAATATTAGGTAGCTGTGAAACATATTGACGTTCAACACTAAACCCTACACCTGTACCATGCATAAGAATATATAAACACTCATCAAATGCTCTAGGATTATCTACTGCAAGATAACTACAGTTATAAGCAGAGATATGATTCCGTTCTAATGCAGTACCAGCAGTCATCATAGCTCTCATACTAGGCATTACATCTAAATTTTTAATAGATGTAAATAAAGAATCTTTATCTTTGTTAGACATTTGATAAGAATGTTTTGAGTCTATGTATGAAGAATAGAAATCAATTAAACGAGTAACAGTTTCAGACCAATTTTCTCTACGACCTTTATCTTCTGTCCAACGAGAATAACGAGACTGGTGAATAAAACTTTGATAATCAGTTGGTAACATTGAAGGGAAGCTCCTCTTGGTTTTTATCTTGTTCTACAGGTTCTGGTCCTTTATTTAAAGAGGTAGAGTAGTTTGTTATTTCTTCTCCTAGTCTTTTCAACAAAGGGTTAACTTCAAAGTATGGTTTTCTTTGTAAGTATTGTTCTAATTTTTGTATAAGTTCTACACTAAGAGGTACTTTCATTTTCTTCTCCTTTATCTACCATTAATAATTCCTACATAATTAAATAAACCACTTGGTTCTTTTTTTACTTCACTTAATTTATCCAAAGGTGGATAATAATTTCCTGAGATTGAAATTCTTGTTTCTTTACTACAATTTCTTGACGTTATATGAGGAAGATAAGTAGGGAAAACTACCAAGTCACCAGCTCTAGGTGTTATTTCATGGAAGTGTCTATACTTATCTACTTGTAATATGCCAATTAAGTTACCACTTTTTTCTGGAACATTCACCCAATACACAAAAGATAATCCAGGTGGACCGGGGTCTTGATGTGTATGAAACATTGTAGATTGTTCTGGTTCTACTAAATGTGTCCATGCTTCATCACCTAATATTAAATGTTTATTAATAGTTTTAATAACATTATCTATTTTTTCTAGCAAGTGCTTAATAGCAGGTGTCTTAGGTAATGAAGAATCTTCAATACTAGAATCTTCAGAACCAAAATTCATTTTAATATCTCGTTCTTCTAAAACATCTGCTATAAGCTGTGTGTTATTTACTTCGTTTAATAGATTGTGCCTTGACATACCTACTAAAAAGATAGGTGAAAAATTTCCTCTAATATAATCTATTATACTAATCCTTTCATAGTTGGTGGTTTATAATTGTCAGACTTTAATACCTTACCATCATGGCGATAGATAGGTTTACCCTCATCATTAAGTTTTGACATATTAGAATTATGTACTCTATTAAATGCAACATCAAAATCCCACCCATAAGATACACACATTCCTACACAAACATAAACCAAATCACATAGTTCTTTTAAAACTTCTTCTTTATCTTTTAATCTTATAGCATCCATTACTTCATTGTATTCTTCTTTAATTAAGTCTCTTCTTAATTTTTTTAACTTATGAATTTTATGATTAGGTGGTGGAAAGTTTTCATCTAGTGGGTGATTAAAAGCTTTATGAAATATTCTTAACTTATCTTGTAATGTTTCGTGCTTAGTCATCATTAGATACTTCCTCTATTAATTTATTTAAATACCATTCAGCTTTTTTTAAATCTTCTAAGGGTTTCTTTTTATAATCATATCTCCATAAATACTTTTCAACATTACCTTTAAGGTATCCTCTAAAACCTTCTTTACTCATAGATGCACGAATACTATCAATACATTCTATACCGTATTGATTATAATGTATAGGTTTATTAACCATATCTTCTTTTTCAAAGATAGGTTTTGTTAATATATCTTTTATAATTTTAGCCATCTTAATGTTTTCTTTTAAATTGAATAACATTATTTTTAATAAAAGGTTTTACCTTTTCCATTTTTTTATCTAATAAAACTTCTTCACCTTTTTGAAGAACAGTTTCAAAATCTTCTTCTAGTATTCGCATTAAGCCCCAAGAGATTTGTTGTATGTCTGTAGGATTGGTAGAATTTATATCTTCTATAATTTTATAAATAACTTCTCCTGTAACTTCATCATACTCTAATGCGATTAATGTTTTTTTCTCTAAATTATTTAAGGTATCTTCTAATAATTCATGAAGTTTTTTAAATTCAGCCATGATATTCTCCTATGGTAGCCTATATAAAAGTTCTGAGTATTCTTTTAAATCTTTTACTTTAGTACATAATTGTTTATTCTCATGTAATAATTTAAAAAATTTATCAGCATCAATAATAGCAAGTGGTTGTTTTCTATTACTTTTTATAACTAATATAGATTCTCCTGCATCTTCATTTAAATCTACTTGTTCATATGCATTATAAATACTTTTATATTTTTCTTGATTTTTACATTCAAACTTATAAGGAATATTTTCTTTAGCCTTTGGAGACATTTTAATATCAGAACCTGTTTCTCCCATAATAGCTCCCTTAATATCATCATCTACTATAGAACCTTTGTAACATAATCTTAATTGTTCTACAACCCAATTTTGTAATGCTCTACCTTTAGCTTTTTTAGAACTGGTTTTCATTAAATCTATCCCATGTTAAGTTAGAAATTTTATCTGCTAAAAATTGTTTTGTTTTCGGACAATGCTCTTCCATCTCTGCTAATATTTCTGTTAATATTTCTGTTGATACTACTAACACATATTGATTACCAAGCATTAAAGATAATCCTGATATGTCTTCTTTAATTTTTTTACAGTTTTGTTTATAATTATCATCTGACCAATGAGTTGTTAAACTTTTTTTATATCGTAATGGTAAATAATTTTCTCTTGGTATGTTACTTTTTTCATCTGTAAAATATAAATAATAAACTTGAGGATTTAACTCTGGGTCTTTTTCATGAACTCTAACTTGTAAAACAACTGACATCATTCAAACTCCTCTTCTACTTCAGATAGTCTACCTGTATCTGTATTATAAAATACTCTACAAGCTGGACCTGTTAATCCAGAGAATCTATTTTTAATAACTCTTACAGTTGTAGTATGTCTTTCTCTTTCATCATCATGTTGTCCGTTACGTTCTAAACCAATAACAATATCACTAAGTTGTCCTATTGATGCAGAGCCACGTAATTGAGATAAGGAAGTTGCTGCTCCTTCTTCATGTCCTGCTGATGCAGGTCTTCTTAAATGAGATACCATAATTAAACAGATGTCTAACTCTTGTACAACTGTTCTAATCTTAGTCATGATTTCATCTAAAGCTCTACGTTCATCTCCGTTTTGTTGGTCTGAAACAATAATACTAACATGGTCAAGAACAAGATACTTACAATGTAAAACTTTCGCAAAGTATCTAATCCTACTTACAATAGAATCAATAGTATTAGAACCAAAATGGTCATAGAAAAATAATCTTTCTGTTCCTAAAGTATTATCAAAATACTTTTTAAAATCTTCTTTAGAAGTGTTGTTAAAATTTTCTGGAATATGTAAAGGTTTGTCAGCTTCTAAACTCATGAAAGATAAACCACTACGTTTAACAGACTCTTCCATAAACATCATTCCAATATTATCAGGAGTATTTTTAAATACGTGCCATATTAATTCTCTAACAAACTGTGACTTACCTAATCCAGAACCAGCAGTTAGTGTAACTAATTCTCCTTTTCTTAAACCATAAGTAAGTTTTTGTAATCCTTGAAAGGGGTAATTAACAGAAGCTTCTGTGACTCCTTTGTTAATTATATCCCACATATTTTTACCAGAGACAATGCCTTCAGGTGTATAGGTCTTAGCGTTCCACCAGTCTTCTAAAAATATTTTTTGTTTTGATTTAGATAGATATTCATTAGCATCTTTAAATCTCATAGGCATAATCTTTGCTTTAGGAGATAACATCTCTGCAGCTTTTATAGCAGCTTTCTTACCAGCTTCATCATTATCAAAACAGATGATGATATTATCATAAGACATAAGATAATCATAACTATCAGCAATATCTTTACTAGCTGAAGCAGCCCCATTACGAATAGAAACAACACTCCATTTACTTCCAAGCATTTGATAAGCAGACGCTGCATCAATTTCACCCTCACAAATTGTAATATATTTACCATTTTCTCTAAAAGCTTGTTGTCCAAACAGACCAGCTTGTTGAATTTTACCTTCAGAAAAGAAAGCTTTCTTCTCTAAGTTACGTACTTTATTAGCTACGTGTTCTCCATCTTCATTATAATAAGGGTAATAATGCTTTGTACCATTTAAAGTGATACCATATTTTTCACAAGTATCTTCTTTAATATTTCTATCTGTAATAGGTTTAATAGTTCCTATGCTTAAAGGTTTATTAGTAGAAGTATCTGTATGTAATTGCATTTCTTTCTCCTCATTTGTAGGTGGACTCCAATAGGTACAGTCTGGAGTAAAACATTTCTCACTTCCATTATCAAATAGTGCTAAGTTATCTTTGCTACCACACTTAGGGCAAGGCATATGTAAGGTTGTCATAATAATCTCTTTTCATCTGTAATATCAGGAACATTGGGTAAGCGTTGTACTGATGTTAAATATCTATCTCCTTCCTTGTATTTAAAGATTCTCATGTGTGGATAACAACTCCATTTATGTGAGCAGTATACACAATTTTTATTTAATTTCATATTACCAGATTTACCATCTGGTTCTGGATAGTAACAAGGAATAGGTTTCTCATTACTATTAATAACTTCTTTAATTTCTTTTATTCGTTTGCTGGCATCTATTAATGCTAACTCATCTAATTGTACAAGAGCAAGTTCTCCAGTAACTTTATTAACACCTAAAAGAAATCCTTTATCTTTACCTTCAGCTTGAGCGTAACCACTTACTTGTTCAACATAACCAAAGGGGTCATCATTTTCTATATTACCTGTTTTAAATTTTCTAAATGAAAAGTTACTTGCAGATTTAATATCTACAACTTCATCATCTATCTTGCAATCCATATGTCCGAGGACACCTTCTAACGAAACTTCTTTCTGTAAAGAATCTACTTTATGTCCAGACTCTTTAGCTAACAAAATAATTAACTCTTCTATAATAGAACCATATAAAAATTTTATTAAGGTAGCTCCAGAAAAAGAATTATTCTCGGCTGGTTCATGTATGTCTAGCCATATTTTACGATTAGGTCTACCAATAGAAGACATACGAATTGTCTTACTATCAGTAGCCTTTCTTTCTTTTTCTAAAAATTCTATAATAACATTTTTAATACCATCAAGAAAACCATTTAAGTTATCTTCATTGATTTTCTTTTTATCATTCATTCTATCGTAGATATGATTTACTAATTGTGAAATGTGCATAGTAGCCCCTTTCCCTCGCTTCAACTATACGTCTTGGTCATTCGTACTCTTACCTGTACATCGCAAGCCCATTTAAAACCTACGCTAACTCTTCATCAAAATCTGAATCTTCGTTACCGTACTTTACTAAGTCAACAATCTGTACCTTATTTAGATACAGAGAAGTACCATACTTATCAACCATTGGATGATTTTTGTTAAAAGCAACTCTAACTTTTACACTACTACCATTACCAATAAGTGATTCGCTATCAAAAGGTTTCTTATCAGAATCCATAACTGGAACAGAAAACTTAGAACGAGCTGTGATAAAGTCTCCTCTATCATCATTGTCTTTGCTTTTCAGTTTGACACCGTTCTCTTTGAGTAACTCTTTAGTTTCCTCAGAAAGATTACCAATGTCCATTTGGTACTTATCGCTATACTCATCTTTCTTGTTGAGTTTACTCCAATAAGCTTTGCCTTCAATTACAGCAGTCTCTCTTTGTGCAGCCATCATGGTGCATCCTTTCGTCTAAGGGTTAAAATTAAATACTACTTTACTACACTACTACACTTTTTGCAAATTTATTTATCTGCAAAAATTCTATCATAATTTTTTCTATATACATTAGAAGTATATTTTTGTCTTTCTTTTCGAGCCGAAGGTATTGAAAAACGTGGTGATACATTTTGATTTTTAGAAGGTTTTAACTTCTTTCTATTGCTTGTTTTCTTTAGTCTCACTTTACTCTCCTTTCTTCTAGCTCTCCTATTCTCCAATAGTACCGAGGCTTAGTTCCTTTATGGCTTTCAATTAAAAGAGCAGGATTATCTCCTGTATCTTCCCAATATTGTTTACCAGTATATTCCCATTCATATCCTTCTTCTTTTAATTCTTCTACTCTATTAAAAAATTCTGAGTTAGACGTTGCTACAACAGACCAACCTAAAAGTATTGCTATTATTATATCCAATTATAAATCCCCCATAATCCAGCAGTTAAGTAACAAATTTCCATTAACATTCTTGGTGTATCTTTATCTTGTTTAGCAAACCAAATCCACGCTAAACAGGACAATGAAGAAACACCCCACCCAATCCATTGTAAATGAACATGACCAGATGTTAGTAACAGTAGAGCAGCTACCGCTCCTATAAAAGCTATCCAACGATACATACTTAATATCCTATCTCCACTCTTCAGGAAGGTCAAAATCAAAACTAGTATCTTCTATTTTTCTTTCTAAAAGTTTGTTAAGAACTTCTTTTGAAAATAAAAGAGACATACTTACTACAAAACCTATTGAATTTCCTTCTGTATTTGAACCATTTGGAATCCTTATTAAGTGTTTGTAATTTAACTCTTCTTGTATTTTAAATAATGCATTATGTTTTGAAGGTTTACCATCTACCAATAAAAGTTTTCTTAAAAATTCAATACTTGTGTGAAGAATACCAATAGGATGTACTCGGTGTACCCATATCTTTGCTTTAGTAGATATAAGACCACTAGGACCATTCCAATTATTAAATTCAATAAAACAATTTCCATAAGTAGGAAGTTTTTTATCTTCTTTTATTTCAAGTTTTTCTTGAGTAAAATTGTAAGCCATTTTTCTTGCAAGCTCAGTTCCTTCGTCATATAAATGTTTTTTTGTTTTGTTAACTGCTCCTA
>Ga0098054_1001825_pt1 | contig 10398 bp, 10 predicted proteins | sample 16_taG_FD_75048 | JGI IMG/M metagenome (GOLD analysis project Ga0098054, IMG submission 75048) | Marine viral communities from the Subarctic Pacific Ocean - 16_ETSP_OMZ_AT15313 metaG | ecosystem: Environmental > Aquatic > Marine > Oceanic | place: Pacific Ocean | collected 2015-01-18
CCATAGGTTGAGCAGATACATCAAAAACATCATCTACTAAACCGACACCAAGAGATTCACTAATTGTAAATGGACTATCTGAATCTTCCCTAGTTTCACCTAGTTGTAACAATTTTTTATATTCACTAGGGGTAAGATTATTTTTATACTTGTAGCTAACTATATCAGAAACATTTATATCTGGATTTTTTCTAGCTTCCTTAATATCATCTATTCTATCATTTACAAATAATGGGCCTTGTGCCGCCATAAAAGCTGCCTCAGTACTATCAAAACCATGACCTTTAAAATAGTTTATTACTTCTCTTGCATCTTTTGCTACTTTATCTCGTTTATTTTTATTTGTAAGCCTATTTTGAAAATTTGCTTTAGCTTCTAGTTCTGCGTTCATAAGGTCTATACGATCTTGTTTATCTCTAGCTTCAGCAAATATTTGATTACTTTGTTCAGCAGCCCCACCAAAAAATGCTAACGCTGCACTAAAATCTATACTCATTGTACCCTCCTTGACATTAAACCACCTTGAGGTTCTTCAACTTCTTCAGGCATATTAGATATTATAAGTTCTTCTTCTTCCATTATATCTTCTTCTCCTTCAGACTCACGTACTTTTTGTAATGCTAAAGCTATTGTAGCTTTTGAAGGTTTAATATCTTCTAATGTTTTATTTGTTCCTATTTCATATTTAATATCTTGTTCTTCAGCTAAATATCTCATTACTTCAACAAGCACAGGTATGCTTAACATACCCACGTCTAATGTATGTTTACCTTCCATTACACCTGCAGCTTGTATAGCATTTGCCACTACTGTTAAAGGAGCACCAAGTTCAATAGTACTCATTAGTTCTTCTTGCATATCAGGATGTGTTAAACGTCCTACATAATAATCTAATGCTTCTTCAACAGTAGAATATTGTGGTGGTTGTTGCCAAGGTCTACCACCCAATTCAGCAGTTAAAGATTGACCTGCTATTGGTGCATCAATATTAATCTGTGGTAACTCAAGCATTTTTTATGTCCTCTATTTTTTTTCGTATTGCAGATACATATGCTTCTACACGTACACGTGGAGATATTTCTTTTGTATCTTTTTTTATTTTATTTGTACTACCCCTAGACAATAACCCTTTAGAGTCTGGTTTATTTTTATTTGTGTCTTTATATTGTTTAATATTATTATAAGCCGTATATCCTACATTATACATTTATTATTCCTTTATTACTATTATAGCCAATCTTTAAAGACAGAACCTGCTAAAGTTTTTGATAAATCATTAGTTAATAAATTAGTTACTAATCCACCTATAGCACTTATACTTTCATATTCTTTTGTAAACTTAGTTGAGTCTAATGTTGCATTTGCATTAACAGTAGTTCTTGCTAAATCATTAATTCTAGTTCTTTCATTTTCTGCAGATGACCAAGCCCATTCCATATTATCTCCAAAGTATTGCCAAAGATTATTATATGCTTGGGTTGAATATCCTAGTAAAGAAGTTGCATTTAATTCATTAGCACGATTAACTGCTGCCGTATCTGCAGTTGCTATTTGTCTACGCCATTGTGCATTTGCTTGATCAATAACTAATCTATTCTGTGCATTAAATTGATCACGTTGATTATTAACTTCTCCATTAAATCTTTCAATAACATTAGCTTGACCTGCATTAAACTGTGCTTGTGCATTTGTTTGTGCTGCATTAAATTGTGAAGCTGAACTATTTAAATTAGCAAAGAACTGGTCTACTTGATTTTGTGAAGTTGCATTAAATTGTTGTGAAGCATTAAGAGCAGCTTGGTCTGTAAATAAAGATTGAACTCTTTGTTGTGCTTTGAACAAGTCTGTTTGTTGTTGTGTATTTAAATTAGTAAAGTTAGTTTGTAAAAAGTTTTGTGCATTTTGTACAGCAGCTTGTTGTCTATTATTTAAATTAGCCATATCTAAATTAGCTAGTGCTGCAGCTTCAGCCATAACCATAGCTTGACTATTAGATAGATTAGCTAAGTTAGCAGTGTTAGCTATGCGTGAGTTTTCTAATCCTATCTGTTGTTCTGCAGTAAAATTCATATTAGCTATATCACCAATTCTTGCTGCATTAGTAACCCTAGCTTGGAAGGCTTGTTCAAATTCCATTCCCATAAATTGAGCACGTTGTTGTGCAGCAAGCATTGCACGTTGTTGACGGTTAGTTAAATTCTGTGCTTCAAATCCTGCACGTGTCTGTGCATCTATCTGTGCTATAGGTAAAGCAGCTTCCATTGCAGCTTGTACAATAGCTTGTCCTGCTATACTAGACGCACCTAAACCACGTGCAATCATAGTTTCAGTTGCTTTACGCATAGCTCCTGCTGCCCACGCAGGTGTTTCACCACCTTCAAACTGTTGCATTAATCCTTCTAACTGACCTTGTACAGTTGCTTGTTTACTGGGGGTAGCTTCAGCAGCTTGTACTTGTTCTGTATAAGTAGCAGCAGTTTGTGCATTAGCAGCAGGAGATATAATTTCTCTTTGACCAGTTACAGGATCTGCTTCTATTTGACGTTGTACAGGATTAGCCATTTTAATACTTGTACCTTGTGCAGCATTAAGATTATTTATAGAACTTTCTGTTGTTTGTTGTGCAGTTATCATTGGTGTTTGTTGTAACTGTGTAGGTTGAAATTGTTGTAATGATTGTTCTATTGCAGGAGATCCTTCAATAGCTGCTATTTTACTTGCAGATGTTTGTGTTGGTAATGTGCTTTGTGCTGTAGATGCTAATGTAGTTGGCAAAGACATAACACCACCAATTTGTCCTGAGTATGGATTAACAAGTTGATCAGCACTTACTTGTGTACCCACTGGTACAACAGTTGCACCAGTAGGTAGTTGTGGAGTCTTAGCTAAATTTTCTTGTACTTGAATAATATTACCTGTTAATTCAGGTTGTTGTGGAATATATTGTTGTTGTAATGTACGTGGCATATACTGTTGTAAAGATGTAGTAGTTGTACCTGTTTCTAAACCACCCTCTTGATATTTTTTAACCATACCACCATTAGCCATCTCCATAGCTTTTTCAGTGTACCTATCCATCTGTTGTTTCTTATCTGGATTAGAATTAAGATAATTATTAAAACCTACCATGTCACCTGTATATCCTAAACTACCTGCAATACGTTGCATTGATTCAGGTTTAAATCCACCAAACATATTTTGTTGAGGAGTAGATGTGATAGTATTAACCATACCACCTTGATGCATAGCACCTTGACTTGTTGTAGTTGTTTTAATTTGTGGAGTATAACCAGTAGTAGGATTTATAGTTTTATATACAGGAGATGTTTGTGCTGTTTGCATAACATTAGAGGCTACCTGTTGTTCTTTACCTACAGGATAAAAGCCAGCAGGTATAGCTACTTCAGGTTTACCATCTTTAAAATTTACATTCATTGTCATACCTGCAGCATTACGATACATACGTGCTTCATATACAGGTTGTTTAGCTGTTGTTGCTGTTGTTGTTTTAGTTGTATCAGCAACAACATTTTGTTGAGAACCTTGTTGTTGTCCTTGTGTTATTAAATCTAAAGGATTATATGTAGGATTATAATAAGTAACTGTTTGTGGTAAAGTATCAGAAGTTATAGTTGTTCCAGTAGCCGTATCTGTACCTGTGCCTGTTTGTTCTGTAGTTGTTCCTGTTTGTGTTTGTCCTGTAGTTGTACCTACCCCTGTAGTTATTGGTTTAGATTGACTTAAACCTGTAGTAAATTTTTGATTAACTAAATCATTATAATCTTTAAATGGGTTGTAAGAAGTTTCAGCTTTGTTAAAAAAAGAAGCCCATTGAGAAGTCATAGGAATACCCATACTACCAAATCTAGCTTTTAAAGGTATAATCCAATCAGTTCCTTGAACACCAAAATTTGCAAGTATACCAAAATCATTATCAGCACCAGATATACTTGTTAATATTTCTCCATTACCTTTTGTAATATACGCCATAGGTATATCATTTCCTGCAGTATCTTTTTCTAATTTAAACTGTACATTAGTTCCACCGTACATTTGTGAAGTAGCTATACCTGTTGCTGCAGTAAGTTTTTCTGGATCATAACCTGTAGAAGTTTTAGCAGATTCTATAATTGCATCCCAATCTCTTGTATCGGTATTAGAACCTACAACACCATAAAGCATTGAAGAGGCTTGGCTAGTTGCTTCACTAGGATACTCTCCATTATTAGCTGTCATATACTCTTCTATAGTCATACCTAATTGAAGTTCAGTAAGTTCTCTCGTATTAGGGTTACGAGGATTACCCCCTTTAGCAGAGTTTACATAACTATCTAAGTACCCATCATTTACCCAATCAGGTATAGTAATACCATCAACTACTCTAGCTTCTGTAGCAGTAGCTTCAGTTTCTTGAAAAACTGGTGTTGATCTAATAGATGCTGAATCTGCTGTATTTTCTGGGGGTATTTGTTGTTCTTCTGCCATCTTATTTTTCTTTCTTTATATACTTTCTACTAGGACATTGACTCGTAGGAGACATTTGAAATTTTTTATACTTGTATGGATATGCTTCTTGTTTAGTTATATGTGCAGGACGATATGTACAGGTCATAATAAACTTGTTATTATAATTGTCTTCCCAAATGTAGGCGTATGCTACAGATACAAGTATGTATAACAATTTTCATATTAACCTTCTAATTGTTCTTTTATTAAATCTGCCATAATTAATCTCCATTAAGAGTATTTAAATCATTCCATACTCTAGCAGCATGGGCTGCTACATCAAACGAAACATCATTATCATTTGCATCTCTATCAGTCCAATTATTAGCAGAGGCCTGTGTGGATAAGTAAGTTTGTAGATTTGATTGTGATGTAATATGTTCAACAGCATCGGATATATCTGCACCATCGTCAGCTATACCTATCATTATATTATCTCTTGGGCTTGCTGTACTGGAATCAACTACAGCATACATACCACCTGTACCTTGAGGTACACCAAACTTTAACCATGTAGGTATTGTCCCATTTGCCTCTAGTCTATATCTGACTACTTTATATGGCATCTTTTTTATCCTCTATTTGTGGTGTATTAGCTAACGAAGTAGGATCAAATACATCAAAGCCTCTACTGTTAGCAAACTCTGCTGGACAACCTGCCCATTTATCTGCACACTTCTCTAACCATTCTACTGTGTGTTTGTGCTCTGGGGCTTTTCCTTGCTTGACAATTTCGTTTTCCCATTGAAGGTAAGCAAATACTTCTGCTTGAGCTTGGGCGGCATTGATACCCAGATCAAATACATATATAAGATTACCCTCATCAATCACCCCATTCCTGCTACGTGCAGCATTAAGAGCCTGTTTCATAGCTGTCATTATATGATATCTAGCTTCTTCTATTTCATAGTCTTCTTCTGTTAGTTCTTCCTTACCAATTTTCTTCATTAAGTTATCATACTGATTAGTAAAGAAGTTCATCTTTCGTACTGCAGCTTGCATACTATTACGTATGTTCTCTAACTGACCTTGTAGTTCTAGTATCTCTACTTCAATTAGATCAAGCTGCAAGTTATCGTTACACGTTGTACGTTTACGTTCTTTCTTTTGTAGTTGTATTTCTTTTTTACGTACACTTATGTATGCCTCTTGTAATGCACCTCTTGTTCTATCTATCTCAGCCAGTGTATGTTTAATACTTCTTATAGGAGTTATTGCAGTTACATCCAATGTAACACCCATAAACTGACTGTGTGACTTATAGAAGTTAGAACTTGCCTGTGATATTGCTGGCATCTTCTTTTGAATATTAGTAAGCATAGCCTTGTACTCTGGCTCTGCAGTTGGCAGTGCATCTTTTAATGTTCTTGTTATTGCTAATTTTGTAGACATAGTTTTCCTTTATTAGCTAGGCCAATCTGCTGCTTTTTTTGAAGTGTATTGTTCATTTAAAGTCCATACACCATTTGCAGCAGATGCAGTAGGTATAGTAGGACTTTTTGTAATTATATTTCCTATACGATCTTCAGTTTCTGCTGGTAATTCTTGTATATGAAATACACCATTTGTACTAGGCATTATAATCCTCCATGATTATTAGAAAGACCAGATCCAAAACGTACTCCTGTATCTAAATCTCCCCAATCAGCAGCATCGCCAGTGCTAGATATAGTAACATAATCAAGTACATCAGATGGACCTGAACCACCCATAAAAACAGCATAACTTCCTTTATCAGAAGTTGCAGTTATTCTACCTCTACCTGAACTTAAATCTCCAAAGTCAGTAGCATTTCCTGTAGAAGCTATAGTAACATAATCAATTACATCAACACTTGAACCACCACCACCTTTTAAAGCTCTTGTATTAGAAGTAGCCATGGCAGGATATTCTTCAGCATTAGTAGCATCTCCAAAATCTGTTGCATCACCAGTAGAAGATATAGTAATATAAGAAATTACATTAGTAGTACCTACTCCAGCTTGATTACCACCTGCAAAAAGACCTCTTGTTGTAGAAGCTCCAGAACAATGACCTATTTGATTTATAGTTAAATCTCCAAAATCAGATGCATCTCCTGTAGAAGCTATAGTCACATATTCAATTTTATTTACACCAGCAGTTTCTTCTCCTCCTCCTGTACAAAGTCTAATAGAATTAGATAAAGATGAAGTATCTTGACGAGTTGTAGTTAAATCTCCAAAGTCAGTAGCATTACCAGTTGAAGCAATAGTAATATATTCTATTATATTAACTCGTCCCATTATTATAACCTTTTTTAATCATCTTTGCCACCAGAAAATATACCTCTCGTTGCAGAAGCTCCACTGTTTCCAAACCTTTGTCTAACCGCACTCAAATTTCCAAAGTCTGTAGTATTGCCTGTAGATGCTAAAGTAAAATATCGTATATCATTTCTCATTCCTGCTGGACCTCCATCACCACCAGCAAATATCCCTCTTCCAGCAGGAGGAGTAAAACCAGAAGAAGCTGCTGAAGCATCAGAATACCCATAATCATTTATTGCCCACACATTAAAAGTAACTTCACTACCAACAGTTAATCCATTAACAGTAACAGGTGAAGAAGAGCCTGTACCACTAGCACCTGAACTAGATACAGCTAAATATCCTGTAATTGGATCATCACCTACATCACTTGGAGCAGTAAAAGCTACAAGACAATTATCACCACCTGTACCACCGCTTGCAGACACACTTGTAGGTGAATCTGGTGCTTGAAATGGAGCATGTCCTATAAAACCACCTCTACGTTTAACCATGATTATGCGTCTTTCATTTCCTCGTATGATACAAGGTAAGTAAGGTCACTATTGGCAGATGCAGTAACTGCTAATAGATCTGTTTCATCTAAATAAAATCCATTGTCTTTACCTACAACAACTAGTGTTGCATCAGCAGGAACAGATATTGTTTTAGCTATAGCAAAATAACTTGATCCATTATCTGTACTAACTTCAACAGTTACATCTGCTGCATTTGTGCCATCTATGTTTGCTATAATTAAACTATTTATTTTTGCACAATATTCAGCAGTAACATCGACTATATCTGCTCTACTTGTTGTTACTGCACCAACAGCCACTTTAGGTGTTATGGTGTCTACGTTAATTAAATTTGGGGTTGCCATCTATTTCTCCTTTTCTTTATCCAAATACAATGGCTGCTGCTATTGCAAATCCTTTAGTGGCGGCACTACCAGCAGCATAAGTTTTTACATCTGATGCTGGAATAGTTTTCATTGTTCCACCATCATTAACTACAAAACCATCTGCATCTGCTAGTGTTATTGAACCACCAACAGAAGTGCCACCATCTAGTAAGTTTAATTCTGTAGCGGTAGATGTAACACCATCTAGTATATTAAGTTCTGCAGCAGTAGATGTTACATTAGTACCACCAATGTCTAAAGTTGTCATAGATACTTCACCTGCAACAGTAACTACCCCATCAGTTAGTGTAATAAGGTCTGTATCATCTGTGTGACCAATAGTTGTACCATTAATTACAACGTCATCAATATCAAGAGAACCACCTGTAATAAGTCCTGTAGTAGTAATAGTAGAAGAGCCAGTATCAATATTACCAAAACCAGATGTAATAGAACCTGAGTCTAACGCACCAGTTGTAACAATATTACTACCACCAACATTATGACTAGAAAAATAAGTGGACACTGTATCTACATTAGTCATACGCATTGTACCACCATCGTTAATAAGTATACCGTCACCACTAGCTACTGCAGTTGTACCTCTTGCTGTGCCACCGTCTATTAAGTTTAATTCTGCTGCTGTTGATGTTACGTTAGTACCACCTATATCAAGAGTAGTTACAGATATTTCACCTGCAACTGTAACAACACCATTAGCAACAGTTATAAGGTCTGTGTCATCTGTATGTCCTATGGTAGAACCATTAATTACAACATCATCAATATCTAGTGAACCACCAGAAATAAGACCTGTAGTAGTAATAGTAGACGAACCTGTATCAATACTACCAAAACCAGACGTAATGGAGCCAGAATCAAGAGCACCTGTAGTAACTATAGAACTTGATCCTGCAGTAGCACCATAAATAGAACCAATAGCTGTACCACCAATAGTAATTGCATCAGCCTCTAAAGTGCCATCTATATCTGCATCTCCTGATACATCTAAGCTACCAGCATCAAGTTCACCTGTAAGTGTTATATTACGAAAACTAGACACATCTTTATTAGAATCAACAGTAACAACTTTACTAGCTACAACTGTACCAACAGCAGCCCCTGTATCACTATAGTTAAGTTCAGTAGCAGTAGCAGTTACACCATCTAAAATGTTTAATTCAGCAGCAGTAGCACTTATAGCTGTACCATCAAAGTTTATTGCATCTGCATAAAGAGTACCATCAAAGTACCCATCTTTAAACTCATATGAAGCAGAACCTAAATCAATATCATTATCTGTTGTAGGAAGTATTGATCCATTATTAAATGTAAATTGTGTTTCACCACCAGCAGTAATTGTAATTACATCTGAGCCACTAAAAGTAATACTTGTATTTGTGTCACCATCACCAGAGATGCTATCTAGCTGAATATCACCTACATTAGTAAAATCAGAGTCACTTAAATCTAATGTACCTGTAACATCTAAATTACCACCTACAGAAAGATTACCTGATACATCTACTGCACCATTTATATCAATAGTGGTAGCTGCAATTTGTATTTCTGTATCAGCTACAAGATCAAGCTGACCATCAGTACTAGAATTAATATAAATAGCGGTATCACGAAACTGTATTTTTTCTGTCGAAGCAACCAGTATATCATCAGAAAACTCAAAGTAATCCTCGTCTTCCATCCATTTTAATTCACCATCATTTGTTTCACCATCAAATGTAACTGTTATATCTGTACCTGAAGTACCATCACCTATAGTAATTCCTGTTCCTAATAATTTAGTTATGGGTCCACCTTCTGCAGTTGTACCATCATGTGTATGTCCTGTACTAGATGCAAATGCAGCAAGAAGCTGATTAAATTCATCATTAGTATCTGATGCTTGTATTACATCACCATCTGTATAGGAAGATTGTCTTGTATATGTAGCTCCCATTATCGTCTAGCTCCTACCTGATATTCTAATTGAAATCCTTTAAGTGAATATGGTGCTGTTTCTCCACCATCATCTACTCTTAATGCAACAGTAAAACCTGATCCTTCTACTGATTGCCTAACTAACGGTTGTGTTGCACCACTATAAACATATTGTGTTGCTGAAGAAGTTGTACTATAGACAGCAGTACCATATTGTGCAGCAACAGTAGACGAATCTAAAGCATATGGTTCAGGTCTTGGTGAATCAACACTTTCATTATCATAACGTAACTTTAAATCTGCATCTATGGATGCTTCTGGTTTAAAATTAACAATAACTCTTTGCATATGTTTTCTTATGCCAGAGTCTCCAAAGTTTAAATCTGGGCTTCTATATCTACCTAATATAGCTGTACCATCAAATGTATTACCTTTTTCTTGTCTAATTATATATCCTTCAAATGATCCATGTAAAATTAATACATCACCTGCGTCAACAAATGTATCTGTAGCTGAAGGTCTAATACCTAATGTTTCAGAAAACTCAAATCTATCTCCCTTCATAACACAAATAACACCTCTTGTAAGAGAACCAGCTACAGTATCTTTAACAAAAAATATTCTGTATTGTGTTTTATCGGGTATAACAATACTCTCAAAAAGTGAAGAGTCTTTTATATTTTGATCAAATAAAGATTGTACATTTTTAGATATTGTGCCAAGTTCAACGTCACCAATTCTAGCTGTACCTGCAACAGTTCTTAAACCATCAGGCCCAAGAAA
>Ga0098054_1001826_pt1 | contig 10397 bp, 15 predicted proteins | sample 16_taG_FD_75048 | JGI IMG/M metagenome (GOLD analysis project Ga0098054, IMG submission 75048) | Marine viral communities from the Subarctic Pacific Ocean - 16_ETSP_OMZ_AT15313 metaG | ecosystem: Environmental > Aquatic > Marine > Oceanic | place: Pacific Ocean | collected 2015-01-18
AGTAAGAGTTTTAGGATCTGTATACCAAGGACTTCCACTTGCTTTCGCTTTAGCACGTTCCTCAGCTTCATTCATTTTTGCAATTGCTATTCTGTCCTTTTCGTCACCATACGCTCTAATTTCCTCTTCTTCATCAGGATCATAACCACTCGGTCTGTCAGCATCGTCTGCACTTAAAACTCTTTCCAGTTTAGCGTCCATAGACATATACTTATCTAATTTTCCAGTTTTGTATTCATCATACATTTGTCGTTCATAAGCTTTGGCTTCTTCAACTGCGGCATCAAGTTCAGCTACGGTACTGCCGAAATCATGCCAACTCAGTTCACCGCCATGATGTAAGTCTTCCATGTAGTCCTCTATTTCGTCATCTGTTGGTGCTCTATTTTTATTAGCTCTTTTCTCGATATCGCCATCGGTGGTTATAACTTCATCTTCCAAAAGTTTTTGAGATGTACTTCCTTCTGCTTTTTCTTTAGCTACTCTTAGTATTTCTTTAAGTCGAAGTTCTTCACTTGGTGTAGGCTGACGACTATTAGCCACAATAAAATCAATAATCAAATCACCTATTTTAAAAGGTGGTTTTGGATCAGGAAGTTTAGGTGCTTTCTTTTTTTGGGGTACCTTTTTATCTTTGTCTTTTTGACTGAGGGCTAATGCAATTCCACTTACTGCCGCAGGAACTATTGGAAAACCTCCTACACCTGAAAGCATTCCTTCTGAAGTATCAAATGCTGGATTGATATATTTTAAATCCATTGTGGTGCCATCTTGAAAGCCTTGTCGCTGTCGAAAGAGATTTGAGACTCCGCCGGTTGCAAAACCAGGTACACTTCCGCCGTGAGCAAAGTACTCAGGAATTTTCTTGATCCATTCTTCGATGGACATTTTATAAACATCATCGCCTCGATTATAGAGATCTTCCATAATATCGCCGATTTCATTAGTGTTCGTTTGTTGGTGCATACTAATAGAAGTATCTTTACTTTTAGTTTTCTCTAAATATTTTCTAGCAATTCTGCCTTTAACAATCATATCAATCTCTGAAAGTTTAAATCCTTTTTTAGCCAGGTCACTGGTACTTAAATTAGTATATAACTCCGTTTGAATGTCCAGGCGTTCTGTTTTAGGAATTTTATACTCTGGATTAGACATAAGCGTCTTTCCTTCACGGTCTACCGTTTCATGCCAGACTTCTTTTCCTTCTTCTCTCATTTTATTCTTTTTAACATCCCATTTATCCCACCACGCTGTTCCTTCTTTACGGGTTAGTTCTCCCGTCTTTGGATCTTTAGTAGCACCGAACCGGCCGGTGAATCTACCCACCTTTATTGGGTTTCCTACTTCATCTAAACCCATAATAATAAAAGAATTATTTTCAGGATCTAAAACGGGATATTTCTTTCCATATTTAAGTTCAGAATTTTTTTTCGTGATCACCTTCCGAGCATTCATGAGAGCTGCATTTTCACTGTCATAAAGAGCTTTGATCATATCCGCTTTAGGACCTTTATGAACGGTTCCTTTAATATCAGGATTATCGGCAATCTCTCGAATTCTTCTTTGAAGATCGTGACTTTTTTTATTAATCTGAGACAACGAAAGCTTTGTTAGATCTTCTTTCTTAGCAATGTCAATTAACCTCTTCATCTCTGCTTGAAGTTTATTAAAAAGTTCAGTTTTTTGTTCTTGTCCTAAATGACTATATTTACCCTGCTGATAAAGCATGAGTTCATTAAGTTCCTCATCAATCTTTTCCATTGCTGGAGTATATTTGGTTTCAGGGACAGTAAGATCTTTATAAACCTTTCGTAGATTTTGACGTTCCACCACCGTAGGTGTCCAGCCTTTGGTAAAATCTTCTTTAGAGGTGTTAAAAGGAGGATACTCTTTCCTATCTTTCCACATCTTTTTAGTTATATCATCATACTTCGCTTTCTCGGTCGTTGCTTTCTCATGGGCCTTTAAAATATTTTTATTGGCCTCGAAGTTAGTTTTCTGTTTCCCATCCAATTTCAATCTTCCTTCTTTAAGAAGATCATCAATCTGTTTAATAGCTGATTTAAACTTAGGCCAATTTTGATTAGCCTTATGCACAAAATTTACTACACTCTTAGCAAATTTTCCTCCTCGAGGAATCATTCCAATAATTTGTGTAATACCGTTAAACTTGTCTGCCATTTTAATAATATTCTCTAGTCATAACTGGTTTCTTCGGGTTTTTATAGTCTTCAGGATGACTAATCCACCCACCTTGTCTAAATCTCATGACCGCCTGAGTCGTACTATCGACCAAGTCATCATGATCACCGTATGGAAAGGAAGCGCATTCTTCAATTACTTCTTGTGCAAACTCCATCTCCAAGGGAGCCCAAATTCGGCCGGACTCAAAAAGAGGTGCGACCGCATTTACTCTACTATGCTTATCATTTCCTTTACTCGGTGTAAAGTTAACAACGGGGATTCCCATGTTTCTCAGTTCAAAGGCCAAAGGAAGTCCTGCCGCCTTAGACTCAATAATGACCGTATCAGGTTCCCAATATTTATAGAGTTCAAGCGCCTTGCGCCTTAATTCTGGAAACTCCATTCTTTCTTTCACAGCATCAACCAGGATTAAATTGTCCGGTGTATCTTCAGACGTGGAAAACACTCCCCACGTTGTAATCGCTGAAAAGTCAGAAGATTCTTTTTTCAAATAAGCGGTATCATAGCTTTGAATGACATGTTTCAATCTTGGCATCTGCGGATCTTTCCATTTACGCCACCAGTCCCTTTTAATAAGGGCTCCTTCTTCCGACGTTGGATTCTGCATGTATTGAGCATTCCATTTGGGTAAAGCTACTGAAGCCTTGACACTTAAGAGCTGCTCCACGTCCCAGTATTCTGGCCACACAGGTTTACCTGAAGGAAGGATGGCAGGAAATTCCACCACATCCCACTGATCAGCTTTGGGTTCTTTTTGAGCGGCTTGTAAAATGCCAGTAAGATCTTTCGTATTCCACCTCGTCATAACGAGGACAATTCTTCCTCCTGGCTGAAGTCTTTGTCGTGGACCGGTTGTGTACCATTCATAAGCTCGTTCCATTGCCTTCTTGGACATGGCGTCTTGCTCAGAATGAGGGTCATCAATAATCAAAAGATCCGCTCCTCTTCCGGTTACGGCTCCCTCGACTCCAACGGCAAAGTACTCGCCTCCCTGATCAGTTTCCCAGCGACCAGCGGCTTTGCTATCTTCCATGAGTCTGGTTGGAAAAACTTTTTTATATTCTTCCGTATCCATTAAGTGTTTGGCTTTACGACCAAAACGTACAGCCAGTTCAGCAGTGTGAGTCGCTTGAATAATTTTTAAATTAGGTGTCTTACCGATCATCCACGCAGGAAGCAAATAGGATGCAAATTCTGATTTCGTATGACGGGGTGGCATATTCACAATCAAACGTTTAATTTCACCCGACGCCAATTGATTAAATTTTTTTGCAATAATTTTATGATGGGACCCCTCTATAAAATCAGGCCACATGTGTTTAACGAATGTGAGAAAGTCCCCTTTAATTTCATTAATTGTTTTCGTGCGACTGAGCACAAGGAGCTTCTTCTTGGCTTTCCGTCTAAGATCAGGAGGTAACTTCTCTATTCTTTTTACAATTTCTTCTAATGTTAAAAAATTTTGCATAATTTTTATATTATGGGACTCAAAACGTATTTACCAGCACTGACTGTCTAAATCAAGCAATATAGTCTAAAGGAGTGGGACCCCTTTTTAGATTAAGTGTTTTAGTGTTTAAGGAATTGTCTTTTTTCGGAATGGACCTGGTACCTCTATCAATCTATATATATATTAATAATAAGCAACAAGTTGCAAGCCACGCGACGCTAGTCGCGTGGCTCTTGAGGACTTAACTCGGTCGAGTTAAATTCTTATCTTGATATTGTTCTTGTGTAATTGGTATGCGTTGACCTAGTAAATCATTAACGAAGTAATGATCAGTTCCATTGCGCCAATCATAATCTTTATACCAAGCATTATCACAATCTAATCTTTTAGGCTCAACTATTTTGCCGAAGTGATTGAGAGCCTGCTCACCAAACTCTCTAAACCAATCATCTTGACAGTTCATTGAACACGCATTGCCACCAAGATAATAGAAGCTGCTTCTTCTTCTAGTCTGATAATGCTTAGCGCCTTTAGGACCGCGTATGCGGTCCTTTGTTCTATACTCGTGGCATTTAGGACCTTGGCAATATTTCATTAGTCTAACAAAGTCATATAAGCCTTAGCATTTAATCTGCTAAACTTATCTAACCCCTTTTGCATATCCTCATAGTTCCCATCAATCTCATCTTGCTTAACCTTGTCGTATAACTTTGCTTCTTCAAGTGTTAGCATTTCAGATTGACCTGAGTATGGATTTGTTCTTTTTATTTTATCTGTCATTTTTATTCTCCAGGTCTTTTATCTTTTGTTCAAGAGCCATTATTCTTGTTCTATTTTCAAGAATTTTAGGCGAGAGAACATCAAACATATGTCCAATCTCGTGAACTACTTTCGCAATGAGTTCAGTTGTTGGATTGCCTTTGTATGCTTTTGGATCTAGTTTAAACATTAGCCATCTCCACTCTAGTTGGATTAACCGCTTGTCGCCATTGGTTTCCATTCTTGTTAGGAGTTGCGTCTAAATCCCAATAGATAAAACAATCATTTCCATCTTTCGAAACAAAATGTTTGCCTTGCGTATCTGTATTAGGTTTTGTCCACGTTGCTTTACGAGTAATAATTTCCTCGTACTTTTTAGCATAGTAAGTAATGAAGAATATATCCTCATCTTTCATTGCTAATATTTTTTCTTTTATACTTTCTTTCATATGTCCTCTTTCTGTTATCTGGGATTAAATCAGATAATCCCAGATATGTCAATACCCTATTTTTGTGCTTGTTCTTCGTATTTTATTCTTGCTAATATTTTATCCTTTCTTGTTTGGTTTTTATTCTTCATTGACTTTAACATCTCAGCCGCATTTTTAGGATTGTATAAAGCTAAACCAGTAGAGTTAGTTCTAATGATTTCTGCCTCATCTAAAGCTAGTCCACTTTCTTTTGAGAACTCTAACGCTTCATCTAAATATCTCCAGGATTTTAAACAAGGTTTAATAACTTTATTCATTTGATCTAAGACAGATTTAATCCATTTATAATGTGCCATTATTAATTGACCTTTGGCTTGTTGCCAGATTACAAAAGTTTGAAACTCATCTTTTGAAACTGGTATTTGTCTATCTCTACAATACTCGCGACCAATTAAATCCAACTCATAGTCATTGTTCCAATCTCTCGCGTGAGATATTTCATTTCCTTTGCCACCACTAAATCCTAATGCTTTTTCATTTGCGTCATTAAATTTAGTTTGGTGTGGATTGCTCGGCTTGTTATCCATTTCTATATTTATATCTGGATTACAGTTTTCTTTTGCTTTCAACTCATCTCTAAAATAAGCATAAGCAAAGTCACGTGATTGTGGACTATAACTATACATATCATCTTGACGATCAACCCCATCAACATCTCCATTTAAACGAAAGTCAAAGTGTTGAGTTTCGTATTTATCATCTTCATCTGTTGCGTCATCTTTTTTCATATAACCAAAATGAAAACAACTATCTTTCGCAATAGTATTTACATTTGGATATTTGTCTTGAAGATAATGTGCAAGTTCAACATCTTTTTTAGGATATTGTCTAGTCACGCATTCTTGTGCAAGTTTCCAAGTTTTATTTTGCTTGTCTAAAAAACTCTCTCTTAATTGAAAGAATTTTTCTTTCTCTTGCGTTTCCTCTTGTTCCAAGTGTACTCGCATACGATTTGCGATTTTATTACGATACTCTTGATTTAGTCTTATTCTACTCATTGTGTCCTTTCTGTTAGTGTTTAAAAATATATTTATAAGCTATTGACTTTTAAAAAGCAAGGGTTTATATAAGATATTATATGAATTATACAGAATGCACAATTTGTGGTTGTAGCCCAAAACCTGATGAATGGTCGGCACAAGTAATAGGGGCTTGTATAGATTGTGGCTAGAAAGAGGAAATATGATAGACTATAATATAATAATGTTAATTGGACTTGGTTTAATACTAGGTGGTTTTTTATTGTTTATATATTGTGAACATAAAATAAGACAATGCGATAAAGAATTAGCCAGACAAGACGAATTACACAAGTCTTTTTTAAATGGTAAAATAGAAGAATATAAAAAGAGTTAAAATGATTTTAGAAAGTATATGGTTTTATGTATTCTTATTTATAGCTGGATTTATCTGGGTATATTTAACTGAATAAACTTGAGCCCTGATCCAACAACCCTTGATATCGGGGGGATGATGCACCCTAGAGGTATAAACGCAGTCTGTTGGATCTGGGGTCAAGTTTAGGTTTGGTAATCTATTAACGCTGTCTCTGAGATAGAGTGGCTTGGCCAAAAAATAAAAAAAGAAAAAAGCTGCAAGCCTCAAGCTCCAAGCAGCAAGCAGGCTTGACATTACAGCTGGGATATTGTAGGATACAGTTATGAAAGATAGAATAAAAACATGAAACTTGAAAAATTCTTAGATAGAAAAACTCCCAAAGAAGAAAAAATAAAAGTCCTGGAAAAAATGCTTCAGGCTGCGAAGGCCAACGGCGGCACTGTCAGCGTGACAGGAGCCAGAGAAATTATAAAGAAACACAATGAAAAAATTCACAATAGAAATATCACACGCTAACCCGGGCCAGCTGGCAACCATCGCAGCTGAGCTCAAGATCATGAGTAACAGCTGGGAGCGCTTTGGCCCCCGGATTTTTATTAATGGCCAGAAGCTGCAAGCTCCAAGCCTCAGGGTTGAAGGAAGCCACAAGCGCCAAGCCTCAAGCCGCAAGCGTCATAAATTGGCCATGTTCATATGATAGTAAAAAGAATGCAAAGAAAATACTGGTTGTTGGATTATTTTACACGACCCAATGATCAGCTCTCAACATCATACATTAAGAAAGTAGAAAGATTTTTAAAATGCTTAAAAAGGAAGCAAGAAAAATAACCGGAGGGCTGTCGAAGCCATCTAAAATGCCAGGGCCAGCGTATAACCTGCCCGCTCAGGCATGCATAACAGGGGCCAAGCTGGTCCAGATCCCGGGCTCAGTATGTGAAGGCTGTTATGCTTTAAAAGGACGTTATAATTTCCGCAATGTTAGACTGGCGCTAGCTCGAAGGCTCGAGTCACTACAGCATCCGCAATGGGTCCTGGCCATGACTGTGCTCATTAAGGGTGAACCATGGTTCCGCTGGCATGACTCAGGGGACATCCAGAGCTCATGGCATTTAAAACAAATTTTTGAAGTCTGTAACAGGACGCCGGAGACCAGTCACTGGCTGCCAACCCGTGAAGTCAAATTTTTGCCATTAAATCATGACAGTATTCCGAAAAATTTAATTATTCGTGTGTCCTCACATCGAATCGACCAGGCGCCAGTAAAATTTTGGCCCTGGACGTCAACAGTTAGTACTGGCAGCTTCTCATGTCCTGCTTCAAAACAGGGCAACGAGTGTAAAAGCTGTCGGAACTGTTGGGACCGGAAGGTAGACAATGTCTCATACCCTAAACACTAGCCATGAAGAGCCCGGTTACTTGTTCACCGTCTCAAGGGGCAAGCCTCAAGCTACAAGCCGCAAGCCTCAAGCGTCTCAATTACTGATTTAAGCCCCAAGCTACAAGCTTCAAGCCTAAAGCCACAAGCAACAAGCTCCTTGATTTGTGTTCCTTGAAAAAGTTTTAGGTCGCTCTGACCGAGCGACTTTACTAAGATGAAAGTATTCTTCGGATGACGAATATGAAATGCAATTTGATGAGGCGAAAACTTAATTTTGTTGGCTGATGTTGCTTTTAATTCAACAGTGAAAAAGTGCCCAGAAGTATTGTAGCCCAATAGATCAGGAGTACCAAGTAAGCTAGTATTTTCCAGCCTTGTCCATTTAATTTGAGGTGTATTTCTTTTAAGCTCATACCATAATTTTCTTTCTGGACCCATGGTCTATTTTAAGCCAACAGCTACATTATATAATGAGCTTTGGTTTACCCATTGGAGCAACTTCTTCATGTGTAGAAATAACTATTCTGTGGGTTTCACGCGAACCAAAAATTTTATTTTCAACGAGGTCTACACCCATTACATCGTAATGTCTACCATCAGGTGTACGAACTTGCACTCTAGCATCCTGTGCGACACCGCTGCCTTTTTTAGGTCCAACGAATCGGTCAAACAGCATAATTAAATCTCTACCTCTCAACATTACAGACCTGCCTTACGCACTCGTTCAACCTGGTCTTCCACTTGTTTAGCTATTTTTTTATTGTCCTCTTCAACTTCAGTTAGTCTTTCCTGCAGTTTACCATTCATTTTACGATGAGACTCTTCTATCTCTGTAAGCTCTGCAATCCTCAAAAACAAATCATTATTTTCTTCCTTCACTCTATCCAACTCCTCTTGCAATAAATCTCTCTTCAAAGCGCCCGTTACACAAACACCTTTATTTTTATTAATAGCCTCCTCTACAGTTTGAACTAAACCCTTCTGTGTATCTGTTAGAGGAATACTGTCGGCTTCTTCCTGTCTGTCTGCATCTCTATACTTTTCCAACTCCCTATATGTTTTATCAGGAAATCGTCTAGCTAAATCAAAAATGGTTTCACCTTTCTTTTGTAAGTCTTTTATTTCATCCATCTGTCTGTCTACCTTTTTATGTAGTATTTCATTACGTTGTTTCCATATATCTATGTCTTTATCCATGTTGACTTTTTACAATTGTTGGCTTAAAAAGTCAAGTATGGGAGTTCCATCAAGATTAACAGAAATGCAACGTAAATTCGCAGAACTACTTATTCTGTATGAAGGACGTAAATTTGATTATGAATGTGCTATTGAAGCAGGCTATGAACCCAACAATGCACGTCCAATGGCATCACGTCTACAAAATCCAGAATACTTTCCTCTGGTCGTTAAACACATTGGAGAACTCAGGGAAGAACAACGAAATCGTTATAAAGTAAATTATGGCAGACATGTGACAGAACTGGCACGTATCAGAGATTCAGCACTCAAACATAGATCATTCTCAGCTGCAGCTAACGCTGAGCATATGAGAGGAAAAGCGGGTGGACTCTATGTAGAACAAAAACATATTCTACATGGCACACTCGATGATGATAAGACCGAGGATGAAATGAATAAAGAACTTGCCGAACTCTTAAAGAGTAATCGTAAGATTATTAATATAACACCTGAAGAAGTTATAGATGTAGAAAGTACCAATGAATCAAAACCAGCACCGAAACTAGCAGTAACGAAACAAACACAATCCGATCAGGATTCCACATCTTAGTCTTCGGTAGATTCTTCTAATTCTTCAATAGCTTCGTCTAAGTCTTCAAGAAGAGTTTCTTCTTTAGCTTCCAATTTATCTATGGCAGCTTTAATTTTCTTAATTTTTTGAACTGCTTTGTTCATAACTATTTCCTTTTCTTTTTAGTTTTCTTTTTCTTTTTAAGTTTTTTCTTCTTTTTCTTTTTAGGCATTAAATCCTCCTTCCATATGTTATACTTCTCTTCACTCAACCAGTCAACACTCACTTAAGTTTAACCATCTTCTTAACACACGCAAGAGGAATCATAGTTCTATCCCCAAACGTCATTTCATTTGTGTCATGATCAATATCATAAGATGCAAACATTTTAATGGTATACCTATCTTTACTAAACAACCACCCTTCATTAACTGGGAAAGCTAATTTCATTCGATGAAATTCTTTATCAGTAGCCCACCCTGAATCAGATAAAATATCCATCCACTCAATCCGATACTTTAAATACGGGATTTCGTTGGGCTGCGTAGGTTCTACTAGTTTTCTTTTTCTTCTCGGTTTTCTTTTTTTGGGTTTTTTGTCTGCCATAGTAATAATCCGGGTTGTGTATTTTATTAAACTCATTCATCCATTCAGAATGACCTTCAAATCTTCTATTACGACCTACCATATAATACACCTATAGAACCTTCTAGACTTTTTTCAACATTTTGAAACGATTCATGCGCGTGAGCCCCTATTCAAGTGTATTATGTGGGATCACACCCACGTGATATAAGAATTGTGCATATTTTGGTAGCCTGTAACAGTTCTAGAGACATCACGTAGATCACGTGAAAAAAATAATCGTTTTCACACATGATGCAATATCTGGGAAGCTCTATATACGTGATTTACGTGATGAGCCGCATAAAACCTCACTTTTGATTTTCTTCATCAATGAGCTGAAGCGTGATAATTTCGTTTTGCATGTCTGAAATGGCTTTAAGCTCCCCTGAAATCATTTTA
>Ga0098054_1001829_pt1 | contig 10386 bp, 14 predicted proteins | sample 16_taG_FD_75048 | JGI IMG/M metagenome (GOLD analysis project Ga0098054, IMG submission 75048) | Marine viral communities from the Subarctic Pacific Ocean - 16_ETSP_OMZ_AT15313 metaG | ecosystem: Environmental > Aquatic > Marine > Oceanic | place: Pacific Ocean | collected 2015-01-18
AATTATTTAGAAAGACACAGTATTAGTGTTGCCATGATAAACATGGTGGCTAGTATTTATATAGTTGAAGCAGTAATCAGCTTTGTTGGTTACATATTAAAAATAGTGGGGGTGGCGTAATGGGAATGTATGTTGATATTTATACACAAAGAGAACATCCAGACGACTTGTTTTACGGAGAAGATTGCACAAATGGTGGTGAGTCTTCTTACGTCAAAGGGTTTTGTGTGACCAATGTGGATGGACCTTTCAATCCTTGTGAAGATTATCCAGCAGCAAAATTGATTAAACAAGAATTTGGGTTTGGGTGTTCTTTAAAAATAGTGCCTGAGTCAAAATTAGATAAGGCTACCTCTTTTGGTGGTAACTTTGCTTCTACTTCTGACTCAAGATTCGGCGACAAATGCAGAGAATTAATGGGTGAGGACATTGGCAATGTTTACGGGTTAGGTCCTGTACCAATACACGACAGAGTAGAATAAAAAAAAGGAGGTGAGTGATGGAAGAGTATCTAATTAATAATGGCTTTACTTGTTATCTGTATAAAGGAGATAAGTATTGGTCTAAATCTGAATTAAATTATCCTTTTATAAAAACGACAGTTTAACGACACGCTAACAATCTAAATTGCCACATGATAAACTTATTGTGTGGCAGACGAATATCAATTAAAAAACTATCTTCTCTCTATGCAATCGCATTGGGGTATATCTCATAGTACCTATAACGCAGTACAAGAATCACTACCAATCATAGCTAAGTTCACTGGACAGGACGGTGTTGGTAAGATGCAGAAGACACCTATCAATAAACAGCTAAAGAAGATACACCCTGACATCTACAAGATACCTCTATTCAGAAGACAGTTTTGTAAGATGTTACTTGATGAGATCAAGAACATTAATTTTGAAACCAACGAAGATGAAGATGAGCTGAGACAGATACCTGAAATCGTTTTAAAAGAAAAGGTGCCTGAGCTACATCGCAACATGTGGTTTATCGTTAGGACGATATTAAATCCTATCTTCTTTTCTATCTGGCAACGCAACTGTGGAGATATAGCTTCTGTCCAAATAGCTAATTACAATTTAAAAGATAAACAACAAGGCAACTGGCACCATGACGATTCTTCTGATATTAGTGTGGTGGTACCGCTTAATACTGGTAAGTATGAAGGTGGCGGTACTGAGTTTCATAATTACGGTGAAGTCGATCCGTTGCCTACAGGACACGCACTTATTTTTCCCAGCTTTACACAAATGCACCGAGGTCTACCTATAGAAATGGGCGACCGTTATCTGTTGGTCTTTTGGTTATACGATAGGAAACGAGTGCAGTGGTTTATAGAGAACGACTTACCATAGATCGGTTAACTCTACTACCTGTGTTCCTTTCACGTTATAAGGAAGATACTCCCCAGATTTTTCTGCTTCTAGCATTGCATGTAATGCTTGTTCGTTCTTAGCTTGTCCATACTTGATAGCTTCGTCTGACATTTCATACACAACGTAAGGATAAGGTTGTGCTTTTTCCTGTGCTAAGAAAGAAAAACCTTCTACTGGCAAACCAACCGCACGACACGCATCAATGTATAAAGATGCTTGCATGTGGTAACGAAAGCTATTAATAGCCGTTTTAAAGCCTCTAGGAGACGCATCACGGCACGTTTTTAAATCCCACACCCTCTTGCCATCATACCAGTCTAAACGTGACTTAAATGGCTGGTTATAGAGTTGATAACACAAAGTCAGCTCAGTCTTGTCATTCTCTCCGTCTGGTATTAGGTCGGCTATTATCTCTCTGCGCTCCATACAGACATCGTAAAGCGTTTCTGATATAGGGGTTAGGTTACCTACTTGTTCTTTAAATTCAGCGTATGCTGCCTTGCCATCCTTCGTTCTGCGGTCAAATTTAGGCTCTATAATGAACTCTTTATCAAAGTTGTGTAGCTCTAAGAATACCGTGTGTTGCACTCGACCTTCTAACAGGGCTGGTGATTCCTCAAAACCTTTTTTATTTTTCCAGCTGTATATACATTTATCTACATCTTTTAGATCAGACGCTCTATACGCTGGTATCTCGTTGTACTCTTCAAACGGCATGTCTTCATACACACCTTCTTTAAACTCCATCATCTATCTCCTCCATTTCTTCTTCTGGAACATCCCAGCAGTTAATATTGCCAGCCACGGTTCTGCGCTCACCTTCACCAAAGAAAGGATAGACGCTGTGCTGTAGCCAAGAAGGAAACATCAGTAGCTTACCTACCTCTGGTCTAACTATTCTTGACTGTGAAGGTCTTAGACGCTCAGGGTCTAATATCTGATTCAATCCATAAACGAAGTTTAAGTAGCCGTTTACGGCTCCTGATGAATTGTATAAATCAGCGTTCTTACCTAACTCTGCTATCTGTGGTGGCACCATAGTCCATGTGGTGAATGAAATTCCCATCAGCGAAGATGTGCCATGGTCATGGATAGGGTTGAAGTCACCCTCATAGCTGTGCACCGACCAAAGATCATCTATATTAATGTGCTTGGGTCTGACATTCGCTCCCACCATTTTCACAAATTGCTGAATGTAATTCACAGCGAGCGTTTCGACCAATCCCACGAATGGTTTTAATTCTTCGGTCTTGTAGTCCATGAACAGTTGCTCACCTTGGTTTATTTGACCAACCAAATGATCGGCGTGTGATTTCTTGTTGTCGTCTTTCTTTAATTTGTTCAGGTATTTATTTAATGCGTTAACCGTTTGCTCGGTTAACTGGTGCTCTAACATAAGGGCAGAAGGTAGTGGGTAAACTGTGTACTTTATTCCTTCACTCAAAATGGTGACTCCATTTCTACTTCTTGTATTAGCTTATCTAAATAAAACCTGTGTTTCTTTAAGTCTTCCAACGGTTTGTTTTTGTACTTATATCTGTGCATATATTTTATACAGGCACCCTCCAAATAGTATTTAAAGTTTGGTCCTAATTGTTGTTTGATGTAATCAATACACTCAACCTCACTAGAGGTATAGTGAGGCGGTGCATTAACTAAGTCTATTGAATCGCTCATTTCTTTTTGCGTCCTATATCCTTAAATTTCCTCGGGCGACTCTTGGAGGTGTATAAGTGTGATGATAAACCGAGCCACCCTTGGAAGTTAAAAGGGAATGGTTTCATCCTCCTTTTTGTCGTTGGCTAAGTCAGCCAACCCTTCTCCGCTAGAAGAAGTCTCTTCTGCATCATCGCCGTCTTTAGCGGCTAACAATTCAAAACTCTCTTCAATCAAAGTCTGTTGCCACTCAGGTAATGAGTCAAATACATCGCACATTTCTTTGGTTTCTTTTGATGTGTTGCCGTTGAACTCATCGCAGTAAAGATTAAGGTCAAAGATGATTGGATCATTTTGTGTGGCTGTCTTTTTAAACTCGTCTGGTTTAAATATAGCTTTGATTCTTGCCTTTTCATTAACGTGCTCTACTTCTAAAGTAGCTGGAGCACCTATCATCTTGTCTATTTCAAAACCCTCGAGTTCTTCCTTAGTAAAGGAAGTTCCACGCCACGTTACTAAGTCTTTGTACAAAGTAGCGTTCTCATTCAGAGAAACCGTGTAGGTTTTAGATATACTCATGGGTCTACCGTCTGCCATTTTCTCCGATGGTATTTCCCAAGACACATTTAATGTATGTCTTTTTTTCTTGGGATTATCTTTGAACTGTTCCTCTCTTGTACCTTGGTCAACGATCTTATAACATATCGCTGTGTAGTTACCTTCTGGCAATGGTTCAAAGTCACCGCCACTTGCTGTTATTTTTATACTCACAATATTTCCTCCATTTTTTGATTTGATTTAATTGTAAATTAGTGTAGGATTATACAGTTTTTTATAAACATAGCAATAGTGAGATACGACCTTGAAAATAAGCAGACCTAACACCAAAAACTTCGACCGACCCTTAACCTCAGATTACCAAGCACAATTTTTAAGTTTCATGCAAGAACAAGGCATGGAACCTGACCCGAAAACAGGATTGGTGGTTGATGGAAGCATCGGAAGAGCTTACGTCAATCTTGGTGGTGAAAGAAAGCTGTCTGGTTGGTACCAGCTCTGGATAGAGCAAAGTGTCCCCTTTGGTCGAGTGGGAGACTATCGTATCTCAATGGACCAACCGACAGCGATCTGGAAACCAGAAAATAGAAAGCGCCAGACCATTACTAAAGCAGAACGTGAAGAGATAGAACTCCTACAGAAAGAAGTAGAGATTAAAAAGGCTGCTAAGTACAGCAAAGCTGCTAAACGTGCTCAAGGTATCTGGGATGGCGCTGTTCCTTGTGAACGTCATGCTTATTTAGAACGCAAACAAGTATTGTCTTATGGTTTACGTCAAGACGAAAAAGGTTTGTTGATGATCCCACTGCTGGACATCAATCTATCGGTGGTAGGTCTACAATATATCAATGACGATGGCACCAAGCGTTTCCTCACTGGTTCTAAAAAAAGCGGTAGCTTTTTTATATTAGGACAAGAGATACTCAAGTCGGCAGACACCATTTATTACGCAGAAGGTTACGCTACGGCTGCTTCTGTACACAAAGATATGTCATTACCTGTCTTTGTCGCTTTCGATGCTTACAACCTATCTGCGGTAGCAGAAACCGTCTTTGAAACACTGAAAGACCGTAAGCATATCTTTATAGCGGACAACGATGACAGTCAAACGGGTGAAAAGGAAGCTGTTAAAGCCTGTAAATGGATCACTAAGAACAAAGGTATGGCTGAGGTACACATGCCAGAAACAAAAGGCGATTACAACGACCATAGGGTGGTCAGTGGTGAAGTATTGCCCGCACTACAGAATATCGATGTCCCCACAGAAGTCGATTTTACAAAATCCGAGAAAGGACGCATGTTGAACATCAAAGACAATGTATTGGGAGTTATGAAGACACACAGTATTGATTGCAATTACAACGTCATTAAGAAGAGAATGGAAATAGACATACCCAACACTAAGTTTATCGCTGACATGAAGGAAGAAGCGAGTTTGGTCGAAATAGAAGACCGCTGTATCAAGATGGGTGTCCCGCACACTCGAGTTAGAGATTATTTGAAGGTTTTGGCTAATGAATACAATCCTGTCATTGAGTGGATAGACGGTCAGCCTTGGGATGGCACTTCACGGCTACAAGACTTCCTAGATACGATTACTTCTAGCACACCCACAGCTCTGAAAGACATGTTGCTCAAGAAATGGTTAATTTCATGTGTGGCAGCTGCTTATGAGCCCAAGGGTGTCGAATTAGAAGGCATATTGGTGTTCCAAGGTGCTCAAGGTCTAGGTAAAACGCTTTGGTTCAAGAGATTGTGTGATTACAACACAGGATGGCTATTAGAAGGCGCAACGCTGAACCCAAGTGATAAGGACAGCGTAAAAAGGGCGGTCAGCCACTGGATAGTCGAACTCGGAGAGATCGAATCCACCTTTAAGAAGAGTGATATAGACCAATTAAAGGCATTTGTAACGGCGAAGACGGACGAACTGAGGTTACCCTATGATAGAGCCTTCACAACGTATCAACGGCGCACAGCGTTCTACGCTAGTGTTAACGCAAGAGAATTTCTTACCGACAGCTCTGGAAACCGAAGATTCTGGTGTATCTCAGTCACTGACATCAACGTGAATCACGGTATCGACATGCAACAACTGTGGGCTGAGGTAAAAGAGACTTTGTATGTACAAGGGCAGAAGAACTGGTTTTTAAGCCCCGATGAGCGCGAGCTATTGCAAGATAGTAACGAGGGCTACCGTACCCAGTCCAGTGTCGAAGACTTGTTGCTGCAACACGTTAACTTTGGCAGTGAATACGCAAAGCCTGTACAGATGACTAAGCTACTGCGGGACTTGGGGATTGGAAATCCAAGGATGCCCGATTTTAAAGACGCAGCGAGGGTGCTCTTTGAGCGGGGGGTGGAACCCAGACGCTCCAATGGAAAGAAAGTCTACGATATAGATTACGACACGCCACAAGACGACATTCCATCCAGTAACTACGGAGGGTTTGATTGATGAACTGCTGGCACTGTAAGACTAAGCTAATTTGGGGCGCAGACCACGACAGCGAAGATGGGGATTGGTCTATTGAAACTACCTTAAATTGTCCCAAGTGCAACTCAATGGTGATGGTTTACTATCCACGGAGTGACGATGATTGACAAGACAGTGGCGAAGGAGGCGTTGTTTGACGTAGGCATTGGGTTCGCACTGTCCTTTCCTGTGGCGTTCACTGTGCTGACCTTCACGACCGCTGCTGACCTATCAGTGACGACAACGGCGATGGTGCAAACAGGTGTATTCACTTTCATTGCACTGTTACGAAAATACTACGTCCGACTCCTTTTTAAAAGAAACGGTAGTAAATAAGGGTGAAGTGCATGAAACAGGGTGAGGTAGGGGTTAAGGTACACTGTAAAGAAAACCAAGTAAACAAAGGGTTTTCTCTTATAGGTAGTGTTAGGTATATACTTATAATAATAATAAATATATATAGTAGTATAACGGTATAAATGGGCGTTTATAGGGGTTTAGTATTGGGTATAGATAAACCGCCATACACTGCACACTGTACACTGCTGGTTTTAATGGGAGCTATTAATGACTGAATTTAAGTATGATGAGAGCCGTAGCTATGACGATAATTTCTATCGATGGTGGGGATTGAATAGCACGGAGAGAAGAGAGTTCTTACAAGAACCTTACCACGCTCAAAAAGCACGAATGATATTCAACAAAAAATACTCTTCTTATGAGAAGAACAGTATGTTTGAAAAGATGAAAAGAAAGATGGATGATTTCTTCTAGTGTTATTCTTGGTAGAATGAATAAAAGGAAATGAACTATGGCAAGACCAAAGAAAGAAAGACCTAAGCTAGTCGATGCTCCCGCTCAATTTGAGAAGGACGAAGAGTTTGGTTTGACAGAGATGCAGACAGCTTTTGTGTGGTATTACACAGAAGGATCATGTAGTCAGACAGAAGCAGCTAGACGAGCTGGTTACGAGTACCCAGCAGTAGCAGCTAACAAGATGCTAAACGGTAAAGACTTTCCTAGCGTTACCAAAGCCATACGAGTCAAGCAAGATGAGTTAGCTGAGAAGTATGCGATAACTCCAGCCAAGACTGGCACGATGTTGTGGAAGATCACCGAGACTGCATACGAAAGCGGACAACTTAACGCAGCTGTGTCAGCCATCAAAGAGCTCAATCAATTAGCTGGTTTAAACATCAGTAGATCACAAAGCGTTAACATAAATGCGAACTTAGACACGATGAATAAGGACGACATCAAGGAGAGATTGTCCAAGCTATTAGGCGCAGATGTGGAGACTTATTCCGATAAGGACATGTAAGTGAAATAACTAAGCAATGGGGCGCTCTCCGTCAAAACGTCTAAAAATCCAGAAAAACTCTCAAAATCTCAAAAACTCCAATGAAATCAATAGCTTAGAGCTATATTAACTTGTACATCTATTTATAACTATGTGCAATACTGTGAGCACAGCTGTCACAACACTAAAGTAGGAGTCCCTTGGGGTCGGGCTTTTTGCTGGAAAACGATTATTGTTGACCCCTCACACCCCCTAAATGACAGATAGATATATAGTTATAGTTATAGCTAAGTTACACGCACTAAATCACCAAAAAATCTCATCGTACCCCTTGTGTAAATAAGTATAAATATTGGGACTCTTTTGGAGTTGGTGTTATACTCAGCACATGGTCAACTCACGCAACAAAGGAGCTTCGTTTGAAAGAGAGGTCGTTAAAAATCTGAACGAATTTTTTTCACAAAATAATTTGGATGTAACTTGCAAGCGTAATTTAGACCAATATCAACAATCGGGCGAGTGTGATATTCCAATCCCGTTTCACGCCGTTGAGTGTAAACATTACAAAGAAGGTAATTGGCTTAAATCAGAGTGGTGGCGACAAGTTTGTGACTCAGCAAAAGACAACGAAATTCCTGTGCTGGTTTTCAAATTCAACCGCATACCAACCAGAGTGTGTATACCCCTTCATGCGATCAATACCGACTGGGAGGTGGACAACCAAAAAATCGCCGTGATCCCTTTCGAGGACTGGTTGGATGTTTTAAAGAAAAATTGGAGTATTTATGAACAAACAAGTGAATCCTAACCACGGCATAACTGGAGCTAAAGTCACGCCAGCTGACGTAAAGCTCTTCATGGACTTCATTAAGGGCAAACGTCCCAAAAAGGGAAAAATCGTGAAATCCACGAGGGCTGTGCAGAATAATAGTTACAGGGATGCGGACGTATACTTCATCGACTTTAAGCATAAGAAACTTTATGAGGTACTCAAGCGTATTGCCAATACCGTTAATGCTCATTTTAATTACAACATAGATGGTATAGAGAAAGCTCAGGTAATTAGGTATAAAGCACCTTCTAATGGTTACGATTACCACATAGACCTAGGCAATGACGAAGAAGCATTGAAACGTAAGATAAGCGTGTCGTTGATATTGAACGAGGATTATGAAGGTGGAGAGCTTTGCTTTAGGTCTGGAGTAGAGGAGCAGTGTCTAAAAGGGACTTCTGGAGACGTTGTAGCCTTCAGTTCCTTCGTTCCACACAAAGTTAACCCAGTCACTAAAGGACAGCGCTACGTTGTTATAGTCTGGTTTACAGGTTCTCCTTTTAAATAATTTTTGATAGACTGCATTAATGTCTCTAAAAGATGCAATAGAGAGGGCAGTACAAGAGAACGTAGATCGAGCAAAACGTACACAAGAGCTTTCAATGGAGTACCACCCAAGCGCTGGTCAGATGACCAATTTTCTTGGTATGTTGGCTCCCGGCGCTGGAGTAGCAGACGCAGCTGGTGAATACCCAGCCTTACCTTCTTACGATCAACCAGTTACAGAAGCTTTTTCCAATGCACCTTATCCGTCCATGTCGGAGAACATAGCCAACCGAAACATCTTCGATGCCAGTATGCAAGGACTGGGAGTCGCTGGCGATGCTTTGTACGCAACCCAACTTGGAGCGCCAGTTGGATTTTTAACAAAAGGGTTAGGAGCTATGGGTACGGCAATGAGAGCTGCCAGTAAAGCCGACAAAGCTGGCATTACTGCACTTAAACCTACAAAAATTGATGCTGAAAGCATATCCTCCATCACAGATTGGGTAGACAGCAGTAAAGAGCCTTGGACGCAAAAAAACCTTTTAAGGACTGTAGATGATTATGACTTAAAAAATGTTTCTAAAGATTATCTACAAAAAAGTGATTTATTGGACAAAGATGGCAATGTAACTCTATACAGATATTTAAACATACCAGAAGGTGAAACATTGCAGATAGAAGAAGGAATTAAAAGCCTTACCACAGACCTTGAACACGCAAAGCAAATGGCTAAAGAGCGCAGTTCATTGCCAATGCAAAGATTAAAAGAAGGTGAGACCTTAACTCAAGCAGAAAAAAGTGGTTTATCTTCTTCTTTAGACAGAGCTTTAAGTGGAAAATATGAGACATACAACCTAGAAAGACCCGCAACCGTCCTTGAATACAAAGTACCTATAGAAAAAATAGAAGGATATTTACCAGCTCTATGGAAAAATTTGGATGAAGAATCTTTACAAGGATATAAAAGATATGTAGCAGAAGATCGTTATAGCAATTTAATTGACGATGCTATAGAACAAGGTTTAGATTATGATGAAGCACTTGAAGAGGTGGCAAATAGCGATGCTATTTCTGACTTCATAGGTGATTATGTAAGCACTATTTCTGATGAGTCAGAGGCTTTAGTTGATTTAACGGGGATAAAACCAAACAAGATTAAGGGCATCGAATCCTTAGATAATACAAGCAGATTGAAAAGAGCAAAGGAAATGGGTTTTCGTACAGACGAACCCGTTTACCACGGGACACACTCGAAAGATATTGATGCGTTTGATGATAAGTTTATAGGTGATCGTGACGAAGGTTTCTTTGGCAGAGGACACTATTTCACCAGTAGTTCTGGAGAAGCATCATGGTATGGTCCTAATGTTGGCGAATATTACACCAGAGGAAAATTATTAGACCTGTCGCCAACAAAAGCTAACTCAAATATGGAATTGGAAGACATAAAATATTTTAAATTTTGGACAAAGAAATTAGACAAGCTGGATATGCTGGACGAACCAACAAAAAAAGGCCTAAAAACAATCAACAAGATAGATGACTATGTGGACAATAATGTTAAATTTATCAAAGCAACAGATTCTTATGGCAATGAAGGTGTGGCTGCTTATGTCAGACATCCCACGAATAAATTTGATGAAATATCTGAAGAAGTAGAGCGTATATATTCTAACTTTGGTGTTGCAGACAA
>Ga0098054_1001832_pt1 | contig 10378 bp, 11 predicted proteins | sample 16_taG_FD_75048 | JGI IMG/M metagenome (GOLD analysis project Ga0098054, IMG submission 75048) | Marine viral communities from the Subarctic Pacific Ocean - 16_ETSP_OMZ_AT15313 metaG | ecosystem: Environmental > Aquatic > Marine > Oceanic | place: Pacific Ocean | collected 2015-01-18
AAATAGGGAAGGGCGTTCCATTGGGCTTGCGCTTAATCAAATAATGCCCAGTTGTTCCCGGCTTTGTGCCTCCATCCATCTCCAAGGTCGCAGATTGCAACCCTGTCGTTGTGACTGTAAATGACCCCGGCATCAGTAAGTGTTGTCCGGGTAACTGCGTGACACAACTGGAATCTTGATGAACATAATGTTGCCAGCATAAGGGGTGAAGGTGATTTGCAGGGCGTTGCCTTCCCCATCAAAGTAATTTGTGCCACCTACTGCTCTTTGGTCAAAACAAAGGTCACCAGATGAAAACTCTCCGTAAAGCGGTGAAGTAGCGGCATCTACTTTAACATCCCCCTCGTAAACTGTGCATTCGTAGAAGTCCTTTTCAATCCTTCGGTACTTAATTCCCCCTGTGTAATTCACTCCATTGTTTGTGGGAAGGGTTCCCCCTGACGCATCAATAACTGACTTCACCACATCGTGATTTTCAACCCCCAAGAAACCGGGGTCATCCATAAACTGTGTGCGTATCCCAATTGGCAGCGCATACTTAATGTTTTCATCCTTAATGCGAAGCTCCCCGTTGTATTTACTGGAGATGATGTAAAACTTATAGTAATCATTTCCCCCATCCTCAAATGTATCGCCAGAGGTAGTAACTCCCTGCTTGCTGGTTGGGGCGCACGCTGCGGAATATGGGCCAAAACCTAGCTCATAAAGCGAAACAGCACTCCCTCCGTCTGTCCATGTAGTTGCTGCCGTGCTAAAGGCACGGTCAGAAACGCCACTACCCCCAAACGAAGCACCCCCTGCCTCAACCGTAAGATTAAAATTATCAACAGCCGCCACAATGGTTGCCCCCTCTGAGCATCCATACTCGTATGGGTAGGTGTTGGTATCCGAAACAGCTTGCGTTGTTGAGCCTGTGCCACTCGTTTCCGTTCCAAGATAAGTGACTGCCCCATCCCTTACTTGGTAATTTAGCGGCAAATCAATCCTTGCCCGCACAAGCAGATTCACCGCATTGCAGACATTGTTAAAGATGCGGGCATAAAGGTTTGTGTTAGGTAAAGGCCCAAACCCCTGTGCATTGTCAGGGCGCAGGGTTGCGGGGAGAAACTCAAACCATCGCTTTCGCCCATAGACTACTGCCTCAACTCTGTATTCGTCCTTTACCTCAAGGTGGTCGATTGTGCGAGGGCTTGAAGCATTGAGGGCATCTGCCTCATCACTTGACCAAGGCGTAGACCCTGATCCTGTAAAATACTCCCAATCGTTCGTGTTTCCGCTGGTGTGCGTTCTCCCCATTATGTAATAGCGAACATAGACAGCACTACTCTCTGTAAACGTGATTACATTGTCATTGTTTGCCCCTGTATAGGTAAGCGTGAAATCCAGAATGGTACGGTTGTCCTCATTATTTGAACCAGCATAAGCTCGGTAAGAGGTGAAGGATGTTGACACTCCTGTCTGCGTGTGAGGCGATTCCACCGAACTCGCAAACAGCGTTTCGTTGCCCGAACCATCCACCCCCACCAGCGAATAAAGCACATTTGCCTCGCTCTCCCATGAATATGTGTCCGTTGCCCTTGTGACCGTCTTGTACTCCAGATCAGCCTTCCCCTGTTTCAATGCCTGATAGCAGAGATTTGGGAAAGTGTAGTCATACATCCTGTTGTCATCCGTGCAACTCAACTGCTTGGTGCTTTCCATGTCGATGAAGCCTGAGCTAATGGCTTGCAGGATAAACTCCATGTAGAGCATTTCGTCAACCGTGGTCAGAGAATCGGCTGCGTCATAGGTTGCATTGGTGTCATTCCAGACATGGCGAACAGCCTTGGAGAAATAAAACCGGGGGTAACAGTTCCCATGAAAGTCATTCCCCCAATAACCGCTTGAGCTTGAGGCATCATAAGCAACATCCCCAATCTTCTGGATACAATTGTAATCTGTAATTGAACCCGATCCATAGCTTGCAATGTGGTACAGATATTCAAGCACCGCATTCTCGTCGGTTCTGCGCTTTGGAACATAGCTCCCAGTAAAAGCCGCATACCAACCGCTGCTTGAATTGGTGACTGTTGTCGGGGATGTTTCGTTTTCCAGCCTCCCGGTCAACTTGACAATTACATCATAATCTGACCCTGCATAGTAACTGGCGGGGTCAATATAAACGGCTTCAATCCCGTTATCGGGTTTGTAAACCTGACAGCTTTCATAGTGCCGCTTGTCTCCTTCCCCGGCAGATGCTGTGTTTGCTGCTTGCACCATTGAGTTAGTGTTATACCCCCCTGTGGCTTGGCTTCCCAAAACATAGCGATAGCCACTTGGGTTTTCTGGTCGCAATGCCATCTTTGAACCATAAAGGACTTGCCGGTTTACTTCAGCCCTGTGAGCAAAACCCGTAGTGCAACTCATCCTTGACCAATCGCAAGAAAGCAACCCACACCGATCAGTCAGGAATCCCATGATGTCGCCATAAGCGTCCGACTTGTAGATGCTGGAATCTGACAGCTTGTAGACGTTTGTGGTCTGTTGGGTTGTCCACTCATTCGTCTGCCCCCTAAACCTGTCAGCACGGTTGTCCTTAATGGGCACAGAGCGGATTCCATTCCTGACTCGCACCTTTCCATCACCGCTTGCCGTAAAGGTTTTGACGCTTGTAGCGGTGAAGAATGTTCCAGCCATCTCTCCTCCGCTGCTTCCTACGCTTGTAATAGGGTTGTAGACTGTGCTGTTGTAGGTAATGGTTCCAGAACCACCAGCACTCCAAACTTGGTAAACTTCTCCCTCAATCAAGTCCCCACTCGCTACCGCAGCAGAAGGTGGAGCAATCCCTTCAAACACATCCAAGTCGCTTGAATACTGGCCTCGCGCAAACCTCTTAAAGTGCAGATAACTTTTCCCCCCTATTACCTCATACCCTACAAGGCTCTGCCTTTCAGCCATGCGAAGGTTGTTATGAATCAAGCGCCGTGCGGACTCATAAACAGGGTTTTCGTTTATCTCCCCGGTGTTTGTTGGGATGCCAGCCACCCCCCTAATCAGACAGCCATAGCCCAAAAGGTTGTCGCTGACCTGTTTTGGGTCGCTGAAAGTGTAGCCGCTCTTGTCATAGGTGGTTGAGGTAGGCCCATCCGTGCTGCCCAAGCGCAGACAAACGTAGGCGTCATAGATCGTCGGCTGATATTCCAGCAACATGGCGCACTCGATGGTGATGGTGACGCTGGCAGGGAGCGTGGTTTTGAGCTTGAACCGAATGTCTGCCTCGTTATGTGCCGAGGTAAACCACTTCAGATGGTCAACGGTTGATCCACCAACTGCCGTAATCGTGAATGTGGTCAGGGAGGTTGAGCCATTAAATGCCTCAATCTCCACATCCCCTGCGCCTGAACCAGTTGTCTTGGCGTAAAATGCCGCATAAGTGAATTTGGCAGGAACCGTGTAGGTGGTTGTGCCGCTGTAAATGCCCGCTGTAAGCACATCAATGAAAGTCCCAGCAACTTCACCCCCTGAGGCAGTAAAAGTCGGGTAGATGGCAGTTATGGAGCCGGTAGCCACCGTTCCGTAAGCCGGGGCGAGACAGTATTGCCGCGCCAAGAAATCTTGGAACTGGAATCCCTTGTCGATCCTGTTCATGTCGGATTCCTCGCGCTCCGTTTCATTGGCCCGATACTCCATTGCAAACCAGTTCATCACCTCATTCAACTGTTGCCCCTTGTAGCGGCGAAGGTAAGCGTTATCGGTGTACGGTCCCTCAAGGTAATCGGTCAGGGGAAGGCTTTCAGTCGAGCCATTCCACTTGATAATCTTGTAGGCGCTGAACCCTTCAAAATAAAACATCACACCATGAGGCTGGCAAGTGGTGTAAGTTTTATCTGTTACACTTGAGTTGAGCGCCTTAAACTTTAAGTCCAAATTTGGGGTGTACCCATCATCACAAATAGGGTCGGAAGCATCCAGCTTTGGTGAGGGAAGGAATCCACCATAATTCTGAAGAAAGAACCCGCTGCTTGGATAGTTGATGAAACCGTGTTCCTGTGATGCCTTGATGGCATTGCTTGCAGAATAATCGGAAAGGTCACTTGCCACCGCCCCCCTCTGGTACTTTGAAAGCTCCCAATATTCGGCAATCGTGGCTGGGGCATGAATCGAGGGGGAGCTTAAAAACAAAGGAACCCCTGTCGGTGCTGTCGCCAAAGTAGTTCCCGCAGGGTCAAACTCCCCGCTGGCATTAATTCGCCCCTCCTCATTTACGACAGTAGGCTCGACGCCATAAATAAAAGCGCCGAGAGGATTAGAAACATTAACGCCCTCTGGCATTCCCGCCGATGCCGTGGGCCAAGTAATTCCTGACGCCTCCTTGATGTGCGAGTAAACCTTCCACCACTCATCCTCGGCTGCATAGTTGAAGCCATTGGGGTTCCTCATTCCCCGAACAAGCGAATGGGCATACCAAAGAAGCCTCCATGTGGGGTCGGCAACCCCGTTTTTTAGCCGGTCATTAAACGCTAAAGCTAGACGGTTGTAATCCTGCGAATAAACCCCATCATTAACATCAACTGGCGTGGCCTCTGTGTAATCTACAGCCATCGGCAGACAACGGTTTGACCTCCCCCGCCCCCGCCTGTTCCAGCCTTCGCCCTTATTGAAGCGCCCCGCGTTGTCACATTAGCCCCTGTGCGTGGGGTAATCTTGCGAACCGCCTTTTGCAGTTCCCTTATGGCTTGGGACTTTCGCCCTGTCCCCATTTGCGGTGTGAAGTTGTGAATCATTTAGTGTCGTAAAGGGCGACCGAATAATCCGAGGATTCCCACCACTCACGGGTGACTTGCCATTTTCCATTGCTCAACTCCTGAACATCTGGAGTCCGATAAAGCCATTTCGATGTATTGAAAACCGTACCCAGCAACCCTATTAGCGGGAGGGTATAGGCAACGGTGGAGGTAGGGGGGTCTATCGGGCGAGTATCAGCCCCCATTAAAGTGGTAATGTCAGAGGTAAGCCAAATTTTATTAACGTCAGCATAATAGGGAATCAGGGCAACAGCAGCCACGGCAGAATTATATTGGACTGTTTTCGTGTTCCGCAAGACATATTGGCTGATGGTGAAAGCTTCAACCCCCTTCATGTAATCCTGACAGATTGCCTCTAGGTTATTTAGTTGAGTCGAACTCAAGGCGACCAAGGGACATGAAGAAATATCAAAATAATTTGCTACCGCATATTCCGTTTCAAAGTAATCAGGAATAGTATTTCCATTTAGGTCTTTTCCGTTTTTGTAGTCTTCCATTGAAGCCCTAATTCTTGCAGTAAGCCCTAATTCACCACCGGCGCAGGAGGTAGGAGCGCCATCGCTTTTTATTTCATTAAGAATGTCCAACATTTTTGGGCATTCAAATAGGCTTTTTTCCAAATCATTCCCATCTAAAGTCCAAAGGCTACTTTCCTGATATTGGTCGCCACTTGTTGCCCCTCTGGTGGCAGGGTCAACAGGCGCACCTGTCCATTTTGCTGCTGCTAGATTAGACGTTACCCATGTTGCACTAAATATCCCAAGTTGGCCTCCTTCATCCTGTTGTAGCTCGGTCTTAATAGCGCCATCACGCCCTGCCCCTCCCGGCAAAATACCACTTGCTCCGGTGAAATATGTTCCTGCATAGTCTTTATCACCAACCCCGCCACTACTAAAATTTTCAAGCGCAGTTACTGGCCCCCTCCAGCGGCGCGTTACGGTATAATTACCATCCCTGCCCCATGTTGTGATTGGTTGAATTTCACGAACAACATCAGCAGCAGTTACGCCCGTTTCCCCTTGCCCATTCGGAAATCCTACAAAAGTATTGTTAGCCATTTTTTATGCGTTTTCGATTGCTGGGATTATGCCGTTGGTGTTCCCTTGAATTGATTGAACGGCAGCAAGGTTAGCTTTTAAGGTTTGAAGTTGGCTGTCTGCCCCCCCTTTGAATAATCCAATTCTAGTGAGAGCATCAGAGGGAGTTTGCATTGCAATTCCCATTCCCGCTCCTGCCGCTGCCCCTGCCATAAACTTTGAATTAGCAAGCTCCGTCATTCTGTTCCAATAATCCTCAAACCCTGTCCCAAATGCAGAAAAATCCAGCTTTCCAAGTGCGGAAGCAGGATTCATGAAAAAGCCACCTGTCTTAATATACTCAATAACAGGGCCAACAACTTTCCCCAACCCCGCTGCGGTTGCTCCCAACACCTTAACAACGGTAGCAAGAGCCTTTGCAAACTTTTCTAAAAGCGGAACAATCACATTGGCCATCTGCATGGCGAAAGCCATTATGGTTTTACCAGAGAAGGCTAGGCTTCGGATTATCTCTTTATCTATTATTAAGCCTAATTGTTTGAATAGGTTCATATTAGAATCTGCATCTCCCCCAAACAACCCAGCAACCCGTTCAGCTTGAACTTGCTCAACCGTTTTCCCCGCCATTTGGGCAGTCTTTTGAAACCCCATTGACTTTGCCATTGAGTTGGCAGTCGCGGTAACAACCGCCTTTAATAGCTTCAAGGCTATAACCGCCGCAGCAACGGCTGCAACAACGGCAACAATGGCAACCCCAAGCGGCCCGAACAATGATGCCCCTGCTGCAATTCCCGCCCCTGCTGCGGCACCACCAGCACTTGCGGCAGCACCTAGCCCTAGTCTAGCCAAAGCCCCAGCCCCTACCTTGCCCGCAGCCCCCATCATTCCGCTGCGCTTTGCCGCTGTAAGCCCTGCCAAATAAGCCTCTTTTTTGCTCAACTCTACAATAGTTCGCAGTCTTTTTTCGCGCGTTAAGGAGGCTTCGTTTAAGCGTTTGGAGAGTTTAACCCTCTCCTGCTCTGTGCGCTTTATGTCCTTTTGAATCTTGAGGATGCCGCCGGTTGCCTTCGCCCCACGGTTGTATTCCTCATTGAGAAGCTTTTGCAGTTTAGCCTGAACCTTTTGGGCTTCGGTTGTTTTCTCGGTAGCAGTTTTGACCTTGTTTGTCTTTTTAACAACGGAATCAATAGCCTTATCAAAGGCGGCAGTATCCCCCGTAAAAATGAATTTAATTTCGTTTGCCATTGGTTTTTATTTCTTCCTGCCTCCGTTCCCATTGGCGTTTTGCAGCCTCCCCAGCTTCCTCATGTTCATCCGTAACAAAACCACAAACTCCTTCAGCCTCCCCGATAGCTGCCAAGTCATAAACAGCTTCACCAAACGGGGTGTCCATTGCCTGTTCTGCTGTCTTGTTCAGCTTCTGCATCAGAACAATCTTCAAGTAATGCAGATTATTCATTGAGGTTGGCTTACCCCCCTCCACCTTGTTGAAAAACAGGGATGGTTCCTTTACTGCTTGGGTTAAGTATTCCACAAGCGCCCCCATTGCCTTGTTCTTGTTTCGGAACTTCCCCACGAATCGCAGGAACCGAATGTCCCGCATGAAATCCGAGTCAGCTATTCCTTTAAGGAGTTGCCCCCAATTCTTTTTGCAGACCCACACCGCAAAGCATAAATCCCCGAACATCGGCTGCCTTTCCCCGGTCACAAATGGACTGCCGTAGCGTGACAGCACCATCATGTGACCAAGGGACAAGGGTTTCAACCGCTGCCCAAGGACTCGCGCTTGGGGAGGTATGACTGCCTTTAGATAATCACTCTCAAGGGACACACGTTTAGTGCGTGAAGGTTTGCAGGGCTACGGCACTACCAGCAGAATCAGCATTATACTGACTACACGGTAGGGACATCCTCATCAAGTCGGTATTGCTGCCAGAAATAGAGCCACCACCAATGTAGTTCCATGTGCCAACAAGCACAGCGGGTAAAGAATCCCCTGACTCTGCGTCTTGTGCAATCGTTACAATTGCCCCCGGTGCAGGGAGAACCGCCTCTGCCGCCGCTCCAGCTTCAGTCCCATCTATGAAGATTATTTCAAAGGTTGCTGTTCTGCGGAAGTTGTAAAGGTTATACCCAAACACGTTCCCCTTTTGATCCCTAGCTTCGGTTGTGTCTACGTCATCAGTTAAGTTGACGCTCTGCATATAATTATCTCCAACCGCTACCGTACCGTATGCAACGGTTCCGTCCACGCCATAAATTGTGGCGTTGCCTACTATTGTTGAATTTGCTGTACTCATCTTATTCTATATTTACGTTTAATTTGCTTCTCACAAAGCCATTCACTTTGTATCGCACCAAGCTTCCCGCCGGTTCCTCCGCTCCCATTCGCATGATTGCTGTTGAACGGGAGCTATTTGTTCCTGTAACGGTATCGTTTGGAATTTGGTAGTTGTCCAAAAGGACGAACACCGACTCGGCAACTGCTTCAGCGGTGTAATAAGTTCCTCCAACTGGCCGGTTAACTGCTGGGTTTTCAATGCAATCCACTTCCCAATTGAAATCCACAACTGTCTTTTCCAGAACCCGCACCATACTGATAGGGCGCAGGACAATTGCCATGACGCGAACGCGATTAAGCAATGCCTCCATTTTGGACTGAATATCATCATCTTCTAGTACCAAGCCGGGGGTATTGGCTGTTCCCGTGTTGAACGGAGCTTGCCCATTCAAGCGGGTATGAAGCGCCCCTTGAATGTCTGTTAGGTAGACAGCCATTAAAAGATTTCAGCACCGGTAGAGGTTACACACGCACAGTCCTCGGTGGTCGAGGTTACTCCGTTCTTTACGACTTTAAGGTTGTTGATACAGACCTTCTTCTTGTAGCCATAACTTCCACGGTCATCATAAAAGGTGTCGGTTGTCTCGGTGACAGGTTTGGGAATCCCAAAGCGACAATCAGAAACCTTGTCCATGAAGGCAATTGCGCTGTTGTAAGCCGCAATCCGCACATCACTTACATCCGTGATGGCCCCTCCCACCCGCTTCATCAACTCAACAATGATTATGTCGAGTGCAGGGGAATGGAGAACATCAGGCAGGGCCGCTGCCGTGGATGCCAAGTTGTTCCTTGGACAGCCCTTTATGTACCCGCGAACCAGCGCAGCAACATCGTCCGAGACTTCCTGAATCAATCCAGATGAAGTCTGTCCCGCCGCCAAACCGATTGAGTTGTACTTTGCCAACTCGGTATCGGTCATGCGCGTCTGAACATCAGACGTTGCTATCGCTGACCAACCCATTTACTTCTTAATTTTAGCAATACCGTGACGCAAAAATAGGGCAAGCAAGCTTGTAATTACCACGTTTACCGCAGAACCAAGTTCCAAGTCGCCGGTGAAATAACCAGCGATGCCGCCCAGCGCACCCGTGATAGCCGTCCAAGTCGTTTTTGATTTTAGCATTTTTTAATCCTTTTTTGGTTCGTGTTCAGTCTTGTCAATCGCTCCAAGCTTCAATTCCACCTCGGGTTTATCTTTGCCCAATGACAGAACCAGACTAGGGAACGGCACCTCCACCGCGAGGTAGGGTATTTTGAAATTCACCCCATCTGGCGAAATACCGGCATCAGGCAAAACGCCCGCCTTCTCCCCCAAACAAAGTGAAGGCAGCGGCCATGCTAGTTTCTGGCCAAACAGGGTGAAACTTGGCTTTGGCTTCCAACTTGCGCCAAATAAATTACCCGCCTTGGCGTTCCCTGCACATAGCAGAAACACCCCGATTATCAGTAGTCTTGTTTTCATTTCTTATTCAGTAGTTCCTTAATCTTCAAAATGATATACACCAAACTCGCCCCTGAAATTCCGACCTTCAACAACAGATCAATGTCCACGAGCCAGTTCCCCAAACCCGTGGCGCTTGCGAATGCAACTTTGAGATCATCCAAATTCATTCAGCCGATTCTTCTTCGGCCTTTGGTGCCGCCTTCTTTTTGGCAGCTTTCTTTTTTGGTGCTGGGGCTGGTGCTTCCTCTACTGGGGCACGATCCAAGCCCAACTGTTTCAGGGCCAAATCAATGATGTAATCCGCATCGCTTGCCGCAGCGCCGGGAACCCAGTTTGTCCAAGTTTCGCCCACCACATTAAGCAACGTGCTGACCAAAGGGTTTGGCCCCCAAGTTGTAACTCCCTGCGAGTCTGTATATTTGCCAAACCCAGCTACGCTGAATTGCAGCCCAAGTGGACTCTCTTGAACGCCGTTTACTTTAACGACGACCTTGCTCACATTAAGTGATTTCTCGTTAGGTATTGTATTTACTTCGTACATGATTTTTTTAGTTTTATTCTGCTGTGTCTTTCCAAGCTACTTTCTCCACTACACTCTCGGGTCGAACGATTACCGTCTCGCTGGTTTCCTCCACCGCTTCAACGGCTGGGCTAACCTCGTAAGATTCCATCACCGGCACTTCGTGTTCGCCAATTTCTTCACCGTCTTCATTGTAGAGTTTATGCTTCGTGACTTGCGGAGTGCCGACCGTCTTGGTGACTGTCTCGGTCG
>Ga0098054_1001835_pt1 | contig 10367 bp, 7 predicted proteins | sample 16_taG_FD_75048 | JGI IMG/M metagenome (GOLD analysis project Ga0098054, IMG submission 75048) | Marine viral communities from the Subarctic Pacific Ocean - 16_ETSP_OMZ_AT15313 metaG | ecosystem: Environmental > Aquatic > Marine > Oceanic | place: Pacific Ocean | collected 2015-01-18
CGCGGGCATTGTATTAATCTCCGTTTTCCTGGATTTGTTTCGGTGATAGTTCACCGTCACATCATGCAAACCGTTTCCAGCTTGCACGATGTAGCCGTGTGCTATCGGTTTCGATTGTAGTAACTGCCGATTACACTAATCGTTGAAGTGTGATTATTTCGAGTGATCGCTAGTCCTGAATCGAAGAACCGCGCCAGAGCTTTGATGTTTGATAGATCGGCCTCTGTGACTACTGCGCGGCCTGTGATGCTCTTCCAGAGTGTCGCAAATACGGCTGGTTCAACGATGTACTCAAATTCCGGTCGGTCTTGTACTGTAACGGTGTTTGTTGTGATCTGTGGCAATGTGATTATCTCCGATTGCTTACGCTACGCGATATAGCGTTGATGTGTCGCTAGAATCCCTAACGATTAGTTGATGTGACCCGAATTCTATGTTCACTAATCCGCTAGGAAACAGCCTAGTAAATGCGCTATTGTGAACGTCTATGATCGGCCTAGGCTTACCGTTCTTGCGCGGCTTACCTGATACGGTACGTGATCCGAGTGGGTCATGCGTAATGATGATACCGTGATCGAATTCATCCATTGCGAACTTGTCGCCAGAGTTAAACCCAGCCTTAAACAGTCGCGCGCCTTCAATCCACAGTCGGAGTGATCCGTTCTTACGTACTCCAAGTTTCACAGGTTTCATATCGTATTATCTCCGGTCTAATGTTTATATTCGATAGCTAACACTATCGGCATAGCACGCTAGCCAGTCGCTAGCGCACTGTACCCATGTTATTAGTACACAAATCCGGTTACGTCATTGATAGCGTCGCCCTTGGCCTTTAAGCCTACAACTACACCCTTGGCATCAAGGTATCTCGCGTCATGCTTGTCACCATCAATCACGCGGTATCCGTGGAAGAATTCGGGCAAGTTGCCGAGATGATCTAATCGGAATACCACGGCCACATTCGTACCCATTGCTAAAGCTTCCAAAGCTTCATGCAAATTAGCTTCATTCAGTGAGAATGTTAGAGAGTAATTCTCTGGCAAGTTCTGACGGTATCGAATGGGAATTTTAGTGTAGTCATAGAATACCAATTCGGGGAAGTGTGCCATCAAATTCTTGTGGCATCCACAAGAAATCTTTTCCCATTTAATGTCACTCGTACCGTTCATACGAACTGACGGTGCTAAGTTCTCGCGTTTGGCCTTACGTATCAAAGCTTCAATATCTTTTATAACTTGTGTCATAAATCCCGGCCGATCTTCAAAGAACATTTTGGTCTTACGAACTCTCGCGGCTTGTACCATGTTCATTACACCGCGGCCGGCGGAATATAAACAAGCTATTCGGCATCCATCGCTAGCAAATGCGCATACGTCATATCCACTGACATTAGATGGTGCGCCATAGAATATCCCTGTTAGTTGCCCGACGGTTTCGGATTTCACAATCTTCGCGCTAGCTTGAACGTTAAGAATTGGTGGTATTGGTGGACTAGGCCAGCCGGGAATATCTGACGTACCGTTCATACGTACTTGGACTGTTGTCATTTCGTATTCACTCCAACTAATTTATTGATCAAAATTTATTTGATTTCTTATTTCTAGCATGTGGTTGTGTGTACGTCAACAGTCAATTTGAACGTGTCGTGTACATATACCTATTGATTTCTAGGCTATCGGTTATCCAATGGTTACCGTATACCTGATAACGCCGCGCTAGCTGTATTTGGTGGACTAGCTGACCGGTGTCGTGGTTTGTTAGCTGGCTTAGATGCTGACGTGTCACGCGTCTCTGTTAACGTGCTAGCGTTGCCCATTGTCGCTAGCTGGCTTGCTGGCTTGCTGGCTTGCTGGCTTGCTGCTGACGTTGCCCCAAATGCAGCCCAGAGGACGCACCTGGGCGCATGCGACGAAAGAGGACGGGCGCGCGAGGCTGGCTTGGCTCGACTTGGTGGGCGTGGTTGGCTGGTTGGTGGTGATGGGTAGCGGTGTACGGTGGTTGTGGTGCTGTGTGTTGTTGGTGGGGGGGTGTATGTCTTGTGTTGGTTGTGTGTGTGTGTGGTGGTGAACCCACATAAATCACGCACCAAGTTTTCGGTTTTCTTCTGGTTGAACTAGAAATCTCCCTAATAACACCTTGTTAACAGTGTTACTAACAGTTGTTACTAAGGGTTACTAGGTGTTACTAACGCCACTATTAACACCTACGCTTTGGGGCTACGGTGTGAATAGCTACAGGTAGGCTTTAGGTAACGAAGTGACTAGGAAGTTACTGGCAACCAAAAGTTCAGACGGTTGCGGAAGTTCGCTTGGTTAAGCCCCCCCCTACCCCCCCCAAGGGGCGTGAAGAGTTTGTTTCCGCATTACTACTGTCGGGTGGTAGAGGTTCTGCGTCGCTAGACCAGGATACCTGCTGCTTTGTTGGAATTGCTTTGATAATTCCCGACTATGTTGATTTCAGACGTATGGCGTATAGTCCATGCTCGGCTGAAGCCCCACTGGTTTTGTTAGGCAACCAATCGCCTTGTTACTGCTTTGGGTAAAAAAATACCCGCCGTTGGCAGTTGTTGGTACATGCAAGTAAGAGATGTACTGCGTTTCGGCGGGTAACAAATAAACTTAATTGAACTCGTACCAACACGGGCAACCGTAAACCATGTGGTATTGTTGTGTCAATAAGCAAACCAAAACAGGAAGAGTAATTTTGGCTAAAAAATCGGTTGCGGCAGATCATCACGAGATGCGACGCAAGTTATTTGCTCGTGAATACGTGAGGACTGGCAAGCAAAGTACGGCAGCGATTGCAGCGGGATATTCTCCAAATGGTGCGGACGTTTCTGGTTCCCGCCTCATGAAAAGTCCGATTGTTATTAATGAGATACTCCGATTAGAGGCTCTTAAGGACGCAGAAGACAAGATCAACCGCATGTACGTCCTTAAAGGGTTGTACGACATGGCCGAAGACGCGGAAAAAGACAGCGATAAGATCAGGGCACTCGAACTTCTAGGTAAATCACTCAGAATGTTCGTAGATCAGGTGGAAACCCACACCACCCACGATGTGTCGGAACTACAAGAGTTCTCACTTGAGCAACTTCGCGCCACTCATCAAGAACTTTCAGCAAAAAATGCCGTGAAAAATGACGTAGAGGTGCTGAATTGAGGAGTCTTGATGGCCCTATGCACTTTTATCCCGATCAAAAGCCCACTCGCTTTACCCTGTGCAAGAACGGCTGCATCTACGCAGCAGTAGAAAATACTGATACCTGCAAATATTGCTCCGATAAGCCCAAAAACACACAACATGACAACTAAAACAGTCACTCTTCAAGACATAGAACTCGCTTTAGCCTCCAGGTCGTTTGAAGATTTCCTCGATTATGTGCAAATTCTCGAACCACCAACCGCAACGTCCCGTGGTGGCACTATCAAGTTTGAAAAGTGGGACTATCTAATCCAGTTTTGCAAAGAACTTGATACGGAGCGACTCATAAACGTCTTGAAATCCAGACAGTTGGGCTTTTCGTGGATACTTGCGTCTTATGCCCTCTGGACTGCCATGTACCAAGAAGGCGCAAACGTACTGGCGTTCTCTCAGGGGCAGCTTGAGTCTGTAGCGTTTCTGAATAAAGCACGAATTGTTCACGATAATCTCCCTCAACACCTAAAAGTAGGGCTTGGTAGAGATAACGACACCACCATGGAATTTCCTTCCATGAAGTCACAGATTACCGCCCTTCCTTCTACGGAAAAGGCTGGTCGTGGTCAAACAGCTACCTTGGTTATTCAAGATGAGGCTGATTTCCACGATAATCTTGATCTCAACTACGCCGCAATCAAGCCGACTATTGACCAAGGTGGACAACTCATTCAATGTTCCACAGTCAATAAAAAGAAGGCTGGAACTCTATTCAAAGAGATTCATCGGCGCGCTCCTGAAAATGGATTCAAGAATATTTTCAATGGTTGGATGTCTAGGCCAGATCGTGACCAAGCATGGTATGACCGTGTGCAAAGAGAAGCACCTGTTACTGACGGTATGTCTCCTGAACTCTACATGGAGCAAGAACACCCAGAAACAGCAGAAGAAGCATTACGACCGTCAAGAGTGATGGCAGCGTTTGATATCGATGCTATTGAATCAATGCAACTTGACATCAAATTGCCAATCGAAACGCGAAACGGTGTGGCAAATATCTACCAGAAGCACGTAGTCGGCAAACGGTACGCCGCAGGCAGTGACACAGCCCACGGAACTGGCGCAGATTATTCTGTTACTGCTATTATTGACGTTGAAACCGGATACGTTGTTGCCGATATTTACTCGAATACGATTGCCCCAGAACATTTTGCAATGGAATCTGTCAATCTATTAGAAGATTATAAAAACCCAATATGGGCTATTGAAGACAACGATTGGGGTGAGTTGACTTTGAAAAAAGCACAGTCACTCAAATACCCTCGCATATACGAACGAAGAAACGCTCAAGGTAAGCCATCTGGCAAGTTTGGTTGGCGTACAGATGCTAGAACAAGAACGGTTTTATGGGGTGAATTGATTGAATCTGTTCGTGATAGATTAATTATTATTCCAAGCAAGCCTGGACTAAATCAGTTTTCCTCAGTAATCAGAAACCCTGACAAAGATGGACGAATTGAAGGCATGGTTGGAACGCACGATGACTACCCAATGGCTGTTGGATTAGCGTGGCAAATGCGTAAAGAAGCCTACAATCAAGCTAAGAAGATCAATGTGATTACAAGAGAAGAACGATTGCGACGCATGGGAAATAATAAGTAATGGTTTCCAAAAAAGACCAACGCTCTATTGAGCGTATCCTGAATAAGGTTGACCGCAAAGAGCAGGTCTTTGAAAAGCGAACAGCTTTCATGGATAGTGATTACGACTGGGGCTGGAAGAACACTGCGTTTGTTCCTATTGCTACAGAAGGTATCCAAGAAAAAGATGCGATAACCACCAACTTTGCAAAAGTGCTGGCGCGCAAAGTATCTAATGGTGTGGGCTACGCTGAACGAATCGTCCGTGTTATAGACGATGCTGACAGCGAAGAGTTTAGAGACAAGAACAACGCATACGAACGCTGGTGTATCGGTATTCTAGAAATAGCAGATGAGCGGCTGCAAAACAGTGGTATGAACTCTACTGTACAGGGTGAAAATGCGTGGAATGCTGTTGTTCGTGGAGGGTGGATTGGCACTCGTTCAGTCCTAATAAAAGACGCACAAGGCGAAACACTGCCAGATATTGTTCCTATTGATCCACGTAACTTAGTGTTTGAAAAAGGCCGTGGCGAGCCTTTATGGGCAGCAATCGTTACTCAAAGGTCACGACAAGATATTCGCGAAGAGTATCCCAAATTTGTATTTGACCTAGAAGACTCACCTCAAAGTTACGCAGATGACGAAGATGAGTTAGCCCGTGTGGTTGATTACTACTGGACTGAAAAAGGCAAACGCATGAACTGCGTTATTGTCGATAACCAGTACGCAAAGAAGCCCACAGATACGTTTGCTGTAAATTTCCCAGTCGTTATACGGCTTATCGGTAATAACCCCGGCGTAATGAATTACAGCCTAAAAGACACGATTGACGGAACACGAGAGATTCCAGGCATCGAAGACATTGGCGATAGTATCTTTTCAGCCCTTCGCCACGTAATACCCCAAGTAAACCGTTTAGCTTCTTACCGAATGGCACTTACATCAAAAGCTGTTCAAGGAACGCTGATTATAAAATCTCGTGACGGAACTAAAGAACTAGATCAAGACGCTTTCAAGTCTGGGTCTGAAGTAGGACTATCAACCGATAACAATGAAGACATTGGGCTTCTTCCACTATCTCAACTGACAGCAGATGCAGGTCAACTAGAAGGGGAATTGAGACTTGATGAATCTAACGCTGGTCTTTCTGACCCTGCTTTGGGCAGACTGACATCTCCGGTTTCTGGTGCAGCACTTCAGATTCTTAGCCAAGCTGACAACGAAGTGGTCGCTCCGTATCTCAAGGCTGTAGAGTCTTTGCTTGCAGGTATCTTAGATAACTTAGGCAAGCAGTACGAAACAGGTCGCTATAAGGACATTCAGGTTCGTGGTAAGACCCACACTGACCAGCCCTTTAACAAGGTAATTGCCCCTGATGACATCAAGGGACATAACCTATTATCTGTAGAACTAAGGCAGTCACAGCCACAAGACGATTTTGCTTTGTGGCAGGCTGCTCAAGTGGCTTCTCAAGTTGATCCTTCAACTGGCACGGCACTCGTATCTAAGCAATACGCAGCCACTAAGATTGCCAAGGTTCAAGACTACGATCTTGAGAAACGCCGTATGTCTGGTGCGCGAACTCGTGCATCAAGCAAGAAGTACGAATTGCTTACTCAGTGGCATTCAGCAAGACTTTCTGGTGAGCCTGAAGAAGTTATCCAACTTCTCGAACAGGATATTCAGAGAGAGATTGACCGTGAAGAAATGGAGGCTCTTGCGTTAGAGTTCCAGTTCCAACAGGCAGTCAATGTCGATCCAGCAGCAGCAATGTCTGGTCAACAGACACCTCAATCTGATAATCTTGGCGCACAAGGTGCGGCAGACCTTGCTACAGTTAGTGCAGACCCACGACTATTAGCGCAAGCCGGTACGCAGGGTGTGAGTGCTGCTCCCTCTCCTGACGCTGGATATAACACAACCGCCCCTAGAAACGCTGCGGAAGCAGCAGGCTTAGAGCCAAACGTATAGGAACTAAATTATGGCATCATTTATTGTTGAAGGCATTGGCCCTAATGGGGTTCGCACTTGGGTAGTTATAGAGGGTTCTAATACTGATGACGCGCGAACTAAATCTAACCAAATCCTTGAACAAGGGTTTTTCCCAAACATTGTTGCTACCGCAAATGCCGATGGAGTTGCTAGGTTAAACATTGAAAGCCCCGGCTTTTCTGCAAGGTTCCCTTCAAATAATTACACTGTTGAAAGAATTGTCAGTGACCTTGGTGGAGCAGTTCAACCAGACTTGAGTCCTCCTCCTCCTCTTCCTCCAACAGTTGATCCAGGTGGTCAATCTTCTGACCAATCTCCATCAGGCCCGATTTTAGGTTCTGAAGACTTCGGGCTTTTGCCTGCTTTTGAAGCTGGGCTTCGTGATCGGGGCATGGGCTACGGGGTAGGAAGTGGTGTTCAGGGTCAACTTGCTGGTCAAGAGTTTGGTAACTTGCAGTCAAGGGGTTTGCTAGAGACTGCGTTCAATGCTCCAGCAGGTCAACTAGAAGGAAAATTTGAAGACCCAAACCAACCAACAGCAGAAGAACTTAGGCAGTTCCAAGGGCCTACATTCCAAAACTATGTAAAGAATGCAGCCCTGTTTGGTGGCGGTGCTACTGCTGATGCAAACAGGTTATTTTCTCAGGCACTAGAACTTTCTAAGGGTCGTAGTCCCGGTTTCGGTGCTGTTGACGATGCAGGAGTTGCGTTTAATAACTTTACCAACCCAATATCCTACGCAGGATCACAAGCTTTGCCAACTGAGATTGCTGGTGCATTCTTGAACCCAACACAAGGGGGTGCTGGATCAGAGGACTTAGCTAGGGCTGCTAGACAAGCAGGACGGTCACGTTTTGGCTTTGCTTCAAAGTTCCTCCCTTCAGCAGAAAGACTAACTAACTCGTTTTTTGCTCAACCACAGCAAGGCGCACAGACTTTCGCAGACTTCCTGAACAATAGGATATTTGGTGTCTAAATGGTTAGCCCTATAAACATCTTTGACCAACTTTCGGATACCGCTGAAGGTAGGCGTATTGGTTTTCAGACGTTCTTGGATAACTTCAGGCAACGGCAGCCGGTTAATCTTCCTTCTCAGATCAATGCTTTCAATCGACCATTCTTTTCTAACTTGCAAAATCAAGCAGAGAATCAGTTTTTTGGTCAGCAAGGCCAACGTATACAACAGGGGCAAGCCCCTCAGTCGTTTACTGAGTTTCTAAATAGCGACTTCAACCTTGGCAGGCGTGCTAGGCGTGCGCCGACACAGCAAATGGGCACAGGCGTTTCTCGCTTCGCATCACCTGCTCGTTTCTTATTCAATCAATAGGGGTTCTGAATGACACAGCCTCCTTTTTCTGGGAACGACTTCTTCGACCAGATCGACAGCGTTGCTCGTAATCTAACGGGTAACGCTTTTCGGTTAAAGAAAAACGACCCGACAGCACCCCAGAAGTTCACTGAGTTTGTGGCTCAAAGCGAGCAAGAGTTCAGTGCGACGCAACCACAAGCAGCCCCGCAATCGTTTCGTGACTTTGAGCAGGGTGGATTTCAAGTAAACCCTGCTGGTGATCGCCGTGCATCTATTCTTGCTCAACAGCAAGCACAGTCGGACGCTACTGAAAAGGGTCTAGCTACAAGAATAGCGGACGCTACTATAGGTCGCGCTGCTAGCGATTTTGCCCGTGCGAATCTAGGCGTTGGAGAACGTCTGCTTTCAGGAGTAGAAGGGATAGGAAGACTTGGTGGGGGCTACATCCTTGATGAACTTATATCCGGTGCGCCAGAAGTTCCATTCGGTCTTGGCTTTGGTTCAGACCCTAAAGAATTAGAGGGCACAGCTTGGGACTTAAAAAACCAGTTTGATTTTCTTGGCAAATATGCAGATAGAAGAAAAGCCCAAGTCGAGATAGATAAAGAAGGCTCTTCCAAAGAAAAATTATTGAGGGGTTTGAATATTTTTTCTACGCCAGCGTCAAGGGCTTTAGCTGATCCTGAGTTAAGAACGGCTGAGGAACTTGCCCAAATTCCTGTTTACCTCCCATTTGTAAACGAAGGCAAAACTCCCGCCTTTCATGTAAGCGGACTAGATGCTTTAGAAGCAGGAGCCGACATTACTAACTTAGTTGGTGGTGCTGGTATCAAGCCTGGTCTTAAAGGCGTACTAGGGCAATTAGATAAGCCAGCACAAAGAAGTTTCCGTGAAGTAATGCAAGAAGGTGGGCAGAGTATTGCAGAAGAGTTTGCACCTGTTACCCGTGCAGTCGGTCGCACTGCCGACGTTATCCCAGCAGTTCGCCGTGAACTTGATCGCTTAGGGAACCCTTCACGAGTTTCACTAGAAGACGTTGCGGATGCGAGTACTCTCCCGCCACGCCGCCCTCGAACGTCAGAAGTTCGTGAAGGACTAATTGAATATACCCGTGACGAGTTCATTCCGATTGATGACCCTCGTGTTGCTCCCAGCGGTTCAATAATCAACGATATTATCTCTGATCCATCTCGTGCTGGTCAGAAGTTCAGGTACGACACGCTCTCTGGTGGAGTTCGACAAGGAGTAATTGGAGCAGACGGAACGATTATTCCGTTGCCCAACCGTCATTCTGGCGCAATCCCGAACTGGTGGACGCTAGACGAAAACCGACAGATATCTCGTGGCAAGCGTGCGCTAATAGACCGTATAGGTCTTGAGGTGAGAAAGCACACTCCATCACGCCCAGATTTCTTTGGGGAAAGCAGAATAGGCGGCGCAGGGATACCTCCTGACGTTGGAGAAGTGGCAGAGATATTTATCAGGTCGCTTCCAGACGAGACACTAGACGATCTAGGGTCTTCGTATTTCAGCACGAGTGCATTCGACTTTGGTGACGCACAGGCATCTGCTGGCTTCTATGACACAGATCAGGGGCTTATCAACATTGCGTTAGGTGCGCTAGATGACGGAATCCAACCTGAGAGAATCATTCCTCACGAAGTAGTTCACCACCTGAAGCAATTCATTACAGATGACGAACATGCTCAGTTCCTAGACTTATACAGGCGTGATCTCGCAAGCGGTGGCGATGACATGCTTCGTCGTGCTGACAAAATAATCGCTGAGACTGGTCTGAATGTTAAGCCTCGGAGATTAGCAACTGGGGAAGAAGTTCAACTCGTAAAAGACGCTTATCGCTTCCGTAGTTTCGATGAGTTCTTTGCCGAAGTTCTAACAGACAAGGTTCTCAGAGATATCTACGAGCGAAGCCTTCGGAACCCAGAGCGAGCGGCGTTCCACAAGATTCTCGATAAGGTAAAAGACTTTGGAGTTGCGCTTTACAACGTATTCACTCGTCGTGGACAGCCAGACATTGCAGAACGTGTTTACCAGCGGTTTGTTCTAGGCAATATCGACGTATCAAAACGCCAAGAATTTACTGAAGGAATCCTCCGTCAAGGAGCAGATATACCAGAAGACGCCGCTGCTGCTAGGGGGGTTGGGGCAATTGACCAACTTCCTGTCTATGAAGGCGAAGCGTGGCGTACTCCTAGCGGATTCTGGCAAGACAAAGGAACTACTGCTGGTGATGTGGTGCGATATGAACGTGACGAACTAGGCAA
>Ga0098054_1001839_pt1 | contig 10360 bp, 8 predicted proteins | sample 16_taG_FD_75048 | JGI IMG/M metagenome (GOLD analysis project Ga0098054, IMG submission 75048) | Marine viral communities from the Subarctic Pacific Ocean - 16_ETSP_OMZ_AT15313 metaG | ecosystem: Environmental > Aquatic > Marine > Oceanic | place: Pacific Ocean | collected 2015-01-18
TTGGCGATGGGCTGATCCGCGTAGGCTTCAGGGGGAATTCAGAGACAAGCCGAGACGAGGTAGAAGCGAGCCTGTTTCACCGTATGGTCGAGATCGCTGAAGAGGAATCCGCTGGAAGCTTCACGATTGTCGGTCGGGAGACCGCCTGCACAACAACGCTCAGAACAGCCCCCGACACGACTTGCACCTATCATCAATCTGCGGATGCCCTGTTCCCTTACTATTTCGGTGTCTATGAACTCGACAGCCCGTGGCACTCCAAGCCCAAGCGAGAATATGAAGCTGTCGCGACGATCCGACTGTCACCAGAGCCCGTTTGCGGGGATTATGCAGATTGCTTTATCACAACAGATGCGCGGGCCGCGATCAGCAAAAACTCGGAATGACTCTGGACACTGTTGCCGCCTCGATCCGCCTTGGACATCAATAGTCCTGTCTCCATGAAAGAGGTCAGGTTGATAGTTGTCAAACTGCGAAACGAATAAATCTGCACTCTGTATGCGTCATATGGGAGACTTGATTATGCATTTGCCAACCGGAGCGTTCGTCCTTGTGTGCGATGGCTCAAAAGCCCTGCTTTTGGAAAACAAGGGCGATGCCGATTTGCTGGATTTGAGAATTGTCGAGGCTCTAACGGACGACCATCCGCCGAATCGAGATCAGTCAAGTGATCGGGCCGGGCGCTTCAAGACACCTTCTGGCGCACATGCCGCAACAGAACAGACTGACTGGCACGACATTGCAGAAGAACGCTTTCTGTCGACCGTCGCCGAGATGGCCCTGAAAGAAATAGGCCAGTCAACTCCCGCCAGCCTTGTCGTCGCAGCAGATCCTCGCTCACTCGGGAAGTTGCGTCCGATGCTGACAGATTCAGGATCGGTTTCAATCCTGGCGGAACTTAACCGCGATCTGGCGCATCATACGCTTCCAAAAATCGAAGAAGCGATCAGCAACGCGTGAGCACTCAGGCCAATTGCCCCATGCGGTCGCTTAACTTGATACCCAGTCCCAGTTGTGAAATAGGCGCAGGTCGACCAAACAGATAGCCTTGTACTTCACCAAAGCCTGCCAGGTTCACGAACCGGAACTGTTCTTCTGTCTCCACACCTTCAGCAATCACCTTGATATCCAGAACCCGACTCATGCCTGACAGAATGCCGAGGATTTGCCGGGCGCGATCACTTTCTTCCGCACGAACGAAGAATGAGCGGTCGATCTTAACCCGGTCCACCGGCAAATGCTCCAGACGGCTGAGCGAAGAATTTCCGGTCCCGAAATCATCCAAAGCGATCGTGATACCCATTTCCCGGATAACCTCAATCACCTTGCACGAAGTTTCGATATTGCGCAGCACGCCCCGCTCCGTGATTTCGAGCTCCAGCAGGTGTGGGGGAAACCCCGTCTCTTGAAGTATTTCAGCGACCGATTCAGAAAAACCATCGGACAATAATTCATTGGGAGATACATTGACGCTCAACCGAATGCTGTCACCGCTCTTCGACATCCACCCGAGAACGTCTTCGCATGCCTGACGCAACACATACTGGCCGAATGCAATAATATGCCGACTTGCCTCAGCGATCTCGATGAATTCCGACGGATTGATCGATCCGTACTTGGGGTGGGTCCACCGCGCCAACGCTTCGACACCAACCAACTGGCAATCTGAGACCCGCACAATCGGCTGGTAGTACAACCCGATCTTGCCTTCATCTATTGCAGGCATGAGGTCCCGGTGAATGGACAGGCGACGCTCCAGGCGTTGACGTACTTTCGCGTCTGGAACAACGCAGGAATCACCACCTTGTGACTTCGCTTCGTATACTGCCGCATCAGCCTGTTCCAACACGTCCGCAATGGATTCTCCCTGCAAGCCGATGGCCGCGCCAATGGACGCTGTTACATCAATCAAGCGACCATCATATGCGATTGGCTTTGATACCAAGGATCTGATCCGGTCTGCCAAGACCGAGATATCATCAAGATTCACCGCCCTGCCGACAACGCAACAGAACTCATCGCCCCCAATCCGGAACACGCGAATGCTATCGTCTTTGTCGGCGAGATGTTTCAACCGACCCCCGAGTGCGATCAACGCCGCATCCCCGCCAGCATGACCATGCCGGTCATTCAATTCCTTGAACTTGTCCAAATCGATGTAGAGGACGCTCATCAAGGCAGGGCGATCATCTCTCTTGCAAGATTCGATCAGAGAATTGAATGCGTGGCGGTTCTCCAAGCCTGTTAGAAGATCCGTCGTGGCCTGCTGCTTCAGCTTCTGCTCAAATTCCTCACGTACACTGATGTCATGCGCCACGCCCAGATACCCGGTAAATTCCCCATTCTCGGAGAACAGCGGACGCCCGCTAACCTCAACGCTGCAATTGACGCCATCGGCGCGCAGAACACCCTTTATCCTCGAAAACGGCTCACGACGCTGAATAGCTCCTGTGAACACCGCCTCATCGTTTTCCCATCCAATCAGCACATCGCGCCAACGACGTCCGAGAGCGTCGCCCTTGCCGAAATAATGGACAATCTTGCCAGTCGAATCGACTTCAATATGCCAGTCCGAAGACATCTCGGCATACGAAGTAGACCGCCCCCGATATCTATTCTCCCGCTGCAGAACCTCTTTCAGCGTAGTGTAGACATTTTGTCCGAATTGTTTCGGCAGCACGGCCGCAACACAACACGCAATAGCAATCAGGCTCAGCCCGATAGCTGTAAGTGCCGTATTGTCTACTCCGCCTACAATTACGTCCAACCGATCGGCTGGTCCCATATACCAGTTGATGAACCCGATGATGAAAGCAGTGTAGGCAAAGCTCAGCTTCATCGTGGTGAAGAGCCCCCAGATGATCGGCGTGATGCTGAGTAATAGCATTCCCACAAATATGCCTTCATGGTCCAATACAAGCATGGCGAGCAAATTTGCCGGAACACTGACACAAAGCAGCAATCCCTGGAGCAACATGAATTTGCGTCTGGCTGCGAAGTAAGCAGATGCAATCAACGCTGCCGCCGTAAGAGCGTCTATGAAGGTTCCGATATTCAGTTCGTATTGATCAACCACAAGCAGGCTCGTGATCGTGATCATCATGATGATGAGGGCTGTCAGAGCACTGTAGAAGATGATCGATTGCTGCAGACGATCCGGGCTCAGAATGGATTCTGCCAGCTCATCAATCGGGCCATCCCAGGAAGACGTTTTGGATTTACTGATATATTGCTGCATGGGGATCCTCGGCCTGTAGGGTTAACCCTACCCACGCTCAGTTAGCCCTCTGCAAAAGCCGGACTGGAATATCCGCCCAATGACTTAGGATTTGATTAGGATTTCCACGGGGGCCGATGCCACTGGAGCCACGTTGTCCTGATTCCGAACAAGAAGAATTACCCGCTCCACGAAGAGAGACTGCATAGTAAACTTCCCGGAGACGGGTTTTCCCGAAAATCGCAATGTCTGATGGACTGCCGACCAACTGAATGAGGCGTAACATCGCTTCGGTAAAATCAGGGCTCCAGCCCGCAAGCGCAAGACCTCGAACCACAGCTCCTCCGGCCGAAATGGCGTCGATACCGCCAATACTTTCTATTTCCATGGTGAGCTCAGTCATTACGCGCGGATCGAGCGCGATATAGACGCCGACGAGCGGATCGTTCGGCGACGCTTTGGGCGCCCCGGCTTCGACGGGAAGGTTTAGGGAGCAGCACATGTGCTGACGACTGTCATAGACATGGCGGTCTCCATCGAGGATGGCCTCTTTGGCGCCATTCAGGATTGCCATGATACAAGGTTCATAAATGACCGGGGCGCAACCCACTGGCTCAGTTATGCGAAACAGTTGAACTCCCCGGTATCCCTGTTTCGAACATTCCTGCACCCGTCAACCGGGCTGCGATGAAACGCTTCAGTTCTGACTTGCTCATTGACGAAACCTATCCGGCGAGAAGTCAGCGGCATGCTCTCCATCCTTGGCGCAGACAGCGTCACGCGCCTCGCTGAAACTGATACCGAACGCGCCGCAACGGTCTGGCTCGCTGTTGGCATTGTGCAGAATGTTTTGGGCGGGGGCACCGAGTTGGTCGGCGGCGTCTGGAACACGCTGGCCAGCTTGACCGGACTGCGGCGTCGCGGTTTGCCCAGTGCGTTGAACCTGTTCGGCGTTTTCATCGGGCTTGCCGGAATCGAGACGATCTATCCAGATTTCGAACCCCTCAACGCCGTTTTCGGGCTCAGCCAGATCGTCTGGTTTATTTGGGTGGGTGTCGTGATGCTGGACCGCAGGTCACCTGAGCTGATGCCCTCAGCGACCTGAGTGCCCGATATTATCAGGATGAAACAACATGTCTGAACTTCCACTCATGGGGTTGGCACATCTGTTGATGGGCACACTGGCCGTCATCTCTGGTGCGGGAGCATTGGCGGTCGCAAAGGGGCTCCGTCTGCACAGGGTGGCCGGAAACCTGTTCTTTGGCGCAATGCTCCTCCTGATCGCAAGTGGCCTCTATTTCAGCGTCACGCGATCCATTCTCTTTACTATTTTCCTGAGCGTGATGGCCTTCTATTTGCTCTCGAGTGGCTGGGCGACCGTGATACGCCGCGAAGGTAAAACGGAGCGGTTTGAGCTAGCGAATTGTCTTTTCATTCTCCTTGCAGGCGCGTTCGCACTCGGAATGGGCCTGACCGAAACAATCCGCGGGGCTCCGTTACAGGACGATGTTCCCTCCGCCGCCTTTTTCATCCTGGCCGCGCTCGCGGGGCTGTTTGGGGCGTATGATGTTGCTGTGATCCGGCGCGGTGGCTGTACTGGTAAGCATCGGATTGCGCGCCATCTCTGGCGGATGTGTCTGTCTCTGTTCATCGCCGTGACGATCTTCTTTCTCGGTAACAATGACGTACTGCCGGAAGTCCTGCGCACACCATTCTTTCTCACCGCCCCGATTGTCGCCGTTCTGGCACTGATGGTGTTTTGGCTCGTGCGCGTGATTTTCACTAATTGGTACAGAACTCCTTCCCAATAGATACGCCGTTCGGAGGCCTGTCCGTACCTGTCTCAGCTGGGCGCGTTGATGTTACGGGGCGAATGACGCTGGAAGACGTCATTGGGTTTATATTGCCGGCCAACAACAAAGGGCCAATGACACTTGAGTTCCAATGTCCTCTTTCGCATCCTCAGCGGTCGTTGAATGATTGGAAACGACATTTTGGTTGCTGGGAGAAGGCCCGGTCGGTAAGCTCAACATAACCGAAAATATTGGGAGAACGGGGTTTGCCGCTAATTGAAGACCTCGAGTTCCAACTCCACGTTTCGCTATTTGGTTCATTTCAAGTCGCAACACCATCCGAAACACCAATCGACATTTCCAACCGGCGCGCGCGTACCATTCTCGCTATGCTGAGTATAAATCCAGGGCAAAGCTTAAGCCGGGACTTGGTCAGCAAGCTAATATGGGCGGGCCGCTTCAAGCCTCAGGCGCGCGCCAGTCTGCGACAATGCCTGCACGATCTCAAACGCGAATTTCAAGGCTCGGGTTGGGAAATTCTGGAGATCTCCAACACTCAGCTCGCGGTCAAATCACATTTGATCCACACTGACCTTCAGTCGCTGGAAACAGCCTTGAAAGAGAGAGATGATGTCCTTGCAACACAGCTTCTGCTTGAGCTATCCGGAAAGCCTCTGCTCGCGAATTTCGATTTGGGAGACGACCTGACTCAATGGCTCGCAATCCAGCGTGGTCAGATCGAAAACCGACTTCGGATTTCCACACAGCGCCTGTTGTCGGCGCTGAGAGCGAGCGGGCTAGACGAGCGTCATGAAGCTCTAGAACAAGCCTGGCACGGTTGGAGTGGCATATCTCGACTACGTCAACGTAGAGGACTTGCAATCCTGCCCTTCAAGCAGATTGACGAAGTAGGTGGCGATCTGTTTCTCGCAGATGCGGCGGTTGAGGAACTCTCGTCACGTCTTGGCGGATTGAACGGACTGGCGCTTGCCGGACAAACATCTGCGGAGGCGGTGGCTGGATCATCACTAACGCTTCCAGAGATGGCCGAGAAGCTTGGCGTGACACACTTCATTGAAGGCGCGGTCCATCGATCCACAGGTTCAGTCAATCTCTCCATACGACTGATAGAGGGGGCTTCCGGCAAACAGATATGGTTCGATCAGATCGTTGAGTCCGAAACATACTTTTTCGATCAGCGTAAGTTAATCGGCGAAAATGCCATTGCGGGCTTAAGCCATGCCATGGGTCTTGAGCGAAATTCGCGGCCGGTACGGACGATGACGCGCAGCCGTGAGGCTTATGCGCTGTATCTGCAGGGGCGAACATTGACCCAGCGGGTAACACTGGAAGGGGGATTGCTAAAAGCTGTCGAGCTGCTTGAGCAAGCCTTGGAGATTGACTCGGAGTTTGCTGAATGCTGGACGGCCCTCGGCGAGGCGTTCATTCATGTCGCTGTCTATACGCCCTGTCTCGAGCGCGTTGCGCTATCAGAAAAAGCGGCATCTTGCGCGCGGCGCGCTTTGGATCTCGATCCCAATCAAGGCTATGCCTACGCGATACTCAGTATCCATGAATGGACGTGCTTTAATCCCGCTGGGGCGCTGGAATACGCATTGGAAGCCTATAGGCTGGAACCCCACAATGCCGATGTGACCCTGAGACTGGGATCCAGCCTATTGTATCTCGGACGCACAAGAGAGGCCTTGCCCTATATCGAAGCAGCGATTGAACAGGATCCCGTCTATGGCCGGAACTATGTGATGCTTTGTGTCGCACACTTAAATGTTGGAGATCTTGAGGCGGCCATGCGTGCAGGACAACGGATGGCAGATCTCGGGATTCCAGGTTTCTATCTCGGGGTCGCTCAAGCTGCTGCCGGCAATCACGAAACCGCTGTCAAAACTTATTTTGAGACACGGCGTTATGTCGGAACACTCATTATGTCGCCACCTGGCGCGGCCGAAATCTCAGACGAAGCGCGCGATTTCTATTTGAAAACCGCCGCGGAAGGCATTTGCAGCGGCAATGAAGAGGCCCGCCAGACCTATTGCAAACTGATTGACATGCTGCACCAAACCTTGCTCGACCCCTACGATCAAACCGTCGCTTGGCCAGCGGTCTGGATGGGGCATTCTGACTTGGTGATGAAGGTATATCGTGAACAGATTCACCCTGCCAATATGCCGGGGCTGATGAGCCTCTGGACCGACATCGACCCCATCGGCCGTACGCTTCAGCACCCGGATTTCATGGCGTTTGCTGAAGACATTGGCATGGTTGAGGCGTGGGAAAAATATGGTTGGCCGGATCTTATCCCCTCAGACCCGCGCTAAGTCCCAGGCGAATTAACGCTTTTTTGACGCCACCTCGAATTGACCGTGTTGGCACAAGAGCACCATCCTCCGCGTACCCAAAAAGGGAATTACGGAGAGAAACCATGAAACGAATTTTCAGCTTGCTACTGATCGCATTTTCAATCGGACTCACACCTGCGCAGGCCCAACTAGAGCCATTCACTGATTATGAGATCAGCGACGCGGTCTGGGAAATCGGAACTATCAAGGTGAAGACCAATGCGGGCGATCACTATCTCGAGGGTCTGAAGGCGACCTGGGTTCGGGGCGCGGAAATCAGTAAAGAGCTCGGCTATATTGAGGACTATTCCATCTATTCGAGCATTACGCCTGAGAGCGGTGATTTTAATCTGCTGCTTGTCACAAAGTATGCCAGTCTTGCCGATATGGCTCCATCGAAAGAGAAGTATGAGGCAATCATGGACGCGCTCGGCCAGGAGCAAGCTGATGCGGATTCAAAGCGGGCGCTTGAGACCTATCCAGAATTGCGCGAAATCACCGGCAGCTACATCGTGCATGAGATCGACCTTAAATAAAGCCGGCATTTAACAGTGCGGAATTCTTTCACGGCACCCCGTTTCCTGGTCAAACCTCGATATGTGGGGTGTCGTATTTGCTTCTCAGTATGGTCCGCACCCGTCATGGTCACATAATCTATCGACCGATTTGACACTATTTTGACGCTTGCATCGCTTGACGGTGGTCGCCGTGACCCTGCACAGTTTACTCGTATTACATTAATAAAAACAGTGTGCTGCATGGCTTATCGGACCTCCGACCGAGAGGCTTGGCATAGCTGTGTCGACCGGAGACTTCTGGATGCCCCCCTAATTTTACTGGCAACAGAGGTCTCCGGCAAAGGCGATAAGCAGGGTTGGCTCCCGGTTATCCACAACCCTGTTTGAGTGAGGCACTTTGATATGACGGATAACGCGAATATCGCTCTAAAAGCCGGAACCTCTACGCTGCCAGCTTATACCGAAAATGCACGTTTGCGCTTTGCGACCGGTACTTTACTTTATCTGGCGCAAGGCTTGGCCCAGGGGTTATTCTTCGTCGCAATTCCGAGTTGGCTTGCCGTGAACGGACAGCCCGTTGGGGCGATCGGGTCGTTTATCGCAGCAATCTCATTACCCTGGAGTCTCAAGTTTTTTATTGGCGCCGTTGTCGACCGGTATGCCTTTCTGCCGATGGGCCGTCGGCGCGCATGGCTTGTTGGCGCGCAGGCCTGCTTGATCATTTCGCTCATCGCCTTCGCCATTCGGAGCCCTTTACCGAGTGAGCTGGCGACGATCATCATTTTTGGCGCGGTCTTGTCGGCCATGACGGCCGTTCAGGACGTGGCGCTGGACGCGATGATCATCGACCTGACTCCCAAGAATGAACTCGGAAAGATCAATGCTTTCATGCTGGGCGGAAAGTCTGTGGGCATGGCTGGCGGCGCGGCATTGGTTGGGTATTTCCTTGAGTATCAGAGCTTTCCGATTGCGATGATCGCAACCGCCTGCCTGTTCTCGATCCCCGCATTCGCCGCCATCCTGATCCGGGAACGCCCGGGTGAAAAACTCTTTCCATGGAATGAGGGCCAGACGTCGGTCCAGAGCCGCGATGCCAAACCAGACGCCTGGTGGCCTGTGTTGCGCGAAACGTTCCGCGTCTTGCTTCGGCGTGACCCGCTCTTGATCATTGGTCTCTGCGTTTTCTACGGCATGCATCAAGGTATAATCGAAGCGACGCTGCCGGCATTCGCAGCCCAGGAAATGCAGTGGGGAGAGACGCGATATTCGTCCTTGGCGGGGATTGGATATCTGATCTCCAGTGCCGGTTTATTGTTGGTTGGGGGCTGGGTAACCGACAAAATCGGGCCAGCCACACTCGGATATTGGACATCGGGTATCGTGGCCGGTGTCATCGCCATATTCATCTTTGTGGCACTCGCTTCGACAACCGACTTGTTTTTTTCAAGCTGGTACCTGTTTTACACCCTGATCGTTTCCGGGTTTTACCTCTGCATGGTGACACTGGGCATGCGCGTGTGTGAAGAGCACGTGGCGGCCACCTCATATGCTTTAATGATGGGATCAATGGCGCTCGGCATGATGCTCGGTGCGGGCAGCGCCGGTCTTCTAGACCAGATCGGTGGTTATGCAGCCCTGCTGACGGCGGCAATCGTTACGATACTTTCGTCAGCCGCCATGGGTTTGGGGCTTAGCCCGGCTACCGGCGGGCCCGTCCGAGCCCCAGGCTTAGTCTCGGAACCGCCGCCAAGATGAGAATCGGCCGCATCGCTCAGCATGTTCGCGCGGATGCTGTCAGTCTAATGCGAACCAGTCTCCACAATTCGCGGACGAGCAGGTGCTAGGCAACAAGGAGGTCGCGCCACTCGCGAAGCGCGGTGTCTCGTTTCTGTTTGAGCAGGGTTCTGGTGTTGTCGTGCCTTTCAAAGTTGAAGTGATTGTGCACTGACGAAGAAACTGAGACGAACTTCTGCAGACTTCGCATCCGCCTGAGCCGGGACATCGCCCGCTCTCGCCTGCGGAAGGATAGGTGTGAAATTTATGCGCGTTTATTCAGATGGCGACCAGTTTCTTGGCGCGCCTCACTTCTGATGACCTTCATCGCGGCCCGATTAGACGGCCATCTACGAGTCACAATAATTCGTGGATTCCCATGTCGCTTCATTGCTTTTTTGAGGAAACCTCAACGCAGCAGCCTTATGGCGCTTGTTCGCAACAAACGATTCCAAGACTTCGCTTTCATGATCCACGGCTCGCCAGAGGTAGTGGTGTAAGCCGCGAATCTCGACGAAGACGTCGTCCAGGTGCCACCGCCATTGGAGGCTTCTTCGCATCGACTCTGAGCGCCGCCTACAGATCTTGTGTGCGAGCAATGTGCCGAACCGATCAACCCAGAGCCTCAGGCTTTCGTAGCTGACATCTATCCCTCCCTCGCTTGTGGACAAGGTCCTCGACATTTTGGAGCGACAGCGGAAA
>Ga0098054_1001841_pt1 | contig 10349 bp, 22 predicted proteins | sample 16_taG_FD_75048 | JGI IMG/M metagenome (GOLD analysis project Ga0098054, IMG submission 75048) | Marine viral communities from the Subarctic Pacific Ocean - 16_ETSP_OMZ_AT15313 metaG | ecosystem: Environmental > Aquatic > Marine > Oceanic | place: Pacific Ocean | collected 2015-01-18
TCTATAGTTTCATTTATAACAGTCCCTATTTCTTTCTTTTTACTTGGTGCTATTTCTAATAATTCGTTTACAAGTAATGCATGATTATGTAACATAGTTTCTACATTATCTTCAGACTCTTGAAATCCAGTATTATACAATTCATATGCTGATTTTATTGATTGTCTTTTGATAAACTTTTCCCATACAATTCTAGCATAGTTCTCTGCGTTTGCTGTTGTAGGTACTTGTTCTGGTAAACCAGTTAAGTAGTATAGTGATAAGCCTTCATCTGAATATTTATCAGATTCTTTAATCCTATCACCTACTGTTACTATATCTATTGTTTCTCCTTGCCTATGCATATCACTCATTATTCCCCACAGATTCTTATTCTTACTATGGTAAAATGCATCTCTATCTCTTATCCATCCATTACATCTTTCAAATACACTAGCACCATCAGTCAAAACAGAACCTAAAACAGCTTCTTCTGCCTCAGTTGAGTGTGGGTATACTTTTATTGGGGCTTCCATAATTGCTCCTGTGTGTTAATTGGTTCATAATTCGTTATTACTAATTCATTTTTATAGTCATCTCCTGTCATTTGTCCTGCATATTTAATAGGTATCTTTTTAATATAAAATTCCTTATAAGTATCATTCACATAATCATGGTCATCATAAGAAACCATAAATTTTCCATTTGCATTATCTACCTTTTTACACATTTGATATAAAGCATCATGGTCATCCATATCTAAAGAATGAACATAGTAGTCTCCCCTTTCTCCTGCTATAACATAAGGAGGGTCAAGATACCAAAAATCATCTTCTCTTGGTGGATATCTATGTAATAATTCTCTGAAATCCAGATTTTCTATCATTGTATTCTCTAATTTTTGCTTACTTGTTTTTAAACAATTCCACATTTCTTCATTCCATTCAGATTCTTTACCTATTGGATTTTGGTAGTTTGTATTAAAGGCATTCTTTATGATGTAGAAATATTTAGCAGCTCTTTGTGGGTCTGGCATATTTTCATACATCAACTCATCCTTTAACTCTGTTTTAAATTCATCATACAGAGTTCTACTTTTCAACAGAGATTCACATTCAAACATAAATTCATCATAACGCTTAACAACTGACATATACATATTTATTAAGTCATTATGTTTATCATTTAATATATTAAGTTCTGCTTTGCCTTTCCTGAAAAACATACTGCCACCACCTAGAAATACTTCAATATATCTTCTGTGAGAAGGAATCATAGGTATTAACTTTCTGCCTAATTCAAATTTTCCACCCATATAAGGAATTATTACTGGACATTCAAACCATCTAGGGTCAGGCATCGTTATAGCTCTCCATCCAATCTAGTAAGAATTTTCTAGCCATATTTTTACTAATTTCAAAAGTTTCTACAAGATAACCAGTTGCTCCAAACATATTAGTTTCCCCAGACTCTCTTAATTCTTCTAGGTATTCAAATACATCTTCTTTCATTTCATCATATTGCCAATCTCCTTGTGCTTCTTCTATTACATCCATCATTTCACTTTTCATTTACTTCTCCTTTTTAAAGTTAGGCTCAATGGTTTTTGGTTTATTTAAGTGTTTATATTTTGAGAATATCCTAAACAAACATTTATTGAGCCTTAAATTCTTGTGGCTAGTTTTTCCCAGACCTTCAAGAGCAGAAAATACTATGCTCATCTTGATTAGTTTCGAAACCTGCAAGGATTTTAAGGTTATACTAGCCACAATTTAAAATGCACAAGTTTTCGCTTGAGTGGTACTTGTGTAGTTTATTTTCACCTCAAGACATTCCACACAACATCAATAATTACCCCTGTATCTATGGACACCACATACACCATAGTTTGTTAAGGAATAATGAATACAGGGAAATAAATGGGCGAACATTGTAGTTGTGGATAATACATGACCAATCAAATAACAAAAAAATCATATATATCACTGCTCGCCCAATAGCGTACTCGATAGCATTGCTCTCTGACGCTTAAACCTACGCAGCAGCTTTGGCTGCCCATTTCTTGACATTAGGAAATATCTCTTTTTCCAATCTATGAGTAGATTGATAGTATCTATTCATTTTATGTGATGCAAGGTAAGTTGCTGTATTTAAGAGACCCCAATAGTCCTTTGGCTTATTGGCAATAAGATACTGAACTAGATATTCAGACATTTGGCTTGGAAATAACTTTACAAGTTTCATTATATCAGATTCTCTTAGTTTAGTATTTACAAGCATATCGAATTCATCACCAATCTCCATGCTTCTGTTTATTGTTTTTTCTATTGCTTCATCTAACTTTTCTAAGTTCTTATTGTTTATATTATGTTTAAAATTAGTTTGACCAAGTGTTACTCCTATCACAAGACCATTACTACATACTAATCTAAAGGCACCAGCAAGTACATGAACTTGAAGACTCCCATCATAACTATTCTTAAGAATAATCTCAGGATTCAAGACATCGCCTTTTGATACTTCTATTTTCTTATCTGGGATTATCCATTTCCATATTGATTTTTCACCTTTTCCAAGACTTACTGATTCTTTTAGTTCTGCTTTATGTTTATTAAGAATAGGTACTGCTGTGTCTATTATTTCCTTATTAGTTACTACTCTGTATTCATCTGTCATACAACTGAGTATTTCATTTGTATCTTCTCTTATAATAAATTTATATCCAGTTTCTAATCCATGTTTACTATAGTTTTCTACTGCTGGTACTTCTTTAACATTGAATAATGTATCTGTTAACATTAATCCTCCTTAATTTTAATTACAGATGGCGGTTTACCATGTCGTAATAGTTCATTTTTACTAATTGTACCTCTATTTTTGCTATGATTTAATACTATTTGAGATAGATATTTAAATCCTTTACCAGAATATACTGATTTTTTGTTTTCCAAATATCTCTGTATAGACCAGTCTACTATCTCATCTGGCACTTTAGATATAGTTTGCCAAAAATAGTATTCTTTTATTAGTGTATTATCGCTTTCTATACTAGTTTTTATAAGATTTATTACTTTTCTAATCAATTTCTTTGTATATCTAGACCTTTGTCTCTTTAATTCTAATATTTTTTTACTTGGATTGAATGGTGCGTCATCACTATAGCCACAACAAGGGCATTTCATTACTTATTTTCTCTATATTTTACTTCAGTCCTACATCTTTTACATTTTTTACGCATTCTTAAATAAACTTCTCCATAGAATTTACCACATTTACATCTCGGATTCTTTATAGTCATTCTTCTCCTCTATATCCTATTGATTGAATCATATTGACTTTCTTTTTTATCTTTTCTTCTTTCATTGTATTATGTTCATCTGCTGTTGTTGGTTCTCCATCAAGAGCAGTTTGAGCAAGGTCTTCAATCATTCCATAATTATCTCTTAAATCACAACATTCAATAATTTCTTTTAAAGCATCTTCATACCATCTTATCCTTGTTTCAAGTTCTCTTACAGTTCCTGCTATATCATTATTACCTTCTTCATAAGCTTGTTCACATTTAATACATATTCCGCCTTTTTCTAATGTTGGTTTATCGCACCAATGACATGAAAATGGAGTCGGCATTATTCTTTCTTTTGCGTTTCTTGTTTAAACATATTCTTAATTGCTTCTCTATTCCCAGCCATATTTTTTGCAATATTATATTCGTCTATATTATCATCTACTATTTCATTCAATTTACCAAATGCTTTATCGTGTCTATTATCTCTCATTTCTTTATGTGCTTCCAAAAATCCTTCAGCCATACGAGTACTTCCTAATTCTTCTATCAATTCCTTTTTCAATCCATTTTCACATAAATAATGAATATGACTCATTCTACCCATTCTACTTGCCATCTATCTTTTTTTCTATTCTATTCAATCTCCATAAGGCACTAAGCAACATTGCAAGCATCATTAACATAGTGAATTCCCAATATGGGAAATATTCTGTACTGAATAAAGCTTCCCAGTAATATCTCATTCTATTTCTCCTTAAATGCAGGTTCTAAAAACTTTTTAATTCCTTTTTTAATTTTTATCCAAAAGATGTCTTCTTTTCCTCTGAAATTATTAGGAATATTCTTTCTTTTTTTCATTTTAACCTCGTTGTTGGTTAATCCATTGTCCAGCTAAAGATACCATCATGGCAATCATGAAGATAGCTATAGCCCAGAATACAAGACCAATACCTAGTACAAGTAAATTGGCTATCCACTCTGCTATATCAAACATTATCATTTTCACTCCCTATTTAATTTAATTAGAGGATGCTCTTAGTTTAGCCAACCAAGATGAAATAATGAGTATCTTTTGTCATCATTTTTTAACATCCTCTAAAGTTTTATTACTTCTGTGTCTGCTGAAATTATTGTTTTTCCATTCATTTGTCCACTCTCAGAATCTGTTATTATGACCTTTGCATTAGTTTCACATTCTAATAATACGCCTACTATACTGTGTGTTGTAAAGAAATCTCCAGGCTTTAAACTTTTTAGATATACTTTACCTTTAGATGGTTTCCATACAGGCTTATCTTTTAAAGCTTTAGCCGCTAAATTCTTTATTTTTTTAGGAGTTATTAGTTTTTTCATAGATTTTATTAATTTTATAAAGTTCATGTAATAATTCATCATACTTTACTTTTTCTTTTTCATCTTTCTCATATTCTTTACGATTATGCAGAGCTTGCATTAACAATTCAACATCTTCTTGTTTCTCAAATACTAATACTGGTACTTGCATAGATTTTGCCATAATTTCCTTATTGTTTTAATATAGGGCAAGAATACGCCTGACAGCTATTTTAGACAGGATTCCGAGTACTCACGCTACAATATTCTTACCCTACATATTATTGGTGGTTAACTAGAAAGGTAAATCGTCTCCAGAAACTTCATCTGATGTTAATGCAACACCATCTGACCATTGAAATGCATCGAATACTTTCCATACATATCTTTGTTCACCATCCTTGACGTACTCTTCTTTATTTAATTTGATAAAGCATGGTCGTCCTATGATATCTTCTTCTTCTACTATGGCTAGTTGTGTATTCCCATTCTTATCTGTTGGGAAAACAACACCTAAGTGTTCAAAGAATTCTTTATACTTACGATTTTTCCAACCCTGTCCTTCTGGTGGATTTGGAGTTAGCCAAATACCAGTTGAACTAAATCTCTTACTCTTCATGAATGAAGCTGAGACTTCAGTTGGTGTGCCATCTTCTTCTAAGGCTTGATGTAGTTCACCATCGCCATTCTTTATCATCTTTGGCACTTTCGTAGACGTTACTTCATCTGCGACAAGAAATGTCACATTGAAGACTGTTTGTTCACCAGCTTTTGTTTCTAACTCTTTTGATTCAAGTCCTGAAACGTGAGCTGGGTAAACACCAGCAACTATAGGAATCATCCCATCAGTAGCTTCGTTAAATGTAGTATCTGCTAGATTTATCATTTATTATTACCTTTATTTTCTATTGTGTATTCATTTACCAATTCATTGAATTCGGTCTTTAATTGAGTCATTTTTGTACTGTACTTATTACCTTTAAGTCCTTGAAAATACAACTGAGGAGTTACATAACCACCATTGGCAGTTTTCATAACTCTTTTTGTACCTCTACGTCTCGTAGACACAAGTCCTTTGTCCTGCATTTCCTCTATTGCTTTCTTTGAAAGAACGCCAGATTTTTGCAGTTCCTCGGCTTCATTTACTGTTAGTTTTCCCATTATTTTTCTCCTTCTTTAATGAGGTCTTCGGGCATAGGAAACTGCCCATTTTCTTCTATTGTAAAAGAATTATAACTAGGGTTAATAGATAATTGAGAACCATTATCAGTTTCAAAACACATCATGTTCTTTCCACCAAATGATTTAGTTCCTTTATATACTACCCTGTTGAATATCTTTCCATCACTAGTGCCTACAGAATATTCAACACCTTCATTCAATAATCCTTCTTGCATTATTGATTCTATTTGTTTCATTTTGACAACCTTTCTAGTTTTGCTAATGCTGCTTTGTAATTCGATGTATTTATTTCTTGACTTTCTATCTTCTTTACTATTGTATATTCAGTATCTTTATCTATCTTTGATGCTGTTGTTACAAGTTTTTCGTATTGATTATCATCAAGTGTAGGGTCTTCGCTTCTATAAACATCTGCTGCGATATCCATATAGACATTAAGTGCTTTCTTCATACAATCTGTGTTAGCAGACTTAATATCATTACCAATATCTACAAATTTACTTGAGTCTCCAGATTTAGTTTGTATTCTATGAGCTGCAACCATATCACCTTCTCTCCATAATCCATTATCCAGCCATTTCAATCTTCCATGTACTACATATGCGTTGCTACCTAATGCTTCACCCTTAATGATAGTCCAAGACCAGCCTGGAAATTGTTCATTTGCCATATTCTTCATATAGCTAAGTTCAACATAATCAAAACCTTGCTTCTTCTTTATTAATCCTTTAGGTGTTTCTATCTTTCCTATTTTTTTGTGCTGTTCTGTTATTTTGCCTAATGATGCATTAACCACATCAAGCGATAATGAACCATTGTTACTTAATGTCATACTTGTTTCTGACATTTATGCTCCTTTTGTTTCTATACTAAGATTATTACAATTTTTACAAGTTCTTCTTTCTAATCCATAAGTAGGAAGATGCTTATAAAACAAAATTCCACCATCTGTTCCTATTTCCCATGTTTTTTTACATTTAAGACAATATCTTAATGAACCCCATTTTCTATTTGGATAATTTTTCAATTATATACCTTTACAGTGTATATCTTTAAATCCACAGTAACGACATTCCCAATTTTCCATAGGGACACCATAATCCCCAACAACCATATTTTCTGAGGTAGTATCTTCACTATATTCATTAAGTTCTTCCCAATATTCCATTGCTCTTTCTATCCAATGTGATGCATCAACGTATTCCTCTCTTAATGCACTTGTATCTTTATTGTACCAAAGCAATGACATTTCTAAAATAGCATCAACATCTAATTCCTTACTTAATGCTTCTAAATAAGTTGCAAGCTGCATATTATAATTAGGATTTCCTTTAGGGTCTGGTTTTCTACCAAACTTCATTCTCCACTTATAACTAGCGCAGGTTTTGATGTCCATTACTTTTAAATTGCCATTTGTTTTATCTAAAATACCAATATCGAGATGTCCTACCACGTTTAAATCTGGTAATTCCACTCTTTTTTCCATCATTATACTATAATCTATATTTGACATTTCTTCACTATTTGTAATTGCTCTTTGTATATCCTCATGTACAATTGTTCCGAGTCTCAGTAATCTCATAACTCTATTATCCATCTTAGGTTCTTGTTTACCTTCTCTGCGAAGCATCAGTTTCTTAAAACATGAACCAGCAGATGAAGCACTAAACCAACCTTCATGGTTTCTATATTTATTTCTATTGATTAATTGTTCTCGGTCTAATTCTGAGGCATAGATTTCTTCTATGTTTATCATCTTTTTCTCCCTAAAAAAGCCCCCAAATTTAATAATAATTAGACTTAGGGGCTATTGTTTTTACCAGTAAGTACGTTCATCTTTCATCTGTTTCTCTACATTCTTACGACCTTTGTAAACAGATTCATCACGAAGTTCTGGATATTGTGCTTGAAGTTTCCTTCTACATCTAGTAACTGATTCAGATTTTGTTAAAGCACCATCTCTTAATAAGTGTAGAAACTCAATTGCTCCAGTTCCATTCACATTATCATATTTGATTCTTTTTAAATCCTCAAACCAGATTCTTGACATTAATGCTAAGTCAGACTTTTGGTATGTAACATTTTCAGACAATAATCTCTTGACTCTTGCTTCTAAGTATTTACCTTTACCCATTCTATCACCTTCATAAGTTTTCATTAACATACTTCAAAACCTCCAGATTCTTCACAAAAACGACTAAAATCAACAATCCCTTTTCTAGATGGGGGATAACTACCCGCCCAATCTTCTTGTGAATATATTGCACTCCATTTTGCATAATCCTCTTTAGGATATTTAGCTGGGACAATATCATCACCATGTTCTCTAGCCATTTTTTCTTGAAAAGCATCTAGTTTCTTACGGACTTTCTTATTGTTTGCTTGTGCTTTCTTGTAAGGAATCATCATTTCATCTTCCCATGCTTGTATAACACCCAACTTATCTAACTTTCTTAGCCTTGCAGCCATTCTTTTAGATTTAGTCTTGGATATTCTATCTCCACTATTACTGCAACCAGCATCTATATCCTTATCAGACATAATATCATCACAAGCTGAACAAACAAAGTTCCAGATTGGTCTCCAAAACCACACATTAGCACGAAAGTACTCTCCAGGATTTTCATCTTCGTATTTATCTCTTGCTTCAAAATGCAATTCCTTGTCTTTTTCTGACATCTTATCCCATTCTACCCATCCATTTTCACCAGCAAATTTTGTTAATATCTCTGGTGCTTCTGTGTTGTTCTGTGGATTCATTCCATATAAATCATATCCCATATTACCTCCTCTAGTATAGTCTTATTGGTTCTTGATTTCTATAATTGTAAACATCTTCTATCATTCTAAGATAATCCACTTGAGTATCACATTTTACAAATTTCTCTGTTATAATGCTAACTTTATGAACCAGCTTATCATGGTCAAAGTCTGGATGAGTAAGACAATCAATGTATGTTAATACAAATGTCTTGTGCCTAAATACCTTATCATTAAAATGCTTAAACTCAGCAATTTTATCTAAGATACTCTGGATTTGAGCAACACTTTGCCTAACCTCAAACTTACCAAACTTAAAATCTTTATAAAGTTGTTTAGTATGTTCACCAGATAGTAATACGAGAAGTGTAGATATAGGATATTTATACTTCTTATAAAACTCATTAAGTATAAGATAGTTTTCAAATTCTCTTACACAATAATGATTTAACACTTGGATTGATGTCCATGGCTTCTGAGAACCATTATATCTACCTATATCATCAATTGTCATCCGACTGAAAATATATTTAACTGGCAAATTCAGTCTTTCACAACTTACAAATGTATGTTGTCCCTCCATCAATTCAAAATTCCTACTGACTTTAACTGGAGACTCATCTCTTAGGTCATTATTTTCAATTTCTTTCATAATCTCCTTGATATGATGCTCATTTAAGTCACGATTTGCTTCAACAAACTTAAATTTATTATAATCTGTTGACTCATACTGCTGTGGTGCTTTTACTTTCTTATCAACTCTTTTGCTTCCCTTTGCCATCCTTGACTCCTCTATTTATTTCTGTGTTTGTAAATTTAATCCTGCAAGTATCTAACTGCATTACAGCATTTTTCCCTTCCGCATAAACATCAACAACTTTATCAGGATATTTATCCATAATTTCTTTTATTGATACTACACCAAGTCTAAATCTTGTATAACTAGACCTCTCTTTATCACCTATTTCAATTTTCTTCAAATGAACCTCCATATTCTGAACAATGAAACAACAATAGTAATGCAAAATAACAAGACAACTATTGCTTCAAAGTACATATTTATAAATTCTACTATTCTATTTATCATATTTACCTCGAAATTTTGGGAACGTCCCTCAGCTAGTTGGTTGGAGGAACATGGAGAAGAAGACATTCCCATCTCGGCTCTTCTCGAAACCTAATTATTAACTTTCCGCTACAGGATTATCATTTAATATATTTTCTATTAATTCAAAACCATCACCATCGTCCTTATGATTATCCATTGCCATTTTAACACCAGCATGAAGGTCATCTTTTGTAACTCCAATGATTTGAGCAGTCATACTTTGTAATTTGCAACAAGTCTCTCGGATATTATCCATAGCCTCTTCATCTAATTCATCTAGTTGTGCTAATCTAGAAGAAAGTTTTATGATTAAAATAACAAATTCATAATTCATAGCAACAATTAATTGTTTCTCTTTTGAATCTATAATTTGTCTTCCTTCAACACCCATAGCATCAAGTCTTGCTTGCTTTATCATTTCTTTTATTTTATCTCTTTTATTCACTTTTTACCTCATTTTTTACAGTTATTACATATTTCCAAATATTTATCATTTAAAAAGTTTAGGTAGTCCTGGACATTAACTACCAATAATACGCTTTCGGGGCATTAATTTTTCTCCCTTTTAGCCACTATAATTGCTCATAGTACGTATCAAACACAACATCTTAGGGACATCACGCCTTACAGATTGGATTATCTCTGCAATTAATTAGTTCAGTGCTAGACTGCCGTCCGCCTAATGACTTATGAAGCCAA
>Ga0098054_1001847_pt1 | contig 10332 bp, 18 predicted proteins | sample 16_taG_FD_75048 | JGI IMG/M metagenome (GOLD analysis project Ga0098054, IMG submission 75048) | Marine viral communities from the Subarctic Pacific Ocean - 16_ETSP_OMZ_AT15313 metaG | ecosystem: Environmental > Aquatic > Marine > Oceanic | place: Pacific Ocean | collected 2015-01-18
TCCATGTCTAAGTCGCGCACTCTATCGTGCAGCATGTTGAGTATGGTCATCATATTCCTGCCGGGTTGATTGAGTGAGTAGAGTTCCTCTCTGAGACTCTTCCAATCTCCGCCAGCGATAGAGAGAGAGGCTTCGGATAGCATCTCTGCCTTTATCACGGCCATATTCTCTAGTTCTTTGGCATCCTGCACAGTTTGGGCTGCTATACCGAGACTGCGAAGGTCTCCATTGAAGGCCTTGCCTATCTTGCCGATATTGTAGCCGTTCCACCCATATGTCGATTTACACAGGTGCTTGAAGTTCTTCTGCAGAAACGCATGCACGTGGGTTGTCCCGTATGGCGCGAAATGTAGTGTGTGGCAGCGCGAGCGCAACGCGGGTATGATGTTAGCCTCCTCGTTGGCAGTGAGTATGAATAGAGCGTGACCAGTCTCAATCGTCCTGCGCAGGGCGTCTTGAGCCTGTCTTGTGAGGCCATCGGCCTCGTCTAGTAGCACAATCGTCGTATCGCTGTAGCCACGTTGTGTAGATACCTGCTTCACTCGATTGCGTATGAAGTCGATGCCCCTCTCATCAGAGGCATTGAACTCATGGACCTCAGCGTCGAGATAGTGACCCACTGCTAGTGCTGTGGAGGTCTTCCCAGTCCCCGGAGGGCCTACTAGCAGGAGGTCTGGTATATTGCGTGCTTCGCACATTTTCTTCACTTTTGAGATGGGATGGGCTTCCTCGCCCGCCTCATCACTCCCGATTAAATTATCAAACGTCAACATGGAACCCCTCCGATACACCATCGGCACTTATACTATTTCCTCGAACTGCCTCATCAGGTCAGTAATATCAGTGTGTTTCATCTTACGGGCCGATGGGGCGTCCATGACTAGAAGCAACTTCTGCAAGTTGGCTCTGTCCTTCACAGCATCCCACACAGGCGCCAGTATTGAGAGCACCTTCTGTATCTCTTTCTTGTCACGCAGCACTCTTCCGTGCACACCCTTTGATGCAAGCCATAGATTCAGCAAGGGTTCGTCCTCCATGCTGGTGTAGACCTTACGATGGACCTTGTAGCCCAGTTTCCTCTTCGGGGAGAAGTGGATGCTAGCCTGAAAGCGGGCATCTCGCGCCAACCATGCCAGAAAGAAGTCATCGTGCCTGTCCATTGCCTTCCCTCTCTATGATATCCCCGTACTGGAGAGCGTCTGTTATCCCCAGACCTGTGTCTATGCGAACGAGATACGCCCCCTCGAGGCGGTGGTCCCTGCAACGCAAGGCATGGAACAGGCCAACTAGTGGCACTTCCAGTTCCGTCCACACTCTCCTTCTGCACGCTTCTGTGAGTATAGGGTTGTCAGGTATGTCTTCCACCTTGACGTTAGCATACCCCACATGTATGGGGTCGAAGCCATCCAAGGCCTCTATTCGCAAATCCACCCAATCGTCGTTCTTCTGCTGCCGGGCTTGTGTTATGAGCAGTGGCATCTCGTAGATTCTCTTCGGTTGGACGAAACCCCCTCGATGCTGGCCATGGATGTGTGGCTTGTCTCCGTCTATGAGTCTCAGCACCTCTCCATCCTTCAAATTCTGGGAAAGGGACCTGAGGTGTGCAGCATCTCTTATTCTCAAGGGCTCCACAGCCCTTGCTCTGTAATCCATCTCCCATCTATCGGGATTGGCCTCTGAATGCAACCATTCCACCACTTCCCCTTCCTCAGTCACTGAAACCACGCAGTCTCCTCCGTAGGCCAAGTCCACTGGGGCGTTCGGCACTATCTCACCCATCCCGTCATACACGAAGATGTTGCCTTGGTACTGATGCGCGTACCTGCGCGGCCCTGACACAATCTGATAGTAGGTATTGAGGAAAGGTACTGACCAGAACTTCCAAGGCGCGAAGGATGGCGCCCTGAATGGGTGTCCGGGTTGAATCCTGAACTCGTCAGAGAGTGTACCCTCAATGGCACGTTGCAGGACCACTGAGATAGTCTCCACTGATAGAGCGCTTGTGAGTCTCTCTGGGGGATATCTACCTCCACCGTGAGCAATGGCCCTGAGGAGCCTCTTTCGGGGCAAAACTGGCCTATCTCCGAGTGCTCGACACCATATGGCCTCTGCTGACCTCTTATCCATCTTAGCGAAGATGGTTCTGATGTCAGGCGCACCTTCCATCGTCTTGAGTTCAGAGACACAGGAAAGTGCCTCTGGGATGGTCATGCTGTCCTCGCACTCATCCGGTGATTCCGATACCAACGCTGGTACTAACGGAGTCCCCTCTATCAGTTCAAATTCCTCAGGGAACATGCCTAGTCCCCTGTGGAGAGCACTCATCACATGCTCTGGCTTGATAACAGCAGGACCGTAGAGCAAGGAACAGAATTCCTCGAGTTCTCCTTTGTTCTCCACTAGAAAATCATAGAGCAATCTCTCTTGCTCTCTGGTCTCCGCTGTATTGACAGCGGCTATCAGTATAGCAGCATCATCAAGTCTCATAGTTTCCTCTTCCTCCTTTTTTCCGCTCTCCAAGCGAGATAGCACTTCCCACAACGCGTCGACTGAGAGACCCGTCTCGCAGTGTTCGCTGAGTGTAATGGTTTGTTGCAATCTGCACAGGTGTGCGGGGGCACAGTATCACTCTACGGGCGCAGGCGCGGGCGCCTGCGGGTACTCGGGCGTGAGCGCCCACACGCATATGTGATAATTACTACTAGTAGTGCCTTTGCGCTTTGTGATGTCCACCTTCATGATGTCCTTGTCCTTGGAAAGGACGTTCCCCAGTTGCTGAGGGGTCGTCCCGTGCCTCATCACTGTGTTTATGTGCTCCAGTATCTGTTGCGTGTTAGCCTGTCCTTGTTCCTTTAGGAACGCTTTTATTCTCTGTCTTAGCCTCGTAGTTCTCATTCTTCTTCCTCTCCTTTTCTTCTCACGCACATGAGTCCCCTCATGTGTGGCGGGACGGGTTTGCTGCCCCGGCTGCTACCAAGGGCTTGAGCACTTAAGTCATCCCAATACCCTTTATCTACTGCTTCACAAATCTGCTCGGGTTGCATAGGGAACCAGCCCTCCCAAGTGTAGAACAGGGTCTCCCCTGCGATAAGATAGTAGTCGTCAGGAGACAGGTAAGTCAACTCCTCGCACTCACATGTGATTGCGACAACCCATCTATCCGCCAGTCTCTCGTTACCCTCGTCGTCCACGTACCTGTTCTGGCCTGAGACCATCCACTCAGCCCTCTCGAGGGGCATGTTGACCACTGGGTGCTCGTTGCAGTTGGGGCACATCCACGATTGTGCCTCCTGTTGCATCATCTCGGCGGCTAGCATGGGGTCGTCGGGAATTACCTTGACCGAATCCATATCCAAGTGCCAATCCAGCATTTGCAGCACGACCTCCACTCTGCGTGAAGCCATCTCTGCCCTCTCTGTGCGGGTGAGGAGAGTGAGAGTGGCGTCCCCCGTTCTACGGAACGCCATCTCCCCCTCCATCCAGTCCTGTCCTATATCGAGGTTGTCTACAACCCCCTTAGTCCATGCTATCTCTTCTTCAGTGGGCTCCCACTCACTCATTCTCTCACCTCTAAGATGCCTTTTCGCAATTTGAAAGAGGGAGTCTTGCGGGGCCAAGACACCCATTGCTCGCATTTGTAGCAAGGTGCTATGTAGAATTTGTCTGACAGGAGGACTATCGAGTCCCTCCTGACTTTCGAGCCACAATTGTAATCCTTGTACTTGTACGAAAAACCGGGAGCAGTCTCTGCAGTCACAACACTTTTGATTTCGACTACCTCGCCGTCTACTTCAAGTGCTTCTATTATCATAGTTACATTTTCGCGTGTAACAAAGCCATCCTTGTCTAGGTCGAAGACTGATATGTCATGATACGTGTCATCCATCAGTTCTCACCTTCCTCTGGAATCATGGATGAGATACGAATGTCTGTCATCATACCGTCTTCAGAGACTTCCACTCTACACAAGTAGACATGTAAGGCCTTGTCAAGAGTGGTGGCATACCCGGGGCCAATCCAACCTGAATAGCAATCACAGACGGTACAAGTAACTTCGAGATGGGTCAACTTTTGCAAATTGCCCTCCGTATGCACCAATTCCCAATTATGCCCATTCACGCTACACTCCAGCAGGGATTCGTAACTCTCCTTCTGGGTACTCAATTTTTCCGCTTCCCCGGCCAATTCTTTCACTCTTTGTTCTATCTCGTTCAACTTATCAGTTATCTTCATTTGTCTTCTCCTCCTTTCCCTCATAATCCACGTGGTCCTCAGGGAGGTGCTTTCGCAGTCTCTCCATCTTACCCAGTAGTTCGTTCCTTATCTTGTTAGCGGCTTTCCTCACTCTATCGAATGCATGCTTGTCCTCGTGACTCTTGCCCCACTCAGGTGATATCAAACCACCTTCGGTGCTACAACGAGGTGGTAGCATACCACCCAAGTTTTCCACTATCGTCTTTGCTATCTCATATTCCGCGTGTTTCTGGTTTTTTGCTCTCATTTTCTTCTTCTCCTAGTTTGAATCTTATCCTAACCCGACCATCTTCTATTGGCCCTTTCCTATGTTCGACGGGCTCAGGTGCTAGATGGGAGCAGGGTTTGCAATAGACCTGCTCGCCCATCCCCTTGTGAATAGGCTTCTTAGTACCACATTCACAGCATTTCCCGATGAACTTCATATCAGCATCCTCCCGGCTAGTAGGGAGTCTGCGACCGCCTGTGCGACTATCATCTTATCGCTGTCTGAGCCATCCAAGGCTGCTTTTATGATGGCTTCCTTCTCACTAACGACCTTATCGAAGTGAGTATCGACAGTGTCAGACGCACTGAGTATCACTTGGTGGCACACGTCACTCTCTTGGGTTATGCGCCTCACTCTCGAGGCTGCTTGCCTCTCGTGTGCCGGAACCCACTCCCTCTCCACGAACAGCGTTGTGTCTGCAGCATCGAGGTTGATTCCCTCTTTCATTGCTAACGTGCTGCAAACTAGAAATGGTAAATCGCCTGTCTGGAACTTCGAGATGAGGGCTTGCCTCTCCTTGTCTGGAGTGGAGCCAGTGATGAATCCCCTCCCCACACCGTCTATCTTGTCCCAGACTCCTTGCACCACATCCTTGTGGTGTGCGAAGACCACTAGGGGCTTCTGGTACTGCTGCCAGTATTTCGCCATCCAGTCTATCGCTGGCTTCACCTTGGCCTTCCCAGCAGCGTGTCTGAGGTCTGTGAGGATGTTGAGCAGGAGGCCCGGGGGTATGCTCCCACTACCAGTCGTCCTGTAGTGCTCCAGTTCCTCCATCAGGGTGTTGTAGATGGTATCGTACTCCTTGCCCGCCTCTTTGGGAAGTTTGACTTCTATTATGGTCTGCAACAAGTCTGGCATCTGTTCCGACAGCCTCGGGTCGTCCATAGTCCGCCTCATCATGATGTCCTTCAGTAGGTGGTTGAGAGGTGGGGTCACCCCATCCTCGCTGTGCTCTATGTTACTAGCACCTTGGAAGTCCCAACCATACCCATTGTGAATCGCCCCGCAGTATTTCTTGCCGAACAGCCAGAAATTGGGGAATGTCGCTGGTTTGAGCATGTTGAGGACTGTGAATATCTCCTTGGGCCTGTTCAGGATGGGAGTCCCACTCATGGCTATTATGCCATTGACCGTAGGCCAGTTGGACAGTCTCTTCGCTGCCTTGGTTCTCTGGGCCTTCTGGTTCTTCAGGGTGTGACACTCATCGAAGATGACACAATCGTAGTCATCCTTCAGTAGTTCCTCTATTCTACCGTGCAACAAATCATAATTCACAACGGTGACGTTGGAAACCTCGTACGACTTCTTGTTCCCGTAGATGATTGAGGAACTCAAGCCAGTCCACTTCTCCACTTCGTTGGCCCAGTTGACCTTCACCACGGAAGGACACACTATGAGCACCCTCTCATATCCACCGGACAGTACGCACAACAGGGCTTGGAGTGACTTACCCAGACCCATGTCGTCTGCTATCAGCAGCCTATTGTGACCACCGGACGAGAACATGCGTGGCGCTACCCATTGGTAGGGTCTCACGAGTTCTGCTCTCTTTAGCCCGGGCAGGGCCATTGGCTCTGCCTCTATCGCACTACTGAGAAGCACTCTCTCCGCTGCCACCTCGTTGGCTGTGTGTGTCTCCGGTACCTTGAGTATGGCCTCGGAGAGTTCCTTGTAGTGAGGCTTGACGGCCTTAGCCACCTGCGCCCCGGAGGTGATTGGGATAGTCCATGACTTGCTCTTGCCATCGAATCTAGCCTGTCCGCATGACTTCACTGCTGTGTTGATGTCTGCGTAGTTTGGCTTGTATGGCCACTTCATCACCAGTTTGTCAGGTGCTTTGTAACTAACTACAATCACCGAAGCCATAACACCACCCCCATTATCGACAGGTAGAGAGCCATTATCATCCAGAACTCGACTTTCTTACTCATACGTGGTCCGCTCCTGTATTTTGAACCCACTTTGGCTTCATCCAACTACCCGGCCTACGGAAGCCTGAATCCGGGTATGATGTGATGTCTGTGTATCTAGGGTGAATCGCTCCCTTGCTCTTGATTTCGTTTATGAGAATCTTCTTGGACTTGCCGTGGAACTTCTTGGCATCGTCAGAGTAGAACCCATCCATCATTTTAGCGAATGCATCACACAGTACCCTGTATCTCCTCAAGATGTCCTCGTGCCTCTTCTCGAGCGACTCGTTGAAAGTATCGTCCTCGGCTAGCCAGAATGGGAGCCCCCTCCCTCTCTCCCAAGACATCTTGACATTCGCAGAATCGGGAAACCCACCCCACCCCTCATGCCAAGTAGACCCGAACTTGGAGACGAGTGACGCGTAGTAGTCACGGAAAGCCCAAATCGGACGACCCTCTATCCTGTATCTCGGAGGGAGCCAGCCTTGAGGCATGGGTGTATCAGTGTAAGTGGCCTTCTGCTCCTTCTTAGTCCATTTGTCGTAGATTCTAGGGGGTATCAGCGAAGTCTCAATAAGTATCTCCACCACATGGTCTTCGCGCTCAAAGGCGTCACCCGTGAGCCTCTTGCTGGACTCATGAATGAGAGCCCGTGCATAATCTGAGACCCAAAGGTAGTTCCAAGAAGACTCAGCAGCCCATCTAGACCAAACGGTGTAGTCACCGCCTGTGGTAGTTCCAAGGCCTGAGAACCACACCCCCATCTCTTTCAATTCCTCATGAATCCAGCCTCGTTGTTGCAGTGCTTTCACCATCGTCCTCTTAACGACTCCAATCTGAGCCTCCACGTGCTCATCACATAGCATTGCAGCGGAGTACGTCGGGCTATCGTCTAGAATGTAGAGGACTTCGTCGGAGAGCATGTGCTCGTAACTTAAGTTTTCATAGCCTCCGTACTCAGTCACTCCTCTTCCCCCTTTTCTCCACATTCTTCGCATCTGTTCACACGAAGGTCGGCAGAGCAATCTTCGCACAGCCCGCAATCATAGCACATATCATGGGATTCAGAATACCATTCACAATGCTTGCAGAAGTCATCCTCATGCACATTCTCGATTTCGATTCCGTCGTACTCCACGTGCCCCGTCCTAATCTCGATGTCCTCCAGCGTTGCGTCGCATGTTGGGCAGTGTCCTCTCCCATCACTCCATATCAGGTTCCCCCACTCTGTCCAATCGGCTGCACCATGCTCACAGGAACTTATTTTCATCCAGTCGTCTATTCTGATACGGCTCATGTACTCGCCTCCGCATCAACGTGGAGGAGTGATTCTTCACCGCAAGCGTAGCATTTCACTGTGAGACGGAACCCAATTTCAAAGTCCTTGTACATACCTGCATCAACACATGTAACCTCTACACTACTTGCACTGGGCCATTTTATCACTTCCCAGTCTTCATGAGCGCAGTAACGTGGATTACAAGGCTCGTACTTATCACCGAAACTCTCAATCAATGCATCATCCGTACTGTCTAAGTTGAACACAAGACTCAGGTCGCAGTTTCTACACCTCCTGATACGCACCCCATCACCAGCATAGCCATAGGGTAGTTCTTCTCTCCAATCACAAGGGGCATCATCTTCTTCCCATTCCCCTTCCACGAAGTTCCCATGCTCCACGGACTTAGGGTCTGCTATGCCCTTTTCATAACGCTCTCTTACTTGTTCATGGCTCATTCCTCTTCCTCCAATAGTTCAAAAGCCCAGTAGCATTGGTCTTTCAGATGCATACCGAATCTCTTCTCCATCATCAGGAAGAAGTCTGTGACAGCGGTAACACCCCTGCCTATGTCGAACCCTCCCGAGGCTGATTTAGCAGCAGCCTCACACATGCTTCTGACCTCGTTCCTGTCGTAGCCTTGCTCGTTCCCTGCTGAAACCCAGCAAGCGACCTTGGCCATAGCGTAATACGATTCCGTATTCATTCCTCTTCCTCCAATAAAACAGGGAAGATTTCAGGGTCTATCCATCCTCTAAGCATTATGCTCTTCAGGTAATCGTCTTGCTCTAGGCTCTCGAAGAACTCATCCATGAGAGCCTCGTCATCCGAGTCGGTGATTATGGTTCGGATGATTTCCAAGGCAGCCATCTCTAGGCTCATGTGCTTCTGACCTGAGTAGATGACAGCCATGGTAGAGTTGTCGATGGTCAGATTCCATGTGCTGACTCGACCCTTCTCCTTATCGTGCCATTGGACGATTTGTGCTGATACAGGCTTCCCCTTGAAACCGAAAGTGAAGTCCTCTCCATCTTTGATGCCCTCTACCAACTGTGATATCATGTCTTTAGTCTTCTGGCTCACTCCTCCTCACCCCCGAACTCCAGTGCGTCATAGAACATATCGAACAGCATCTGGTATTCCTGCACGGTTATCCTGCCTGAGGATATGAAGGTCTGTATAGCCAGACTCTGTGCTATGTTGGTTCTGCTCTTATCGCTATACTTCGCCATCAGTCTCTTGGTGCTGAACAGCAGTGTCACTGCCATTCCTAGGGTGAGTCCAAGCAGCAGCAATTCAAAATCACTGGCTCCCATCATTCTCCCTCACCCCTGACGCATATACCATCGGCAACCAAGTCATCGTAGTTCTCCATCCATGAGACGAGTATTTGCCCAGCCTCCCATGGCGCTACACCCGCTGCCTTCGTCAAGTATGGTCCAGCCCCGTACATATTCACCACTCCCGATTGCCTCAGTTGCTCAAGGTATTGGTAGTGCCACGTCCATGCTTCATTGTAGTTCACTTCCTTCTCGCTTTCATCATTATTGTTCTTCATTTCCTTGTTGTCTTCTGACATTTCTCTTTCTCCTTGTTTGTGTTTGTTGTTAGGCACTGGGCCGAGGAGTTCTCTCTCCCCGACCCAGTTCTGTATCAGTTCTTCTCCCTTCTCAGGTAGATGTTCATGACAGGCCCTGCCTTCCAAGAGTCCTGCCTCACTGTCATTATCAATCCTGCATCGGCTAGTTTGTCGATGAACTCAACCTCTAGGTGAGTGGCCATCTCGACCAGCCATTCTCTGAATTCCAACCTGTCATATGTTTCCATCTTGCCAGTCTCCTTCAAATTTCTTCTCTGCTGCTCTCAGAGAGTCCTTTGCTATCTTCTCGAACTCTCTCTCGGAGGTCGATATGCCACTGTCACCACGTTGCAAGTCCTTCTCAGTACCCCTGAACTTCCCCATGAAACCCTTCAAGGTCTCAATGCTCATCCCCGGTGGAGGGGGAGGGAGGGCTATTTCATCCTCCACGTCCCATATCAACAGGTCTAATGGGAACAACGAGCAGACTTTCACATCGTAACGCCCGCTGTGTATGTTCCCAGACAAGTCATGTATCTTACCGAAGACCCACCCGAAGCCGTTCTTGCAAACACTCCCACCGCAAGGACAGGGGCCACTGGCCTCCGCCATCTCCAAAATCACTCCTCCGGTGTCTCTAGGAGGTCTAGGTCTGCTAGAATGGCGATTGCTTGGTTCCTTGCCTCAGTGAGGGCATTCAGTCCCGTATCGCCAGCCATCACAGCATCACACAGAGTAATCACGTTGAGTGCTCTCTGCCCGGTAGTCCTCCTAGCAACCTCCCAAGGGTTGGTTGCATCTACGGGGGCCTCCTCAGGCTGGGGGCTTATCTCCTCGATGACTTCTGCCATAACCTCGTCTACGCTAGAGGCAGCACCCAAGTTACTAGTGTTACCAGTCACTGAGTCCATACCCTTCAGCGTGATGATGTAGGAGGCGTTCTTCCTACTACCTTGCATTTCTATCAGTCCCCGGTCACGCATCAATTTCAGATACCTTGACGCAGCCGCTGAGTTAACACCCCGCGACCAAGGCCCATCAA
>Ga0098054_1001852_pt1 | contig 10311 bp, 2 predicted proteins | sample 16_taG_FD_75048 | JGI IMG/M metagenome (GOLD analysis project Ga0098054, IMG submission 75048) | Marine viral communities from the Subarctic Pacific Ocean - 16_ETSP_OMZ_AT15313 metaG | ecosystem: Environmental > Aquatic > Marine > Oceanic | place: Pacific Ocean | collected 2015-01-18
GCAATGGAGCTTGACTCTAGATTGCGTGCACAGCAACAAGAGACTGCAGCAAGAGAGTCAGGTGGCTTTGGTTCAATGCAATATGGCACTTCAGCTGACAGACCGGGTTTATTTACACCAGATACACCAGCTCCAACACCAGAAGAGCAATTAGCAATCTTTAACGAAGGTGCTCAATTACGTGATGAACTAGCTAATGCACTATTTGGCTCAATACTTAAAAACACAAAAATAAATCAAACAGCTTGGGACAATCCAGACTCTGAAGTAAGTGCTTTATTAAGAATAGGAATAACTAGAGAAGATTTGTTAAGCAATAATCCTGATGTGCAAAGAGAAAATATTAGAAAAGTTATTGAATCAAATATAGTTCAAGACCCTGTTTTTGACAGCGCTTTGGATTTTTGGGCAGACGCTTCTCCTTTTGGAAGCTCTCAAGAACAAAATAGGTTACGAAGAAGTATTGATATAAACCAAAGGTTACAGGAATTGCTTAGCGGAACTCCTAGTGCTTCAGGACCAAATATAGTAGACAGTGCGCAAATGGCAGTTGATGCTGCTGGTGGTGGACCTGCAACTACAAGCACAACTCCTGCACAATCAATGAGCCCTGCAGATATAGCAGCTCAAACGCAATACACTGGAGGCGTAACTCCTAGTGCCAACATTGCACAACAACAAACAGTTTCTGCAAATGCAGGAGACATATTTAATCAAGCTTATGATGCCTTAGCATTATTAAGAAGCGGAAGTACAGGTTCAAGATTACCTGTTGGAATTTTTGCCATTGCACAGGAAGAAGCAGAAAACGGTAACTTGAATGGACCGGCAAATCAATTAGTCACTGCCTTTAATGCAGAGCAGGCTGGACTAACTCCTTTTGGAGAAGACACTAGAGCTAGAGCAGAATTTGATGCACAGCAAAGAGAGGCAGAAAGAACGTTCCAGACAACTGAAAGGACAGGAACTCAAGACTTCACTACCTCTGAAAGAGAAGGCACTGAAGACTTTGTTACTGGTGAAAGAATAGGAGCTGAAGAATTCGCTACTAAAGAGAGACTAGCAACTGAAGGATTTGTAACCACAGAAAGAGTAGCAACTCAATCATGGCAGGCTGGAGAAAGTAAAAAGCAAAGAGATTTAGAATCAGATATAGCTGAAGGTTTAAACGAAACAAACATTACTATAAATCAAGTAGCTACTGAAGCGAACAAATACATTGCTGAACAAAACAACTTAACTGAAAGAGATATTGCCCTATTCAACAACAATACTGCAAAAGAAGTTGCTGAAATTACAGGCTTAAATCAAGCTAAAGTTGAAGATATAAAAGGTGAATGGGCAAGAATAGTTGCCATGCAAACTGGAAGTGACCAAATATCAATACAAAACATTATTCAAAATGCAACTAATCAGCGAAAAGCAGAAGAACTGTCAAGTGCCGAAAGAATATCAGACGCTCAGATAGCAAGCGCAAAAGCACTGCAAGAAATTATAGGGGGAGACCAACTGGCTTTAGTTGAAGCACAAAATACTGCAGCATTAAATGTTGCAAATGCTAACAATACGTCTGCAGAAGCTATTGCAGCCCTACAAGGTGATGATGCTTTTTCATTAGCAGAAATGCAAATTAGCAACCAGTTTACCAATCAGAAAGAAATAGAAAGGCTGCAAAAAGAGTATCAAGCAGAACTTGCTACCTTAACAAACACAACAGAAGAACAGATTGCAGAAATAAATAACGCTGCAAATAAAGAGCTAGAGGATGCAAGAATAGCAGGAGATAAGGCATCTTACGAAGCACAAATAGCTTCTGCCGAGACCATATCCACAGCACAATTAGAATCTGCTGAAGGCATAGCCAAAGAAGCAAGAGACTTGCAGGTTAGCGAAAGCGCTTTAGATAGAGCGACACAAGAAGCTATTGCGAAAACTCAATATCTAAACGACCTTCAGCCTGCAGAGTTTGCTACATTGCAAAAAGACATTGCAAGAGGCGGACTAAGCGTGGAGGAATCTGAAAACCTTGCTGCACTTGTGGCAAGAGGTGGTCTTACTGCAGAACAAAGATTAGCTGAAATGAGCGCTGAAAGTAGGACAGATGAGATGAATGCTTTTCTTGCACTACTTTCAAACCCAAGCGCTTTAGGAGCTTTTGTTACTGCAATATCCGGCGAGTTACCGTTTGAAGCAGTGCCTACGATGTCGCAACTGTCAGACATGACCCCAAACAGAATACAGTATTTACAAGGTGCACTATCTGCATTAGGCATAGACCCTCAAACATTTATAAGGATGGCACAAGATGTTACTCCTCAAGCATTTCAAGAAACAGGACCATTTGGTCAAATTTCAGCAATGATAGCGTGAGGTAATTAATGCCAACACCGTGGGAAAGAATGCAACAAAGAACAGGAAACCCCTATAGAAACTCGTCTAGTTTTAAGGGAAGAAGCTTAGCTGCAGCCAAGCTCAAAGAATATCAACCACCTAGTGCTTTAGGTAGCACAATAAATGTAGAGGTGGACCCTGAGGTAGAGGCTCAAAAAAGAAAAGAGGCTCAGCTTAAACAACAACAGAGGATGAGAGGTTTGCTTAGCGGACCTGCAGCTTTATTTCCAAATATCCGTGATTTTAGAGAAGGGGACGGATTAAAGCTGGGAGTAGAAACAACTAGCGCTCCTAATGAAAATGAGTTTGGTTTCTCTACTCCATTTAAATACGCATACCAAAAAGCTGTCGCCCCAGCTTTAAAAGGATGGCAAAGCTTAACAGAAACTACTGCAGGTTTAGTAGCGACTCCATTTAGCACAGAACTTCAATCTGCAAAAAACAGAGGAATATCTGCAGGAGACAGGTGGAGAGAATTAGACTTACCGACAGCAAGAATAGGTAAAGAAAAAGGTGAGGGCATCGGCTTTGATGTGGGAGTTAAAGGCGCTGTTGAATTATTAGTAGACCCAGTTGGATGGGCAATGACAGTATTACCGGTAGGTTTGGCTTTTAGAGCCGCATCTTATCCTGCAAAAAGACTTGGTGCTGTCGCGGGAAGGTTAACAGGCTTAACAGCAGCATCAAAAAAAGGGAAGGCTATATTTAAAGAAGCTGCTGAAAAAGCAGACATAGCTATAAAGTCTGAAGACACTGCTGCAACTAGAGACATTTTTAAAGAACTGTGGGAGAGGAACACCCTAACTGAAAGTGGCAAACAAAGAAATCTTGTGGGCAGCTTAGAGGATTCTCCTATAATTGCAAGAGCTCATTCAGATATGAATGTGCTTATGAATTACGATGAAGTGATGGACGTGACCAATCAGCTTGGGTACACAGAAGGGCTAATTGCATACATAAACCACAAAGCTACCAAGTCTGCTAAAAATAAAAGCGGAGTTTTTTTTAGGGCTATAAACAACCCTATACAAAAATTTAAGCCTAACGTTGCAAAAAGAATGACAAAAGAAGGCAGAGTAGAAACTTATTATAATCAGTATATAAGCGCGATAGCCACAGAAGCTACACTGCAAAAAAATAAGTTTTTAGCCTTTAAGGATTCTTCCGGCAAAGAGAGGACTTTCAGAGAATTGTTTGACGCCAATCCTAAAGAGATTGAAATGGAAGTGCCAATCAAAACGGAAACGGCTAGTGCTAGACAAGCTAAAGAGGAACTTGCAGAGAAGGGAATTGTAGAACCTCCTCCTGCAATAACAAGAAAAGCTACTCAGGACTATGCAAAGTTTAAAATCTCTTCTGAGACAATACCTATGAATATATTTGACCCTAGTGATTTATCTACAACTACCAGTTCTCATAATTTTATAAATGATATTGCTGACGCAACCGGATTTGATGCAAGTGATATTGATTCATTAATAAGGGTAGAGGTTAATGTAAACGACAATGTAGTTAACCTTACAACTACCCAAGGATTCACAATAGGAAGAATAGACATTACAGAGATTGTTAATGGAAGCACAGATTCTTTAAAGTTATCTAATATAAAACTAACAGGGCAAGGACAAAAAGAGCTAAGAGAAAAAATCCATGGAGACTTAATAAGGTCAAACAAACGAAGCGATACTGCTGGAGTCAAGGTACAGAAAGACTACGACAAAAAAAGTGGGAGATACAGGCAAAACTCAAACGGTTTCTTTGAAGATATAAACACTGCAGGTTTTTCGTTCACCCCTTCGGACACTGTTATTTGGAGGCTGCCTAAAATATTCGACAAAGAAAAAGTGGCAAAAACAACGAAGTGGGAAAGTCAGGCAGGAGAAGAAATCCTGACAGGAAAAGGTACTGCCGGTGGAGAGCTAAGGGAAAGATTAGCAACAAGGCTGGACGACATAATTGAAAGAATAAACGTTTCAAGAAAGATAACTCCAGAAAGACGAGCTAAATTCACAGGAAGAGAAAATAGTGCCTATTTAAAGCTTACACAGACTCAAATTAAAGAAGCACAAGAAATATATAAAAGCACTATTAATAATTATTTTGATGAGGTTGCCAAATTTATTGACGACGCTAAAGATATCAGAAAGATTAAAACATTAAATTTCCAAACTAGAACTATAAGGGAAACGCCAAAAGAAACATTGCAGTCTACGTTATCAAAAAACCTTGATGAGGCTAAGGTTCAGCTTCAAGACCAATTAAGTGAATTGAGATTGCAGTTTGATGACCAGATACAGTTTACTACTTTATCTGACTCCCTTTTAAATCTGAGAAACTTAGATGAAGGATTAAGGGCAGGTCAATTAAGAGCAAACAAGGTGTCAGGCAGAGCCAATCAGGGCATTAACGATGTATTAAGTGATGCTGAGTGGAACGGAGTAACCAGAGAAATAATCCGGCAATACGCAAAAAAGGATAAAGATAACACTATTGACTTTCTTGTAAGAACTGATGATATAGATGCTGTTGACCCGACTATTAACACTTTGTTTAGCAAGTCGTTGGCTTTTGACGGAAAGACTGTATTCGATGACTTTGAAAGAATGTTTGGCAAGAACTCAAAAAGAGTAGGAAAGAAGTCAACTACAGAGGTATTACAGGAAGCAAAAGAGCTTAAAGAAATTGGAAAGCAAGCAGGTGTTGACCCGTCAATAAGAAGCAGAAAAGCTGGAGAAACCGTAGATGCTGCAAAAGAACTAAAAGCAGAGTTCAAAGAGTTATATAAAATAGGAATGGACGATGTGTCTGCGTTAGAAAAAGAGATGCCAGTGCTTCAGTTTTTAGATATGGCAGGGTTCGTAGTTGGGCATTCACACTCAACAGGAAAGCCAATCAGGCTCTTTGACACAGGATATTTTGACTTAAGTAATGACCAAATTAGATATTTAGAATCGTTTTATGATGTATTTGATAGAGGAGCACAAATACTAAGAGAAGAGGGTGCGCTTAAAGCCTTTGATGATGTTGTTTTATTCAAGAGCTCTAACTATGTTCGCCATGTTGTTGAGGAATGGGGTGACGCAACACTTGAATTAACAGTAACAGATGACATTATGAAGGGCAACAGAGTTTCCAATAAAATGGCTAAACAAGCATTTCAAAAGAAGCGTTCTTTTAGGGATTCTGTTTCAGAAGGTTTTGAGCAGGCAGGAATTAAATATTTAGATGACCCTGCAAATATGGTAGAAGCCTATGTAAAAGAAATGCAACAGGCTGTGGCTAACGCACAGTTAACGCGTAAAGTTAAAGTTGCTGCAGCAGAACATATCAGGGAAATGGCAGACCCTTCTAATCAAGCGCAAGCTATAAATGCAGTCAAAATGATAAGCAGAGGGTTAAGAGAATTCGATGTGGCAGCAGGTGGAGACACCACAGAAGTTACGCAATTAATAAAAACCTACAAAGAGTTTCCTGAAGCGCAAGCTTTAATTTCCGAGCTTAATCCAAATGTTAGCAAAAACCTTTCAGAATTAATTAATAACCCTTTGCCAAATGACGCATCGGAGTATCAATATTTCATAAGCAACAATATAGGGACAGACGAACTAGATACATTGATTACTAGCATTGCAGACCAAGAAAGGCTGCAGAAGGCAGCTGTGAAAAAATTTGCAGAAGCTCACAAAACTAAGAAATTTACTTCAGAAACTTCTTCTCTTGAAGGGGAACTAGCAAGTGGAATATTTGGAAGAGAAAGGAAAGCGACTCAGATGAGGCAACTGCAAAGATATAACGGCTCTAAAGATGGGGCTAATATAGCAGACCTAGAAGGATTGCTGTTTGATGAAGATGTTGCCAGAAGCATAGAGGATACCTTAGGTATAGCAGAACCGGGAGCATTTGATAGATTTGCAGAAAGCGCTGGAAAGCTTGGAGATGCCGTCAGGTTGATGCAGACAGCTATAGACGTAGGTACTCCTTTCTTGCAAGGACTTCCTACTCTTGTAACTCACCCTGTTGTCTGGGGGAAAGCCACAGCTAATATGTACAAGACTATTTTTTCTCGTACTAAAGGGGGAAACAAGATGAGGGTGCAGTTTTATGTTGATAAAGCAGACACGATAAGAAGAATGAATCGACAGGGAATAAGCATGGCTGGGCAAGGTAATGATTACTTTAGAGCTTTAAATAAAGGAGGCACAGCAGATTTCTTAAAAGGAAAAGGTTTCGGAACAGACACTCTTCCAAACAAAATTGGGACTACCTTCGATAAAGGTGTCGGAAGATTTCAAGACGGTTTTGAACATTTTGGAGACCAGATAAGAGTAGCCCTATTTGAAGCGCACGAAGACCAAGTTATAGGAAGATTAGGTAGAGAAGCTAGGATATTATATGAGCAAACAGGGCAAGTTACGGACCTTGCTACTAAAAGAGACCTTGTTGAGCTAGGTGAATACGTAAATCAAATGACAGGGGCATTTAGTCACACTCAAAACATGATTTCAAGAAGACAAGCAAACATGGAAAGAGCGTTTTTATTGTTCTCCCCTGCTTACACAAGAGCTTCTTTAGGTTTAATGGGCAGCGTATTATCAGGTGGATTAAAAGGAAAACAAGCTCATAAAGCCATGAGAAACATGCTTGCCGCAGGTGTAAGCTTTCATTACGCGCAAGCAGCAGTAAGGGCGGAAGCTACAGGAGAACCCATAGAAAAGCACTTAAACCTAGACCCTTCTAAGGCTAGCTTTTTAACAACCGATATTGCAGGAATTAAAGTTGGGTTTGGTTCTTTTTGGAATAGCTCTGCAAAGCTTATGGCAAGAATAGTCGCAGACCCTGCGTTTAGAGGAGATGTATTGGATTCTCCTTTGCTTATGACAGGAGCAGGAAGAGGACAGTCTGGCTTTGATGAGTCAGGAATTAAATCTAAAATGGCAAACAATCCTGTTGTTCAATGGTTAAGAGGAAGAAGCTCTCCTATTGGTTCCCAATTCTGGAACCTAGGCATGGGTGCAAATCACTTAGGAGAAGAGTTAACCCCTGTAAGCACAGATTATTTTAAAGAAATAGGTACAAGTATGTTCCCTTTTTGGTTTCAAAGCTGGTCTGATTCAGGATTTACAAATGGAGCTTCTATGTTGCCTGAGTTCGCAGGTTTACGAACCTACGAAATACCTTCGTGGGAAAGAAGAACTGAAATTAGAAATGATTTTGCAATGAGAACATACAACGAGCTATGGAAAGACCTTAATGACGCACAGAAGGCTAACATAGAAATTGAGTTTGAAGCACACCCTAGCATGCAAAGACTAAGGGAGATAGATGCCGAGATGAAAGAAACAAGGAGAGTTGTTGGTGGAGGAGAGATGGATAATCTACTGGACGACTATCACGACGACCAAGATAATTTACAGGCAGGCTATGCTGCAAGAACAGCAGAGATAGTAAGCTTATACAACAGCAGAGCAGAAGATGAGCAGGGCTTAATACTTTCAACTCCATCAGATTTAATTAAGCAGGAGAAGTTAATTCGTGCTGATAAAAATGCAGGTCTTAAGCTCCTTGATGACCCAAACATCAACCCTCAGTACAAGAAGGTCAAGGCTTACTACGATTCTTTTAATGATTTTAACAATAAAGAGAAACCTGAAGACCACTTCGCAGAAAAATATGCAGACATATACTTTTCTCCTAAATGGGACAGGGTGAAATATTATGACTTCCAAGGAAGGGATGCAGAGTTACAGGATTTAGTGAACTCTTGGGGTGGAGACGGAGAAATGCTTAGAGATTATGCCAAAGGAATTTTGTTTGGAAGGAAAATGGCAGTAGACCCTATAATCCAAGAATTTTATATAGGGCAGAATAAGTATTTTGATTTGTACTACAAAGGAGCTCATGAAGCCATCTTCTCAGTAAAATATGATGGAGAGTTTGATGAGCTATATGAAAGATGGAGAACGTCAGGAACTAGAGACCAAGAACTTATCTTAGAAAAGAACAAAAGGTTTGCTCGAGCTTTTAGAGAAATTAGCTCAGTAAGAGAATCTATGAGGGAAATAGACCAAGGACTAGATGCGTTTTTATATAGATTTAGGGTTGGTGGCATAGGTAATTTAAAGCACAGAAGCAACAGAGACAGAGAAGACGAGCTCAACCAACTTGGGCACATGGAAACGTATGTTCAAGAGTGGAAGGTTGCAGGACAATAAAATGAATATTATAATCAAAAACAGTAAAACATTGGAAAGGCTACGGCATGACCACAGAAAAAGATAATATTGAACAATCAGAGACTACGGTTGATGATACAACTGATACACCTGTTCAAAGCGAGACTGAAGAGTCCGCACCAGATGTATTAGAACAGGCAGTACAAGAAGCGGAAGCTAAGGCAGAACCCGAAGAACAGCCTTCGTACTTAACTAAAGATGATGTCGAGAGACTACTGGAAGAACGAAAAGGTGCGTTTGATAACGCGCAAGGTCGAGCTCAGCAGTACACGAACCAAAAGGTTCAGGAGATTCAGGAAGGAGCCAAGGCTCAAATTTCAGAATTCATGAACGACTTTTCATCTATATTGGACGAGGACCAAAAAGAGGTCTTAGACCAAAAGATGCAGGAGAGACAAAGAATAGCTAAAGAAGAGAAACTTGACCGGTTAATTGAAAACATGGACAAGCCTCAACAAGGCTCTGGTGTAACTCCTGAAAATCTTGAAGACTTGGAATCTGCAGTTAAGGACACTGCTACAGCTTTAGGGCTAGACATTGATGTTAGAAGTAACAAAGAGGTCTGGCAAGGTTGGAATGCAGGCATGAGTTTTACTCAGTCTGTGAAGATAGCTAACCAGAACCTAAAAGCTTTAGCGCAAAACGGAAAAAAACAACCTGTAGCTCAGGAGCCGGCAGCACAGAAAGTGCCACCGTCTACTCAAGGAGCTCCTACACAACCTAAAAGGGCGTATAGGAACTTAGGAGACTTATCTACAGCATTTACTAATGGACAAGTTTCTGCGGAAGACTACAGGAAGTTAAAAAAACAACTTTGAAATAAAGGAAAGATAAGATGGCAAGTGGACTATCACTATCGTCAAGTTCGAGTCTGTCAGACATGTCAAGAATTGTTATTGCTTCTGCAATAGCAAACATTGAGCCTGCTGGTCCTACAAACCAGTTGGTAGCTAGATATGATATTCCTCAGGGTGCAAAGCAAGTTAACATTCCAGTATGGGGTAGAAACGATGCTGCAGCACTTACTGAAGGTATTGACATATCAGTTCCTCAACAACTGTCTGTTACTGTGACAAGCATAACTGCTTCTGAGCACGGTATCATGACGTTTGTTTCTGATAGATTGACTAGACAAAACAACGAAGACATATTAGCACACGTAGGTGAAGTGCAAGGTGGTGCTTTAGGAAGGTTACTAGAAAGTGACCTTACAACTCTGTTCGATGGGTTCTCAAACTCAATCGGATCTGATGGCAGCTACCTTACTTACTACCATGTAGCAGGTGCAGTGTCTTACTTAAAAACTGACAACAACGCTTCTTACGGAATGGCTCCGGGAACTGCAAGTGGAGTATTCCACCCAGAGCAAATCAGAGCATTCGTTCAAGAAGTAACTGGTATCCAAGGTGGAGGTACTACTGGTATGGCTGCACAGCCTATCCCAGAAGGTATTACTGCCGAAGTGGTACAAAACTACTTCAGAGGAAATGAGAAAGCCTTTGGTGTTCCAATTTACCAATCAGGTGTATTAAGCCGAGATGGTTCTGGTGACTCTAAAGGTGCAATTTTCGTTCCACAGGCTTTAGCTTTGGCTATGGCTCACGAAATGGAAGCTGAAGAAGAAAGAGATGCTTCATTAAGAGGTACTGAGATGGTTATGGTTGGAGAATGGGGAGAAGCTGAAGTA
>Ga0098054_1001859_pt1 | contig 10277 bp, 9 predicted proteins | sample 16_taG_FD_75048 | JGI IMG/M metagenome (GOLD analysis project Ga0098054, IMG submission 75048) | Marine viral communities from the Subarctic Pacific Ocean - 16_ETSP_OMZ_AT15313 metaG | ecosystem: Environmental > Aquatic > Marine > Oceanic | place: Pacific Ocean | collected 2015-01-18
TCCCTTAATCTGCGCCTGAAGTCGGCGGTTAAGCTCGACTGCATTTTTCAGCAGCTCGCGGTACTTAGGCCCAGCCGCAGCCCATAAGCTAGCACGAGCCAGCTCCTCCGCGTCTGAATCACCAGTAAAGATATTGCGTGCCTGCTCAATTCGAGAGTTAACCTCACCGTTCCACTCGTCATCGCCGTCTCGTGCGGCGAAGACTTCGAGGCCACGAGCCTCCCCAACCACTCCGTCGAAGAGCTTATTGCTAGCAGCAATGTGAGCCTCACGCTGCGCGTCTCCGGCTGCGGCTAGCTACTTGTAGGACTCCTCCGAGTTTTCGAGCATCATCCGCCGCTCGGAGCGGATGTCGTCAACTTGGGCTAACATCGCCCCCAGCTTCGCTTGGCGGGAAGGTGACAGCTCAGCGAAAATCTGCTCGATACCTTCGGTACGCATCTCGCTGTCGTCCATCTTCAGAAGGCGTGCGATCTGATCCGCGTTGTGCTCGCCAACGGTGGACTGCGCGTTCTTCACGACCGCTGAGATGCGGTCATCGAATTTACGCCGGAACTCTGGGTGTCGCTCGATTGCGCTCAGCTTGAGTTGCCGAGAATACTCGTCCCGCTCCTTCTGGGTTCGCTGAAGGACTTCGTTAACATCATTGTTCTCCAGCTCACCCAGCTTGGCCTTCAGCTCTTCAAGCTCACGCTTCGCTGTGTCCCGTTCCTGCTTCAGGGACTTAAAGTCTGACGCCGACCTTGACTGTTTCTCGTCCGCCTCAGCCTTGTCTGGGGCAGCCTCTGGCTCAGCCTTTTCCTCCGGCTCTGCCTCTCCCGAGGCAACCTCCCCGCCGGTAGCCCGCTTGAACGCGTCAGCAAACGAGCTGGACTCAGGGGCCGAGGCCTCTTCATTGCCAGAGTCTTTGGGTGTTTCGGCCTGCGTTTCTTCAGGCTTGTTAGAATCGCCAAGCTCGAAGGCCTTGACGTTCTCTATGGTGAATGTATCAGTTTCCATGTTCTAGGTAGTCGTTAGTGTCTGAGAAATTGGCAACCAATTGGTCTTCAGTTTCCTCTGGGCGGGTTGCCATCGCCCTGAGAATATCTATCACCATGCCGTAGCCAACCTCCCGCCCATAGTTGTAGGCGTGGTCGTACCCTGACGGGCCTACCCTTGGCAGCGGGTTCCGGCTTGGACGCTCCGAGTCAACCACGTTCATCATGGCCTGAAACGTCTCTGAGTCGTGCAGCTTTACTGCCTTTTTAATTAAATCGGCGTCTGTGCGCCACTCTTGAAGGTTCATAAATATTAGAGATGATATAAGAGGCCAGCCTTATGAGCGCGGCCCTGCTCTTATCCATAGAGCGTTGGGCCTCAACAGCCTCCTCTTCACTAGCATTATCGCTATCAATTACACAAGAGCATTGAGCTATGTCTTCACGAAGCAGCTCGGCCACATGTCTGGCGTCCTGCTCCTTTAGTAATACTGCGTTCATCGGTTCCCCCTTATCATTTGAGCAGCCTTGGCGTCCTTTAACACCATGTCTTGCTGCGTTTTTCGAGTTTTTCTTTCTAAATCGTTCTGCAACTTGGCATCCCTGCGAGCCTCGTCCCTTTCAAATCGGGCCTGACTGAGAGCATCCTGCGGGTCTTGCCCTGACTGGATTGCGGCCATCTCCTGTTGAGCTTGCTGCATCCTTGCTGCCTCAGCTCGCTGGCTTTCCAGAGCCGCAGCAACCCCCTTGGCCGCCTTGATGATTGCGGCCTTTTGATTTGAGACCTCCGTTGCCAGCGCGGCCCGAGAAGAATCCTTGCCCAGCTCAAGCTCATGGCCCTCAATGTGAGGAATCAAAGCACCGAGGTATTGGAGCACATCAGCGGGCTCTGCCTGCCCTTGCTGCGCGGCCCCGATAGCCTCCATTGCCGCCTTCAGGTGAACCTGAACGTGTATGGCGTGGTTGTCTAGGTCGGCAATAGGAGTCGCCGTGCCAAACTTGAACAAGACGTTTTCGCGTGCGGCCTCCTGAGTTTGCTCCTGAGCTGACACATCCTTTTCCGGTGTTGGGTAGTACCTGTCCATTGCGTGGAACCCCGTCATGGACGCGATGGCGTCCTTGATGACATGCTCCCTGCCGCCCTCTGGCAGCATCTGGGCCATGCTAAGAACTTGATTCATAACCGCCCTACGCTCCATTGAGCTGCCAGCTCCAGCCACGCGAGCTGCTGTCGCCCTAGCCTTGGACACGAGCTCCGCTGGAACCCCCCGCTCAACGCACCGCTTCTGGAACTCTAGTGCCTGAGCTCCTCCGGCAACGTCCTTAGTGAGGAGCGAGGATGATGCCCGCCGGTATCTTTCATTGAACAGGGCGTCGAGCTGAACGTAGTAGCGATTGAGCTGAGTTTTACCCAGAACGCTTTGCTGCGAAACGATGGCCTCAATCTCAGTGGCCGTGCGAGGGTTTCCGGTCTTGTCTATCCGCTGCCGGTACTGGCTCAGATTAGCCTGCAAGGTTCCCTCCAGCTCACGCTCAACCGCAAGGGGGGCGTCAAGAACCCCGCCAGCGGCTGTCTGTTGAACCTCAAAGTCAGCGGGCAGAACAGTAAATGAACCCATGTTCACGATATTCATTTTCTGCTGAGTGTTGGGGCTATTGGGCTTCAGCATAATACTGGCCCTTGCCTTAGCGGAATCAACTAGGTCGCACCGCATCCTGTTCTTGAGCTCAAGGGCAGAGTACATCTTAACGCCTAGCCCCTTCACGCTGTGCAGTTTGCCGTCCCCCTTGTCGTACATCATTACATGCAGGCAGTTCTGCCACGAGTCGTATCGAGCCACCTTCCTGAACAGGAAGGCCTTGCCATCGCCGCGCTCATCCACAATGCAGTGAGATATGGCCCCAAGAGGGTTCTCCTCCGTTGGGATTTCCCTGTAAAAAACGTGAGCGACCTCAATTGTGCTGCACCTAGAGGAGTAGGCGAGGTCGTTATTGCGAACCTCCTGCTGCATTTCCTCCCACCTTTGAGCTCGCTTCCCTCGGGTGGTTGGTGCTGCCTTCATTATTGCCTCACGAGCTGCGTCCACATCCCACCCAGCCAAGGACGCCGCCTTGTTGTTGCGAATAGACCTATACAGCTCATGCACTTGATAGCTTGAGCGGACAACAGCCACGCTGAAGTCACTCACGTTAGACTTAGTTTCGTCAGGGGTAAGCAGGTCGCCACACTTAATCGGCTTGCATCTCCAGTCAAACGAGTCTTCAAAAATAAGCGGGCCAGCTCCGTACAAAACCATCTCGTGTTGGCTGAGCTGCATTAAGTAGTCGAAGTCATCGTCCTGCTTTTGCAGTCTGTCAAACTCTTCAGTGAGGATGCGCCCGTACTCCTCTCTCTGGTTGGCGTCACCGTGCGTACACTCCACTTTTGCGTAGTGCCGAACCGCAGCGAAAACGTCATAAAACGCCGACAGGGCCATGTTCACATAGCTCTCCGCCTCACGGAAGTTCACGTTGCATCTATGGGACTGGCCGAGCCGCTTCAGCTCAGAGGCGTTGTATGGGGCGTTGCCATCAACTAGGCCTTTAACCTTGGCCCTCGTTTTAGCCCGACTCTCGTCCGCCCGAATTAAGTCGTGAACCATAGTCAACACCTCCTTGGCATCGTTTAGCCTTGATTCTGGTGCGCCGGATTCAGTGATGTTCTTGAGTTGTTGCATATTATTTTTTCCAGCAGCTCGAAGGCAGCTTTTCTGCCACTCGGCTGTCCATGTGGTTCTTGAGAATATCTAACGGAAACCAAATCTGAGCCCTGTTGAGGCAGCCGCAGTGCCGACAGCTCTCAAGGTTTGAGTCATGTTTTGTCGAGCTGCTTCCCGCAACCACCCCAACAAGGCTATTAATTTGCTTTGAGCTGCACCCCGTACAGCCCTCGGCCCTTACGTTGTCAGGGCATGTGGCGCAAATAGAAGCCCTTCTGTCTGCCTCCTCTTGCCCGACCTTCGGCCAGCCCTTGGCCAGAGACTCAATCATAATGGAGGTAAAGCTAACCACTTGCCCCCATGTGACGCGCTCTGGGACAATGTCTTTCCCAGTGCTCTCCACGCAAATGGACGGGCATAGCTCGCACACGCCCTCCTCGATGTCAGCCTCTAGCGTAATGGGTATTGGGTAGCCGTTCGCCACCCTGTGCTTGCGAACGCTTTTAACCAGCTCAATCCAACTGTCAGCCTCAATCATAAAGCCAGACTCAGGTTGCCTGTACTTCCACACCCCTCCGCGTGGCACTACTGTTTTCTTGGCTAATCTAGCTGGCATATAAATTGTCAGGGTCGTATATGCTGTCGAACTTTAACGATACAGCTTCCCATTGTTTATCAGAAGCTCGGCCATTTTTCAAGTTACCTTCTCCTAGAATCCTAGCCATCTCCACAACACATGCCGCCGCATCCGCGTAGTCAGGGCTCTGCCCCGTCCTCGCCTTCATGGCGGCCTTACGCTCAACCTGTATCTTCCTCTTTTCATCATCGAACAGGCGCGAGCAGAGCTCGACTAGGGTGTCCCTGTCTAGCCCCCGTATCTGGTCTTGGATTACCCATTGCCGGATAGAGAACCACAGCTCAGTAACCCTGTTGGCGTACGCCTCGTGGCTGGGCCTATTGTCCTCTGAGCTGACGGGCTTATCGCTGGCCCGCCCGCCAAACTCAATGCGGTTGACGAGGTTGCTCCACTCCTTGTGAAGTATGTCACAGAGCCCTCCGCCCTCACCAGTGGCATCAACCGCGAGGTTTTCGGGAAGGCAGCCCCTGCTCTCACATTGCTCCCTCACCTGTCTGGCTATCTGGAAGTGGATGGGCTCCTCGCTTGAGCTGTCTAAGGAAATGGAAACAATGTCGCCAAAATCTAGCCCCATAAGCCCAGACTGCAAGTCCCCGTACTTCGCAAAACGCAGCACGCACCTATCCCCGCCAAATGCGGGGTCTAGACCTGCGATGATAGTTGAGCTGGACAGGAACGTGTGGTGCTCGGTTACTCGATATTTAGTGCAGAGAGTCTCTGATAGCACTGTTTTTACGACACCGGCTGGCGGCCAGTGGCCCCGAACATACTTCCAGAACCGAGGGGAGGACTCCCCCTCAAACTCAATAGACTGCCTGACCTGCTCTGCCGTTATCAAGTAAGGGAACTTGGTTGTCCCAGCCTTCATGTTGGGGGACTTCATCCCGTCAAACTTAATGCACACCCCGCGAGTTGTTTCCCACTCCTCCGTTTCCACATCAACGCTGTTCCAGCCACGCTTTGGCTCGCTGAACCGGCCATGCTCGTCTAGGATTGAATGAGGGTTCCCGATGGCAAGGAACTGAAATTCACTGCAACCCTTGGACAGGTTGGAGCAGGCCTCAAACGCAGCGGGAGGCGTGTCAGTAGCCTCGTCCACGATTGAGAGGATTCTGTCGCTGTGTATTCCTTGGATATTGGCGACAGCCTTGCTCGTCGAGCCGTCCAGCACTGCTAGGCCGAATATAGCGTGACGGTCATCTCCCCGAACACACTGGAGAATAGTGCGACTATCAACCATATTCCCAACAAACCTGCCAGACGAGCTGCGCCAGAGCTGCTGTATGTTGGCCCAAGCCCTCTTCCTTATCATCCTAGCTGTCGTGGAGGTAAGTATCACGGTTGAGTTAGAGGGGTCGGCAAGCCACCAGACAAGCGCGTACATAGAGGAACCGTAGGTTTTTCCGCTTGCCGCGCACCCTGTCCATGTCACCCAGCTATGCTCGCACAGCGACTCAATCTGCCTCTCCAGCCAAGGATTCCATTCCAGCTCAGGCCATATTATGTCAGCCGCGTTCTTGAAGTGCTCAAACTTGCCCAGCCCCCCTTGCTCAATCGAGCGTCCAGTCCTGAAGCAGTACAGCTCAGCCTCTAGCTGGGAGACCTCTGAGCTAAATTCTAAGCCGTAATACTCATGCACCTTGACTTTATCGTTACAGGCTTATACATTTAATGTCCATTGTAATCGGCTACAATATGTCCAGACCCCTCCCTCAATCCTCTTCAGACGGCTCTAAATTTGGTGGCTCCGCAGCGCAAACATCGCTAACCAGCACATACACTGGCCCTGCTGGCCCTGCCGGTGCTGATGGCGGAGTCGGCCCCCAAGGCCCAGCGGGAAGTAATGGTGCTGATGGTGCTGACGGCTTAGGGGTTCCCAGCGGAGGCACGACTGACCAGCTATTGAAGAAGGTCGATGGGACAGACAACAACACCACTTGGTTTACTCCAGCTTGGGCGGCGTCTAGCCACTCACATACGGCCAGTGAGGTTTCTGATTTTGACGCCGAGGTGGCCAACAACAGCGCGGTCACTGCTAACACCGCAAAAGTAAGCAACGTCACCACCGACCTAAGTGCATCAGCGGACGGAACCTCTCTCACCGTGGCATCCAGTGATGGCACAGACGCATCCATCCCAGCGGCCACCACATCGGCTTGGGGCGCGATGACTGATGAGGACAAGACGAAGCTGGATGGGATAGAGACTGGGGCGGATGTCACTGACACAGCCAACGTCACCGCCGCTGGCGCGTTAATGGATTCCGAGTTGACCGACCTCGCAGGAGTTAAAGGGGTCACAATATCTACGCTTCAGCCGAAGCCATCTGAAGGCGCGTTTGCGGACGGAGACAAGACAAAGCTGGACGGCATAGCCAGTGGTGCGGAAGTAAATGTGCAGTCAGATTGGGATGCCAGTTCCGGTGATGCTCAGATTCTCAACAAGCCGACTATTCCCTCAAACCTATCTGACCTCTCAGACGTAGACACTACCTCGCCCAGCACGGGGCAGGTGCTAAAGTGGGATGGCTCAAGCTGGGGGCCGGACACGGACAGCACTGGCGGTGGCGGTGGCGGCACGACAAACCTATCAGCATCGGCTGACGGGACATCGTTAACAGTCGCCTCCAGTTCGGGCGATGATGCCTCCATTCCCGCAGCCACTACCTCTGCGTGGGGCGCGATGACCGATGAAGATAAGACAAAGCTGGATGGAATAGACACAGCGGCCACGGCCAACGACACGGACGCCAACCTCAAGGCCCGCGCCAACCACACAGGCACACAGGCGGCTTCGACGATTACCAGCTTTGCTACCGAGGTTGCCAACACTAGCGCAGTCACCGCTAACACTGCGAAGGTAAGCAACGTCACCACCAACCTGAGTGCATCAGCAGACGGAACCTCCCTCACTGTGGCATCCAGCGATGGCACGGATGCCTCAATACCCGCAGCCACCACAACAGCGTGGGGTGCGATGACCGATGAAGATAAGACGAAGCTGGATGGAATAGAGGCCGGAGCGGATGTGACTGACACGGCCAACGTCACTGCGGCTGGTGCGCTAATGGACTCCGAGTTGACTGACTTGGCAGGGGTTAAGGGAGTCACAATTTCCACCTTACAAGAAAAGCCATCTGAAGGTGCGTTTGCGGACGGAGACAAGACAAAGCTGGACGGGATAGAGGCTGGGGCAGATGTAACGGACACAGCCAATGTCACCGCCGCTGGTGCGCTGATGGATTCGGAGGTAGACGCCGACATCAAAACCCTATCTCTCCCCGCCTCAACAACTATTTCGGACTTTGGTAAGACATTAGTTGATGACGCTGATGCCGCTGCGGCTAGAACGACTTTGGGGGTGGACGCCAGCGGGACTGATAATTCAACGAACGTCACGCTCGCCGGTACTCCAGACTACCTAACTATCAGTGGACAGGAGATTACTCGGAATCAGATAGACCTAGCCAATGATGTGACTGGCAGTCTTCCCGACTCCTCAATTTCATCCGCTGCAACGTGGAACGCCAAAGCGGCTGGCGACCACGACCACGATGATGACTATGTTTTTACATCCTTGGCAGAGGGTGGTGACGGCACGGCGGCACGGATTCCGAGTGGAGCGAACGGCGACCGACCTACATCGTCAGTTGCGGGGATGTTCCGGTGGTCAACTACTGACACTCGATTTGAGGGGTATGATGGTTCGGATTGGGGAGAGATTGGCGGCGGCGGCACGACCAGCAACGGACTGTACGAACACGCACATACGATTTCAGCAAACTATACAATCGGAACAAATAATAACGCAATCAGTGCTGGGCCTGTTTCGGTCAACAGTGGCGTGTCCGTCACGGTTCCGAGCGGAAGCACTTGGGTAGTAGCATGAGTACGATTTATTCCAATAACATTAGGCCGGTGTCGGGAACGACTGATGCTATTAGCATTGATTCTGCTAATAATATTCTCGTAGGAAAATCATCAGACGGCATCAGCATTGTGGGTAATGAAATACGGCCAAACGGCTCTCAGTTCTCAACTTGCGATTTTACCAGCACCGGCACTGAGATTGTGATTCACAATACGACTGCCTCCTCTGGGGGTGCTTACGCCACAAGCTACAGGATACAGAGTACTGAGGTGGGTAAAATTGCAGTCTCTAGTTCGGGGGTTGCTTACAATACCTCGTCAGACTATCGTCTGAAGGAAAATCTAGTCGGATTGGATGGCGCACTTGAACGATTGTCACAACTTAAAACGTATCGGTTTAATTTTATATCAGACCCCGACACCACGGTTGATGGCTTCGTGGCACATGAGGTTTCGGATGTGGTTCCAGAGGCGGTCACAGGAGAGAAGGGTGAGATGGAGGTAGTTCAGATGCCGGTGGAGGGGGCCGAGCCAGACGAGTTGGGAGTAGTGGAAACGGAGGACGTAGAACAGATTAAGCCACAAGGGATAGACCAATCCAAACTTGTTCCGCTACTAACTGCCGCCTTGCAGGAATCAATCGCAAAAATCGAAGCACTAGAAGCAAGAGTAGCCGCATTAGAGAGCCAAGCATGAGTACCGTAGCATCATCAAATTCAGACCTAACCATCAACGCCGATGGCAGCGGTAGCGATATTAAGTTTCAAAGCAATTCGACTGAAAGGATGCGGCTAACTTCGGTTGGCCGGTTAGGCGTTGGCACCGCTGCACCAGACCAGTTGCTTACCTTGCAGGAGGGCGGCGATTCACAAATTTCACTAAAGAACAGTTCCGGCACAACGAGTGGTTACATCGGTACGGCAGGCGGATTCGGGTCTGCTGGAACGGATGACCTTCGGATTCGGTGTGATTCGAGTAACATTGTTTTTGGGTTTTCCGGCACTGAAAAGATGCGGCTAACCTCGAATGGCCGGTTAGGCGTTGGTACCGCAAGTTTATCCAATAAGTTTCAAGTTGAAGAAGATAGTACGAGTAACTGGGTAGCTTCATACCACGATTCCCGAACGGACGCCCATTCTTCGGCTGGTATGATTGCGTTTTCGCGCACCAGCAGCTACACAGGCGTTGGCAGTATTACCACCAGCGAATCTTCTACCGCCTTCAACACCTCGTCAGACTATCGTCTGAAGGAAAATCTGGTCGGATTGGATGGCGCACTTGACCGATTAGCGCAGCTTAAAACGTATCGGTTTAATTTTAAAGCAGACCCAGAGACTGCGGTTGACGGCTTCGTCGCGCACGAAGTTGCTGATGTCGTTCCGGAAGCCGTGACCGGCGAGAAGGACGCGATGGAGACTGTGCAGATACCTGTCGAGGGGGGCGACCCAGATGAGCCAGTGGAGACTAGGGAGGTGGAGCGGATTAAGCCTCAAGGAATCGACCAATCCAAACTTGTACCGTTACTGGTAGCATCAGTGCAGGAGTTGTCAGCTAAAGTATCTTCGCTTGAGGAGCAATTGGAGCAATTAAATGCCAGTTAAATTAAAAACAGCAGCGGGAGGTAGCGTATCACTGCAAGGCCACGCCAGCCAAAGCAGTGATACCACGCTTACCCTTCCCAATGGAACCGGCTCCAACACTCAGGCGTTGACCACGGATGGCAGCGGGAACCTTTCGTGGGCGGCTGCGGGCGGCGGTGGCGTCATGCCCAATATCGCCATTAACGGCGGTATGCGGCTCTCGCAGAGGGGCAGTTCAAAAAGTTCTTCGACAGACAAGACCTACCTCGTCGATAGGTTCTCTCTGCGGAACACCTCCGCGAACGAAAGTTTCACTCAGGAACAATCAACGGACTCACCGGCAGGATTTATAAACTCTCTCAAGGTTACGGCCCCGTCCTCCTACTCGTCAGGCGGTAGCACGGATTACGTTGCTATCGAGTACCGGCCAGAGGGGTACGACTTTGAATACACTGAAGTTGGTGGCTCGGACGCAAAAGCTGTAACGATTTCTTTTTGGGTAAAGAGCAGCGAGA
>Ga0098054_1001867_pt1 | contig 10250 bp, 13 predicted proteins | sample 16_taG_FD_75048 | JGI IMG/M metagenome (GOLD analysis project Ga0098054, IMG submission 75048) | Marine viral communities from the Subarctic Pacific Ocean - 16_ETSP_OMZ_AT15313 metaG | ecosystem: Environmental > Aquatic > Marine > Oceanic | place: Pacific Ocean | collected 2015-01-18
AATAAAATGCTGTACTAAAGCGCGGTCTTTTGTTTCCATGGCATTGTCATATTGCACTTGTTCTTGACTAGAAAGTAAATTAACATGACCCTTATCTTTTGCACTAAAGATATCTGTAACAGGTGTATAATCTCCTATAGGTTCATCCTGTATTACATAATTACCTTCCTCGTCTAGCTTAAAGTCTGGCCTCGCCATAGGTCTAGTAGGGTCTTTCTCATAAGCTAGTCTTCTCTCTTCAAATGTAGCATCATCTCCAAACAGAGTAATGCCTCTTTTATCTGCTGCCTCTTGAGTAGGGAAGCCAAACTCATCTAGCTCATCTTCTTTCCAAGGATTAGCTACTATAGGATCATAACCCTTTTTACCTAAAGCAGAGCCTAGCGTGTAACGTAGATGTAATTGTTTTGCAGACAGGCTGTCTCCTGCGTCTTGCTTTGTTGCTAATTCAGAAAACACAGATTCTGCTCTTTTTGTTTTAGCATCTAGCATATACTTTTCAGCTATGTTACCTGTTCCTGCTATTTTACCAAAGATGCCTGTAACACCACCTAAAAGAGTAGCAGCAGCTTTTTCTGTTTTTGTTAAAGCTAGTGGGTTTCTACCTTCTTTTATATCTTTTCTAAGGTCAGCATAGTAGTTTTCATATTGTCCTTGATTCCAGCTTTTAGAATCTGTGCCTCTATATTCATACGTTTCTTTTTTTACTTCTTCTATTACGTCTGCAAAGGTTTCATCTTTATCTTTAGTAGGTGCAGCCTGTGCCGCTTGCTGTTCTTCCACAGCAGTTTCACCCATTTCACGAAAACCTTCAGGTATTCTGCTTAGCGGCCTACCATTAAAGAAGAATACAACCATCTTTTGTTTAGTGTCATCGTTAATATATTGTTTACTTTGAAAGCCAGAGAACCTAGAGCCAGTACCACCGTACTGACCATAACCGCCACCAACAGGTTCAGGTACTACACCACCCTCTGCAAAGCCTTGTGGCATCTCTTCTTCTTCAACGTCTAGCTCATCATCTCTGAAGGGTAGCTCATCACCTTCTTTAATACGATCAAAACCTTCTGCTGCAGCATTCTGTAACTCATTAAAGAAGTCTTCCCCAAAGTAACGTACCGTCTGTGCATTTACTACAAACTCACCTTCACTGACACGAATGTCAATATCGTCACGTACCTCAGAAGGTTTAGCGCCTATAGGAGCAGTGTTCCCACTTACAGGGTCTTCCTGCTCGTTCATAATGAGTTCCATTTCTGTTTGTGCTTGATCGCTCACTTTACCACCCTCTGCAAAAGTAAAATTTGCATCTAAAAGTTTTATCGTATCTCCACCGTCCCAAGAAGACTTTAGTTTATTTACCCTCACATTATTTGGGAGTTTGTCTTTTAATAAACTTTCAAATACATTAGCCCAATCAAGGGATATGCCTTTTTCACTTAAACTAGCTGGCCCCAGATTTAAGGCAGGTTTACTAGGAAGACTTATACTTGGGCTGTCTTTTGGTGCATCTTTTTCTATTTGTCTTATTACTTCTCTTCCTAAGGAGCTTTCTTCTGAAGGAGTAAAGTTTCCTGTAACTGCATCCCACATACCTACTAAAGCGTCTGTGTCGCTCTCTTTTACAGATATGGTTTCCGCTTCCTCTATAGGCCTAGCCCTTGGCCTGACAGGGGGTGGGTCATTCTTTTTTGGTCTAGCTCGTGGCCTAACAGTAGGTTTTGACTTTACACTAGCTTTCGCTGAATCATAAGCTTCACGGGCCTCTCTGCCACCTAGTCCATAATCTCTCTCAGGCATTTACTTCATCCCGTAAATATGTTAATCTGCGTAGTGCAGCAATCTCACCTTGAGCACGATACACACCTTCAATAGATGTCTCTTGCTCTAACCTACGTTGCGCTACATCAATCTTACTGTCAAGCACCTCTAAGAAGTCATCCCACAGAGGCTTATCGTTTACTAGCTTCTTTATTGTCATGTACCAGTAAACCCTTGCTCACCCGGTGTAGGTACTGTACCTGTACCTATGTTACCGCCACCTGCTCCTGTGGTATCTGCTACGCCAACTCCTGCTTGCTCTGGGGCTGCTCCGGGCGTAGGTGGTGACGGTGGACCTTGCTCTGCACCTGCTGGGGGTTCAGGTGGTGTAGTAAACTTCTTGAGTATCTCTGCTTGGATAGCAGCATCACCCAAAGAGTTCGTCACCTTATCAGGGTCAAGGTCCATACTCTTAGCAATCTCACGAATAATATAGTCAGACTTTACAAACGGCATAAGGGCTGGGTTAGAGGCTACACCCATGAACTGCATCAGGCGTTGACTGCGTACCTCGTTAGCCATAAGGCTTTCTGTACCAGAAGCTTTTACTTCTAAGTCTCCTTTGATTTCTTTGTCGAAGTCGAACTGCATATTAAACGCAAAGAACGCCTTACCAATAGGACCAATAAGATAGTCATCTACGTTCTTGACAACATTTCGTATAGAGCCGTTAGCTGCAGACATAAGCATACTGATGCCAGAAGCAGTCCTTCCCACTCCTGATACTCCAGTTTGTCCATGTGCGAATGAAGGAAATCCCGTACTCTCATCTGCTAATACCCTTGCCTTATCAAATAGTTGCATGTTTTCGTTAGCTACATTGGGGAACTTAGTGCCAAAAATGCCTTGACCCGGAGCACCGCCTTGCCGTCTAAAGATTTTTCCGGGGTACACAGATAAGTCCTGACCCGGTACAAGATTGGTTTCATCAACTTCAATGATAAGATTACCTGATAGGGCAGCGTTATCTATCGCCATACGCATGAAGCCATTCATAAGCGTCTGCGTATCGTCCATGTTCTCTGCAATACCTACGCCAAAGAAGCTGTAAGGGTTAAGCTCGTAAGGTACAGCGTAGTAAGGAATACGTGTAGGCTTGAAAGGATTGAGTACAAGACGTAGTACTTCGTTGTTACAAACCCATACGTTTACATTTACTTGCTCTGCATCTTTAAGCTCACGAGGAATACGCACACCGTTTTCTTCTAGTATATCTGTGTCAACGTAACCCCAAAACTCTAGGACTTCATAACGCTCTGGCGAACCTGATTGCTGGTCATCGTCCTGCATATCCTGTTCCCAATACTTCTTGTCGTAGGACTCACCAAGCTGGATAGCCTTCTCAACAGAATCTGTTCTAAAGAAAGGACGAGACTTCAAGCCACGCATCTGAGAGCGTGTCATTCGATGGCGTTCAATTACGTACTCTGCTTCATCCATGTTGTACGCATCAGGGTCAGGGTAGAAGTTCCACACAGATACATGGCTAGTGGACGGTACAGTTTTAATGGTAGGATCGTAGTCACCCTCTTCATTCCAGTTAGGGTACTCTTTGTCAATTGCAAATGGACCCTTCATAATACCTGTACCAAACAAGGCCATCTCAAAAGACGTATGGCGAAGCTGTTTATTAGCTCCGCTTTCCTCTAACTGATCGTGTATTTTCTTTTCCATCTTTTTAGCTGCGACCATAGCAGGATGGAATGTTACTGTATCTTGAGTTGTACCCGGACCTTCCATAACTTTGTCAGACACAGCGTCAAGCTTATTCTGTAGTGGACCCATACGCTTCATACGGTCATACATTGTCTCACCCGGCTTCAGCTTTTCATCAGGGTCAAACAGAAACTTTACTTTAGGTTCTTCTTCAAAAGCACTACGCAGTGGGTCCATAGCTTGTTCAGCTTGGGGGTTTATACTGATATGCATAGCTTCAGCTACACCCTCAGGTAGTGTTGTAGGGTTTACCGTTAGAGGGAAACGAGCGTTACCAAATAGAACATCTACGATCTGACCGTAAGCTGCGAGGGTCTTTGTCTTTGTAACCTTAACAAAGATACGAGACTTCTCAGCCTCAGTAAACTGTACATCACCGCCATACAAACCTCTGTAGTTTCGGTAAGCACGTAACCATCGGTTCTCATCTGCGTATCGTGCGTCTTCTGCACGACTAAACCGTGACTCAACATAAGACACTACGCTAGGTACATCTAAGTCATCCCCGTCTTGAATAACAGACACGTCATCTGTTTCAAACAGTTCACCTTGTTCGTTTACATTATCTTCTTCTGCCATGTTACTTAGTATCCAAAGGTTGAGTCTGCAGCTTGAAATCCTGCATTGTGTGAAACTGGGTTGAAGTCCCATAAAGAACTTCTAGGTCTTGTCATTATACCATACCTAATAGCATCGTACAAGTGATCTTCTGCATTAGTATCTACGTCTTCTGGATTTCTTTTATCCAAAGGGATACTAGGTAATTGAGCTACGCAGTTCGTGCAAGTCGAAAAGAACACTAACCTTGGCTCATCGGTGTACTCATCAACCTGCAAACGGCGGTGAAGCTCGTTTTTACCTGCGACCCTAGAGCCTCGTGAACGGTCTGAAGGCCTCCACCTGCATCCCTTTGCGTTCATTTGCTCTGCCAAGGAAGGGCCAGTGTCACCTCGTTTGTGCCACAGGGAGCTATCTAACACACCGTATCTTATACTACCATCGCCACTCTCAGCTTCAAGTACCATATCCGCTAGATCAGTAGCTGTAACCTTAGAACAATATAACTCTCTGTAGACAACAAGCTGCTCGCTGGGTGATACAGCAAACCAGACAACCCCTGTATGACTCCCGTAGCCGTAGTCGCAAGCTCTAAACTTAGTCCAGCTTGAGGGTATTTTAAAAGGGTCCACGACATGTATGGCTCTGTTCCACTCAGGGAAGGCAGCACCTTCATTAACATCCCAATTACCTTCTAGTAGTTGCTTGCGTTGGTGTTCTGGTAGTGACAGAAGCATTGCTTCATAGTCGCCACTATCAGCTAAGTAAGGATTATCAAAGAGGCTGGCAGGTATAAACCTTCTCTTGAATAGGGGTTGACCAGCTTTACTATGCCCTGCAGGGAAGCGCAACACCTCACCAGACTCTATGTCCGTTGCCCAGAAAGGTGTATTAGGTGATGCTGGGTCAATGAACATTTTCTTAACCCAAGCATGACCGACACCGCCGGGGTTAGTAGTAGCTCGCATGTACAAACCTAAGTCCTTGTTTGCACTACGTAATCTGGATCGCATATAGTCCCACGCAAAACTGGAGGACCACTGAGTGAGTTCGTCAAAGGCTACGTAGTTAAACGCCTGACCTTGGTAGCGCATAACGTCTGTGTCTCTGTCCAAGTACGACATCCAAAGTGTGCCGCCTCTTGGTGTAGTCCATTGCGACTTACGCTCAGACCACTTTATTCCGGGTATAGCTTTAGGGTATAACTCTTGGCTTTTCTGTATGAGTTCCCTAAGTTCTTCTGTTGTGTGTCGTACAAGCAGACCACTGAAGTCTGAGTTGTTCATATTACGTAGAGGATCAGCTAGGGTAGCGTAGGACTTACCACCACCTGCAGCGCCACCATATAGCACCTCACGTTCACCTGAAGCTAGGTACTCTGTCTGTGGTCCGGGGTTGGGCCTAAAGACAATGTTTTGTGCTTCCTCTACTTCATACTCAGGGGGCTTAGCTACTGCTGATATCTTCTTGGTCTTCGTAGGTGTAGCGGCCTGTGTAGTTTTTTTCGAGCGCTTCGATCTGGTGTAACGTTTTTTGGAGCCGCTTGGCGTACTCACGTTTAATTGTAGTAATGTGCTTTCTTTTTCTTTCGACATCTATACGTTTCTTTAAGCCATCATGCGTTATATCTCTACCTGACTGTGTAGTTAGCCATGCCGATACTTGACGTAGGCTGTACTGCTTCAGGTGTTTCTTAGCTAACTCTAATAGCTCTAACTCCTTTGGTATAGGGTTTAACCACCCATCATCTTCAGGGTCTATCTCGTAACCAAACGGAACGTACTTACTTATTCGTGGGATACGTAACCATACCTTTACCTTGTACGGTACTCTAGGCAGCATCCAGTATTCGTGCTGAAGAGGTCTTTCCTTACGTAGCCTCAGTATCATCTGCATTCTTAGGGGGTAGAATAAACAAACCACCTGTCGATTCTACGGATACCCTCTCCGTTTTGACAACCCCTGCACGGTCTAGTATCTGACCTGCAGCCATCATCTTCTCTTTAATGCCTAGCTGGGTAGGATCGTCCAAAGCACTCGCATATGCCACTGCAGCCTTAGGACCAACCCTAGACATGTATAACTTAGTTGCCTCAAATATCTCATCTTTCAAAGCCTCTACTACCACCGTTGACGGTGTGTTATCACTGTACCCAGCTAACCGTTTAGCGACAACTACATCACCACCAGCCTCTTCAAAGAGTACCGCCATGAAAGCCTGTTGTTTTTCTGTAAGTTGTCTTGTGCTCATATTACTTTCCGTATGCTAACCTGTAGATTTCTGATCTATGTACACCAATATCTTTTAGATCATTGTCTGTTAAGTTCTGAAGTTGCCAGTAAGCTACACGCCGTATTTGTCTTTGCTTGTAACCTTCAAACATATTGTTAAACCATTTCATTACACTATCTCCTTTTATTGTGTGCGAGATAGTTATAACACATATATGGCTAGATTAGAAATGCTATTTAATCATACCCGTCTTGCAGGAGTAAAGTATAAACGTGCAGATAGTGTAGCACTAAAGTCGTGACTTGAGGTGTGCCTATGGACTAGTATCTTATCACCTTCATGCAGAAACAAAGGACCACCACCGATAAACTGAGTATGTGAACTTCCAGTTATAGCCTCAGACAAAACAAATGTGTGGTACGTATCTGTGTCTGCGTGGTATACTTGAATGCCTATGTTTGAATTAGATGTCTGATCGTTAGACACCTGAAGGAATACAATCTCAGCCTCATGGCTAGAAGGGCAGGTAAACAATAGTGTAGCGTTATTAGGGCTACCACCTGTACTAGCAGAGTTACCAGTTACAGCAGTAAACTTACTGGCTGTCCTAAAGTTAATACCTGCCATTCTTTATTTCTTCTTCTTACCTTGAGCGCCGGGAACAGATGCACCACAGTTAGCGTAGACCTTACCACCTTTAGCCATACCCATACCAGAAGACATACCTCTGGCTGACATCATGCCTTGTGGTGCACGATTAGCTGATGGACGGTAGCGGCTCTGCTCACCTTCCATAGGCGTTGCAGGGCCACCTAGAGCGTAACCTTTTTTCTTCGTCATAGGTTTACCTGATTTCTTAGCTGCAGTTTTAGCCTTAGCCATTCCCTTAGCTGTGTACGGGTATTCTTTTTTTCCTACCATAGGCATAGTGTATCTCCTTACGCTATCACAAAGTCTACGTGCTGACCTTGCGTAGTAAATCTGTTATGGTTCTGTGGGTGATAGGCGTAGGCAGTTTCATGCCTGTACTTATCCGACTTCTTATGTTCTGCTTTTTGTGTGACCTCTACAGTGTCACTCTTACCTGATTCAAATATAACATTCTTGTGTGTGTCAAAGGGCATAGCTGGTAAAGGAAAGTGATCCATTAGTCCTAAGCTAACATTCATATCGTAAGTATCCACTCAACAAAGGCTAAGAATACAATAAAGGCAATAACCCACTTCATATTCTTACGTAGCCACTTAGGAAAGTCCTTAGGTGCAGTCTTCCAGTTCACCTTCTTTAACCAACCAAAAAAGCCCCACAAGAGGCTTGCTAAGGTGTGGGCTGTACCAATAATGTTCCACATATTACTTTACTTTCCTGTAGGCTTTGGTTTTCTTTGCAATACTTTTAGGTTGAGCCACATGCTGCTTACCTGCCTTCGTGCCTTTTCGTTTAGCTCTGGTTGTAGCTGCATACTCACTGCTGCTAAGAGACTTAATAGCCTTAGCAGGTAGATAACGCTCACCAGTTTTAGCACTAGGCTTGCCACTCTTAGTACGCCACTTCTGTTTAGTCCACGACTTTAAGCTCTTCTGTGATTTAGCAAGTGCCATTACTTATAGCCCCCACCTTTTGCTTTGTACTGCTTAGCTAACATCTGGGCTTTTCTAGCTGACCACTGACCGGGCTTACCACCCTTACCGCCAGCCTTAATATTGTTGAACAAGCCCTTACGCATGGTAGGCTTAGTGTAGTTACCTGCTTTATTTACTGTACTTTTCTTTTTAGCTGCCATATTAAACTACTACTCTTGTCGTATAGTTAAGCATCTTGGCCTTCTTCTGAAGGTATCTCTGCTTCTTTAACTTCTGAATAGGGCGTTTGCGCTTAGGCAGCTTCTTACGCCGCACAACCGCTACATTACTCAACTATATCAAGACCCTTTCTTCCACTTCTTGCTAGGTGACTTGGTTTTACTTGGGGACCACTTACTTTTGTTCGCCCAGTAAGCTGCACTCATCGGGCCTTTAGCTATGTTCTTAGCGTGGCGTGACTTAAATGCTTCACGCTGCCCGGCTGTCTGGTTCGTCTTTACACCCTGCTGCCCATAACGGATAGTCTTAATCTTATCGCCTTGCTTAGCGACTACAATGTGCGACTTTGTGGCGTGACCGGGGGTACGCTTGGGTTTATTGTACCCAGATACACCTGCACGTTTTAACCTTGGGTCGGGTTTCTTAGCCATACTCACGTTCTCTCGCTCGTTTTACTCACCCGTACTCACGTACTCTGTCCGGGTCTAACACTTCATAGGCAGATAAATGCCCTTCTAAGTACATAGCCCTCTCTACGTGATCTAAAGTGTACCACTCTCCAGTGTGTTGGTACAAAGCCTCACGGACATAGAACACATCTGACTTAGGTATGTGTACTTTATGTAAAGCACGAGGGTTATTGTCTGCTATAGCACTGTAAAAGTCTTCTATAACAGTTTCGCTTGCATATAGTTGTACAGGTTTTTTACGCATTGTCAAGTTTTATTTATAAAAAAGTGCGTGTTACAGGGTGTATATACATACACGGTAGTGATGGAGGGAGATACAGGGATGAGGCGACACTACATATACGTAATTCTACCCTATAACACGCTAGTAGTAACTTTATAGTTATACTTATTGTAGTTACTGTAGTAAGAGTATACTATTTATAGTTACTTGTCAATAGTTAATTTATATAATAGTTAATATTTGTTAAGTTTAACTTTAAGTTTAACTATCCTAAGTCCAATATTCTATAGTTACTGTATATATAGTCTATATTTTTATGTTTTAACTTAATGTTTAACTTAGGGTGCTACTGCTACGCAGTTTTACACATATTTAGGCCTGTGTCAATACGTTACGTTACGTCACTTGTTTAAAAAACCCCGTGTGTTGCAGAGTATGTATATATAACGCCCTAACCCCCCGGTGGAGCACGCCCCCCATCACTCTCCTTATAGCTGCGTAGAGTTATTTCAGGTTGCATTCGCCTGCCCAGTTCGCCTTAAACGTGTATTCGCTACGCTTTTATACATGTAACACATTGAAAACATTGCATAAGTAGACAGATAAGCTATCAGTATACCATAAAAGAGCGTAATAATTGGTTCACTATTGGTACAGCTTACGAAAAAACGCTAGGGGATGCACAAAACTAATCCTTTCTATCAACACCAAGCCAAACCTAAAAGCATCACCTAAAACCGCTACACATTATAAATATAAAAATTAAAATGTTACACTATAACAAAGCACCAAAAACAAGCACAACCTAAAGTAGAGCCACCTGGAGTAACTCAACCTAAGGTATACCCCCATGCCAAGCTTGGCAGATATACCCCAATAAAACCGTTGTTTATCAATAGCTTATAAGAAAGTTTATCAATTATGCATTTTTTTGTTGCAATCTGTTTCGATATCGTGCCTACTGAATACATCGAAAGCGACAAGAAACAAAACGCAAGCAACGTAGGTTCTTCAAAATGTTTCAGCGTCCTAAGCGATCAGCACTCTTGAAAGAGACATGCACAAAGAAGACAGAATAAAAATTAAGACTTGACGACAAAACGAAAATAAGTAAGACTGAATACACAGAGCAAAAGATTACTGCATGGCTCTTAAAATATAGTGGTAACAAAACTAAAGGTGCTACAGCGTTGGGTGTTGCGACCCATTACTACAAGTCAGTGGATGCTGACGTGCGACTAAATGATCCGCTTAAAGAACGGACTAATGACGAACCCCGATAGTTGCTTACGCAGCTTTGAGCAAGGGAGTAGGCATACGATTGTTGGATGCAAAGCCCAACTCAAGAACGGTAAAATACATCAGTCCGTCTACAGGATGTCGGATGTCTTTTGTTTAGGTACAGCTAGGATAACTGCGGCCAACCG